>ERZ772902.196-NODE-196-length-74385-cov-6.727095_pt1 | contig 74385 bp, 63 predicted proteins | sample MGYA00511470_ERZ772902 | MGnify/ENA primary metagenome ERZ772902 (study PRJEB29015, sample SAMEA2737717) | human gut metagenome | biome: human gut; feature: human-associated habitat; material: faeces | place: China | collected 2012 ... | reverse complement strand
CTTTTTTCAAATCTTTTTCAGATTTTTTCTTTCCGATCTTTTCAGATCTTCAAGCACCCGACTCATTCACTTCATCGCCGTCAAACAGCTTAGTTAGAATACCAGACGATCAAGGAAAAGTCAACACGTCTTTCGACGGTTTGTTCACTTTTTTCCAACCCCTCTAAAACAGTTTACATAATGTTATTATTTTACGTGTTTAACTAATGTAGATTATAGTTATCATTAGCTGTGCTTATTCATTTTTCGACGCGTTTCGTCATTTTGCCTTATCAGGTAAATCAGCTGTCAAATTCATGTAAAGGGCCGGACACCGTTTTTCTGTGTCCGGCCCCTCAAAAAAACTACTTTAAGAGCAGCGGTTGAAGCTGTTTTCCCTCCAGTGCTGCCTCTACTGTTTTTCCGATCAGCCCAAAATCCGCCGCCAAGGATGCAGGCTTCTTCTCCGGATCATCCTGTCCAAAGGGTACAAAGTAATAATGCTTCCGATTCAACAGCTCCCCGATGTTCTTCGCCGAGGCGGAAAGGCCGTCATTGGTGGAAAAGGCGATCACCACAGGCCTGCCGCACCGCAGATGGGATTTGGCTGCCATGGTCACTGCCGTATCGGTGATGCCGTGGGCCAGCTTCGCCAATGTGTTGCCGGTACAGGGAGCGATGACCAGCACGTCGATCATCCCCTTTGGTCCCAGCGGCTCCACCGACGGAATATCGTAGAGTACCTCATGGCCTGTCAATTCCTCCAGCTGCTCCAGCAGTGCGTCGGACGTTCCGAACCGCGTATCCGTAAAAGCGGCGTTCTCCGACACGATGGGAATGACCGTCTCGTATTCTTCCGTCAGCCGTTTTAGCGCTGTAAGCGCCTTTTCGTGGGTGCAGAAGGACCCGCACAGGGCAAAACCCACCCGCTCCGTTCTCATAAAATGACCCCCTGTTCTTTTATAATAGTATAAACCGTGTCCCGGATCACGGCACCCGCCGTCTTGGGCATCAGCTTTCCCGGCAGTCCTCTGGCCCAGATACATTCCAATCCCAAAGCCTCGGCGGCGCTCAAATCGATCCCCTGAACGGACGCCACATCCACGCAGAGACAGTCCGGCTTCAGTTCCCGCAGACGATCCGCGCCAAATACCGGCTCCGGGACGGTGTTGACCACCACGTCAAATGCTCCCAAATTCCCTTCCAGCCTTCCAATGTCCGCCGTTTCGTATCCATACGCTCTGGCCCACGCAAGGCTCTCCGGACGCCGAGCCGCTGCCGTCACATGGGCGCCCATGGCCGTCAGTCGGTGGCACAGCAGCTTTCCGATGCGCCCAAAGCCCAGCACCAGACACCGACTCCCCAGCAGGGATCGTTCCAAGCGTTCCAAAATCACCTGGACTGTTCCCTCCGCCGTGGCGGCGGCATTGGCCACTGTCAATTCTTCGCGTCGGAAATAGTCGACAAGCTTCAGGTCCAACTCCGCCGCAAGGGCTGCCTGGGCAGGCTTCACCTGTCCTGCCAAAATCAGCTGATCCCGCCGAAGCTGGCGGAACAACGCCCCCGCGCCCCGCCGTGGGCCTTCTATGTTCAGGGTATCCCCCTCCTTGCATAACGGCAGCGGCAAAATCACCACCTCCGCCGCTACGGCAGCGTCCCAATCCATTTCTCCGGCCACGCCGCAGGCCGCCACTGTGTATCCGTCCCGGCGCAGCAGCGCCAGCAATTCCTCCTGTCGGCGGTCACCGCCGATGATTCCAAACAGCAAAATCCACGCACCCCCTTGCCCCAGCGTATGACGCCGACGCAAAGCTGTGCGTGGATCTCATCTGATTTTTCCGGCCGCCGTCAGCAGCGCATCCCGGTCATTGGGCAGCGTTCCGTCCATGACCCGGTCCAATAGTCCTTGCAGCGTCCGGCCCACCGCCGGGCCGGACAGTCCCAGCCCCAGCAGATCGTTTCCGTTCACCGCCAGCTGCTTCAGAGAAAAGCAACTTCCCTTTTCCAGTTCCCGGTCCAGCATGGCCTCGATCCGGTCGATCTCCTTCTGCCGGCCACGGAATTCCTCCGCCTGCCCCATGTTGTCCGCCCGCTGGATGGCGAGAAGGTACCGGAAATTCCGTTCTCCGAAGCGGTTCAGCATCCGGCGGATACCCCTTTCCGTCTCCACCCGGTGATCATGCCACTCCACCAGCTCACCGATCCGTTCCTTGGCAGCATTGTCGAACCGCAGCCGGTCCATGACGCCGTCGGCAATGCGGCGGGAAACCACGCCGTGTCCCATGAAATGTCCGATGCCCTGCGTGTCCAAGGCGAAGCACTCCGGCTTACCCATATCGTGAAACAGCACCGCCCAGCGGAGCATCGAGTCTGACGGCGCGGCGTCCAGAGCATGAAGCGTGTGCTCCCACACGTCATAACAGTGGTGAGGATTCCGCTGGTCAAACCCCACCATCGGCAGGATCTCTGGCAGCACCGCGCCGATCACGTCCGGGTACCGCCGCAGGACGGACGCTGCCCACGGGCCGCAGAGCAGCTTCGTCAGTTCCTCGTGAACACGCTCCGGGGCCATCTCCCGCAGCAAGTTCCGACAGGTCATCAGTGCCTTGCCGGTTTCCGGTTCGATGGAAAAGCCCAGCACCGCCGCAAACCGCAGGCAGCGCAGGATTCGCAGGGCGTCCTCTGAAAACCGCCGCTCCGGATCGCCCACGCAGCGCAAAATTTCTTCTTGCAGGTCCGCCTGTCCGTCGAATGGGTCATACACCGTCCCTCGAAGGTCTGTCGCCATGGCGTTGACGGTAAAATCCCGGCGGGCCAAATCTTCTGTCAGATCAGGGGTAAACGTGACCTGTTCCGGGTGGCGGTGGTCGGCGTAAACGCCGTCCCGGCGGAAGGTGGTGGTCTCCACTTTGCCCTCCTGACAGCAGACGGTCACGGTGCCGTGTTTCAGTCCCGTGGGAATGGCCCGGTCGCCGAAAACCTTCATGGTCTCCTCCGGCAGCGCGGAGGTGGTGACGTCCCAATCCTCCGGCATGCGGCCCAGCAGGCTGTCCCGGACACAGCCGCCTACGCAGTACGCCTGATGGCCCGCCGTCTCCAGTGCCGTCAGCGTTTCCCGCACATAGGCGGGAATTTTTAAGTTCACTCGTTTTTCCCGCATATTTCCCGCCCCTTTCAGTTGCATTTTCCAAAAACACATACTATAATAAGTTGATTTGGAATCGGTACTACTATACACCATTTTCCGCCGTCACGCAATCACGGCGTTTTTGAAAGGAAGAGCCTTTATATGATGAACAATCCCAAGCCCATTTCCGAATTTCTGGTCCCCGGCAAGCGCGCCCATCTGGTAGGCATCGGCGGCGTGTCCATGTGTCCGCTGGCAGAGGTGCTGGCCGGTAAGGGTCTGCTGGTGCAGGGCTCCGATATGACGGAGAGCGACTCCGTCAAGCATCTGCGCTCCAAGGGCATTTCCGTTGCCATCGGCCACAACGCGGAAAACTTAGGAGACTGCGATTTTGTGATCCGCACCGCCGCCGTCCATGACGGCAACCCGGAGATCGCCGGCGCCATCGCCCGGGGCATTCCCGTCTATGAGCGGGCGCAGGCCTGGGGCGCCCTGATGCGGAAATACCCCAACGCCCTGTGTGTTTCCGGCACCCACGGCAAAACCACCACCACTTCCATGTGCACCCACATTTTCATGGCAGCGGAGCAAGACCCCACCGTGATGATCGGCGGGACACTGCCCCTGCTCCACTCCGGCTACCGGGTGGGCCACGGCGACACCATTATTCTGGAATCCTGTGAATACTGCAACAGCTTCCTCAGCTTTTACCCCACCGTGGCAGTAATTTTGAATGTAGAGGCCGACCATCTGGATTTCTTCAAGGATCTGGGGGACATCCAGCATTCCTTCCGCTCCTTTGCGGAATTAGTACCGCAGGAGACCGGTCATGTGGTTGCCAACTATGATAACGCCAGCGCCAGAACAGCTCTGAATGGTCTGGACCGCCCTCTGTTCTGGTTCAGCCTCCACGATCCCAAGGCCGACTGCCACGCGGAGCACATCACCTGGGCCGACGGTCTCCCCAGCTTTGACATTGTGATCCACGGCGAGGTCTACGCCCATGTGGAATTGAAGGTGGGTGGTGAGCACAACATCTGCAACGCTCTGGCCGCCGCCTCCGCCGCCTATGTGCTGGGTCTGCCCGGCAGCGCCGTGGAAACCGGTCTGGCCGGCTTTACCGGCGCGGGCCGCCGCTTTGAGTACAAGGGGGAGTATCACGGTGCCAAGGTCTACGATGACTACGCCCACCACCCCGACGAGCTTCACGCCCTTTTGACCATGGCCCGCCAGCTTGGCTATCAGCGGCTGGTGGTGGCCTTCCAGCCCCACACCTATTCCCGCACGGCCAAGCTGTTTGACCGGTTCGTGGAGGAACTGAAACTGGCGGATGTGGCGATTCTGGCAGAGATCTACGCCGCCCGCGAGCAGAACACCATGGGTATTTCCTCCGCTGATCTGGCCCGGAACATTCCCGGCAGCGTCTACTGCTCTACTTTAGATAAGGTAACTGCCCAGCTGCGGGAACTGGCCCGTCCCGGCGACCTGATCCTCACCGTAGGCGCAGGAGACATCTACCGGGCTGGCGAAAAGCTGCTGAGCGAAACGGAGGATTGACCGTGACCGTTTCTGAGACTTACACCACCGCCCCCACCCAAGGCCCCGAAAAGGTTCTGGAGAGCTTCGCCCTGTTGAACCAGCTCCACATCCCGTACAGCCGGGTGGAGCACGAGCCTGCCGAGACCATGGAGGCCTGCGCCGCCATTTCTGACGCGCTGGGCATCCGCATCTGCAAAAACCTTTTCCTCTGCAACCGCCAAAAGACCGATTTCTACCTGCTGACCATGGCGGAGGACAAGCCCTTTCACACCAAGGACCTCAGCGCCCAGATCGGCTCCTCCCGTCTCTCCTTCGCCCCGCCGGAGCTGATGGAAGAACTGATCCACTGCACCCCCGGCTCCGCCAGCGTTTTAGGACTGGCCTATGACACGGAGCATCGGGTCCGGCTGCTGATGGACCGGGAGACCTACGAGGCGGCGCAGTTCGGCTGCCATCCCTGCCTGAACACCGGCAGCCTGCGAATGGCCACCGCCGACCTTCTGAACGTGTTCCTCCCCCACACCGGCCACACGGTCACGGTAGTGGACCTGCCCAACGAGTAAGGCCCTTTTGTAACCGAATTGTAGTTGATATGGAGTTTTCCACCCCGTATACTGTTTTTAAAAACAAGTATACGGGGTGGATTTTTATGAAGAAAGCATGGTTTCTTTCATTGGCTCTGACACTGACCCTGACCCTCACTGCCTGCGGCAACTCCGATGCCGCGCTCCGACAGGAAAACGAAGCCCTCCGCCAGCAGATATTGGCTTTGGAGGCTGAACGGGACAATCTTACCAAAGAAAACAAGGATCTGACTGAGGAAAACGCCGCGCTGGACGACACAGCCCCAGAATCCGGGGACGATGAGGCCAATCCCATCGACCGCTTCTTTGAAGGTGTGGATGTCGGTTCCTCCACGGCAGAGATGAACGCCGTGGCCGACAGTTGGGCCGGTGCTTGGAAATCCGAATGTCGGAATGTTGCCAAGTGGCTGAAGGGACAGCTCCCGCTTCAGGAGGATCAGGCATTGGTGGATGCTTACATCGCCTCTGCCGAGGAACAGTCCGCCCGGATGGACATTATGGCTATCTATCCCATTGCGGACCTCACTCTTCCGCAGACTGACCGGAGCGCTTCCAGCGGCAGTCTCCGGGGCGTCCTCTGGGCCGGCGCCCACCAGCAAGTCTGGAAAGACACCTTTTATCAGCTGCTCTATGTGGCCCCGGACTATGCCAGCGGCGTGGATTCCGCCGTGTCCTATCAGTTTCTCTTTGACGTAGAGGCAGCACAGACGCAGCTGGACTCGTTGCTTTCCGCAGATTGAAAAACGTTGTCCATTGTAACCGAATTATAGTTGACATAAAATCCACCCCATATGCTGTTCTCAAAAACAGATGTGGGGTGGATTTTATGAAGCATACGTGCTTGCATTGTTGGCCGCAGCATTACCCCCCCTCCTTCACCGCCTACGGCGGCTCCCAACCGGGCACACCGTCGACACTGGAACCCGCAGGCTGACCGCTTCAGGTTTCCATGCAAAGTTCTCCATTCAAGCTCAACACTCCTTATAAAAAAAATCCTGCCGCAATGCGGCAGGATTTTTTTATAATAGGATTCTTTACTTGCTGAGAGCCTCGTCGATGGCCTTGGCAGCAGTCTTGCCTGCGCCCATGGCCAGAATGACGGTAGCAGCACCGGTGACGGCGTCGCCGCCGGCGTAGACGTGCTCACGAGAGGTCAGGCCGTCCTCGTTGACCACGATGCCGCCCTTCTTGTTGATCTCCAGACCCTTGGTGGTGGACTTGATCAGGGGGTTGGGGCTGGTGCCCAGAGCCATGATAACGCAGTCCACGTCCAGCTCAAACTCGCTGCCGGGAACCTCAATAGGACGGCGGCGGCCGGAGGCGTCAGGCTCGCCCAGTTCCATCTTGATGCAGCGGATCTTATTGACGTTGTCGTTCTCGTCAGCCAGGATCTCCACGGGGTTGTTGAGGGTCTTGAAGATGATGCCCTCTTCCTCGGCGTGCTCCACCTCTTCCTTACGGGCGGGGAGCTCCTCCATGCCGCGGCGATAGACCACATAGACCTCGGCGCCCAGACGCTTTGCGCAGCGGGCGGCGTCCATAGCCACGTTGCCGCCGCCCACAACAGCCACCTTCTTGGGATGCTGGATGGGAGTGTCGGAATCGGGCTTATAGGCCTTCATCAGGTTGATACGGGTCAGGAACTCGTTGGCGGAGAGAACACCCTTGTAGTTGACACCGGGGATGTTCATGAACATAGGCAGGCCGGCGCCGGAGCCGATGAACACGGCCTCGAAGCCCTGCTCCTCCATCAGCTCGTCCACGGTGATGGTACGACCGATGACGGTATCGGTGGCGATGGTAACGCCCAGCTCCTTCAGGCCGTCCACTTCTTTCTGAACGATGGTCTTGGGCAGACGGAACTCGGGGATGCCGTACACCAGAACGCCGCCAGCCAGATGCAGAGCCTCAAACACGGTGACGTCATAACCCTTCCGGGCCAGGTCGCCGGCACAGGTCAGGCCGGAGGGACCGGAACCCACCACAGCCACACGGTGGCCGTTGGAAGCGGGCTTCTCCGCAGCGCCGGAAGCATGCTCACGGTGCCAGTCGGCCACGAAGCGCTCCAGACGGCCGATGCCCACAGGCTCGCCCTTGATGCCGCGGACGCAGTACTTCTCGCACTGGCTCTCCTGGGGGCAGACACGGCCACAAACAGCGGGCAGAGCGGAGGTAGCGGCGATGATCTGATAAGCGGCCTCGAAATCGCCCTTGGCGACCTCGGCAATGAAATCAGGGATATGTACCATCACGGGGCAGCCCTGCATGCAGGGCTTGTTCTTGCAGTGCAGGCAGCGCTGGGCCTCGTCCAGAGCCTGCTCCTCGGTGTAGCCCAGAGCGACCTCGTCAAAGTTCTTGTTCCGGACGTTGGGGTCCTGAGAGGGCATGGGATTCTTCTTCAAAGACATATTGGCCATGGTTATTCGGCCTCCTTCTTGAACAGGTTGCAGGTCTCCTCGTACTTGTGGGCCTCGAAGTCCTTATACATCTGGTTCCGCTTGACTGCCAGATCCCAGTCCACCTTGTGACCGTCAAAGTCAGGACCGTCCACGCAGGCGAACTTCATCTCGCCGCCCACGGACAGGCGGCAGCCACCGCACATGCCGGTGCCGTCGATCATGATGGGGCTCATGGAAACGGTGGTGGGGATGCCGTAAGGCTCCGTGGTCTTGGAGACGAACTTCATCATCACCATGGGGCCGATGGCGAACACTTCATCATACTGGTTGCCGGCGTCGATCAGCTCCTTCAGAGCCTCGGTGACCAGACCTTTACGGCCATAGGAACCGTCATCGGTGCAGACGATCAGCTTGTCGCTGGACTTCTTGAAGTCCTCCTCCAGGATCACCAGATCCTCAGAGCGGAAGCCCACGATGGCATGGACCTCAGCGCCATCGTCATGGAACTTCTTCAGCACGGGATACGCAATGGCGCAGCCAACGCCGCCGCCCACAACGGCGACCTTCTTCTTGCCCTCGGTCTCGGTGGGCTTGCCCAGAGGTCCCACGAAGTCTGCCAGGCAATCGCCTTCCTTCATGTGGCTGAGTTTCACAGTGGTGGCGCCAACCGTCTGAACAATGATGGTGACGGTGCCCTTTTCGGGATCATAGGCGTTGATGGTGATGGGGATACGCTCGCCGTTTTCGTCCGTCCGCAGGATGATGAACTGACCGGGCTGAGCTTTTTTGGCAATGAGGGGTGCTTCGATCTCATAGAGAGTCACGGTGGGCCTCAGTGCCTCTTTTCTCACGATTCGGTACATATTGGTGTCTCTTCCTTTCCTATCTGAAATTCTTCCAACATAATAAATCGCACATTGTCTGAATTTTAACATAGGTGCTTTCATCCGTCAACTGCTTTGGAGAAAAAAAGCGCGAAATTCTCAGAAACCGTGCAAATTCTTTGCCAGCCCGCCCTTTTTAACGCTCCCGCGGCCGACGCTTCCCTGTGTCAAAACCGCTTTCCGGGCCTGAAAACCGCCGAAAACCCGTTTCAAAACCAGAATTCTATGGTATACTACCAAACAGGCGCAATTTTTCCCCGGAAAAAATTTCTTCAAATTTTCGGGAACTTTTTTCGTTCCCCTGCGTCTATGGTATACGGTGCCGCCTCGGCGGCCATTCAAAAAACTTTCTGCAAGGAGAACACACATGAAAAAAATCACTTCCTTGGCGCTGGCTCTCGCGCTGGCCCTGACCCTCACCGCCTGCGGCAAGAAGGACAACACCGCCGGAAGCGGCGATTCCAGCGTACCCGCTGATGCCACCGCTCTGCTGACCGCCGTGTGGGACGCCCACTCCGACGATGAGAAGTTCCCCGCTGCCGGCGGCGACTATGAAAATCCCGTGGAGGACGCCCCAGGCGCCGTGAGCATTGCCGACGCCGACAATCTGAACTACATGCTGACCCTGCCGGTGGAGGACGCCGGTAAGATCGACGGCGCCGCCTCCCTCAGCCACATGATGAACGCCAACACCTTCACCTGCGGCGCTTTCCACGTCACCAGCAAGGACGATGTGGAGACCGTTGCCAGCGACCTGCGGGATGCCATCCAGTCTAAGCAGTGGATGTGCGGCTTCCCTGACAAGCTGGTGATCTTCACCTACGATCAGTATGTGGTGTCCCTGTACGGTGACGAGGAACTGGTGAACACCTTCCGCGACAAGTTCACCGCCACCTATTCCGACAGCACCATCGCTTATGACGAGGCGATCCTGTAACGTTTCCGCTTTTCTCACAGCGTCCGCACCGAATCGTGCGGACGCTGTGAAATTCAATTTTGGAGTTGCCCTATGCTGTTTTCCAGTATTCCGTTTCTCTATACCTTTTTACCCTGTGTCCTGATCCTGTACTTTCTGGTCCCCGGCTGCCTGAAAAATACGGTGCTGCTGCTCAGCAGTCTGTTTTTCTATGCCTGGGGCGAGCCTCGCTTCGTGGTGTTTATGGTCATCGCCATCGTACAGGGTTATGTATTCGGCCTGCTGGCCGAAAAATTCCGTGACCGGCCCAAACGGGCCAAGCTGTGCCTGTGGGCCTCCGCCGCCATCAGTCTGGGGCTGCTGTGCTACTGCAAGTACGCCGACTTTTTCATCAGCGGCTTCAACACCCTCACCGGGCTGTCCCTCCCGCTGCTCCATGTGGCCCTGCCCATCGGCATCAGCTTTTACACCTTCCAAATTCTGAGCTACGTCATCGACGTATACCGGGGCGATGTGACTGCCCAGCGGAATCTCATTGACCTTGCCGCGTATGTGGCCATGTTCCCCCAGCTCATCGCCGGGCCCATCGTCCGGTACGCGGACATCGCCCCCCAGCTGAAGCATCGCACCCACACGCTGGCCGATGCTGCCTACGGCGCCCGCCGCTTCATCCTCGGCCTTTCCAAAAAGGTGCTGCTGGCCAATGTCCTCTACGAACTGATCTCCGCCTACAAGAGCGCCGCGAACGTCTCCGTCCTGTTCGTCTGGCTTTACGCCGCAGCCTACGTGCTGCACCTTTACTTCGACTTTTCCGGTTACAGCGATATGGCCATCGGTCTGGGCCGTATCTTCGGGTTCCATTTTATAGAAAACTTCAACTATCCCTACATCTCCGCCAGCGTCACGGAGTTCTGGCGGCGGTGGCACATGAGCCTGGGCAGTTGGTTCCGGGACTATGTATACATTCCGCTGGGCGGCAACCGGGTCTCCAAGGCCAAATGGTTCCGCAACATTTTCATTGTCTGGCTGCTGACGGGCCTGTGGCACGGTGCAGCATGGACCTTCATCCTGTGGGGACTGTTCTTTGCCGTGTTCCTGACGGCGGAAAAGCTCTGGTACGGCGAAGCTCTGGCCCAGACACGATTTCTGAAGCATCTCTATGTTCTGCTGCTGATCGCAGTCAGCTTCGTTATCTTTGATGCCGCCAGTGTGTCGGACGCCTTCCGTACCATCGGTTCCCTGTTCGGTCTGGGTGGGCTGCCCCGCTCCGACGCTCTGGCCCGCTATTATTTTGACAGCTACTCCGGCGTGTTCCTTGTAGCCATCGTGGGCGCTACACCGCTGCCCGCCAAGATCGTCCGGCAGTTCTCCGAGGATGGCCCAGGCAAAAAGATCATGTCCGTTGTGGAGCCTGTAGTGCTGCTGGCCCTGCTGGCGGTGGTCACCGCCTATCTGGTGGACGGGTCCTTCAACCCATTCCTGTATTTCCGCTTTTAAAGGAGGTCCCGCCATGTTTGAAAAATGGAAAAGCATTCTCACGGTGGGGCTCCTGTCCGCGTTTGTTCTGGGTTTTGGCATCTGGGCGGCGGTCAAGCCCGCCGATGCGCTCTCCACCAGTGAACGCCGCCCGCTGGCCCAAATGCCGGAATTGTCCGCAAGCAGCTATCTCTCCGGCAAATTCATGTCCGGCTACGAGGATTATGCCACGGACCAGTTCCCTCTGCGGGAGCAGTTCCGCACCCTGAAAGCCCTGATGGGGCTGTATGTGTTCGGCCAGAAGGACAACAACGGCGTCTATCTGGCAGACGGCTCCGCCGCCAAGCTGGAATATCCCCTGAATGAAGGCTCCGTCACCCACGCTGCCGACCGGTTCCGCTATCTCTACGAGACCCTCATGGCCGGGACCGACACCAAGGTCTACCTCTCCGCGATCCCCGACAAGAATTATTTTCTGGCGGAGGCCAACGGCTATCCCGCTCTGGACTATCAGGCCCTGACGGACGCTCTCCGGAAGCAGACGGAGTTCGCCGCGTATATCGACCTGTTCGGCACGCTGACCGCAGATGACTACTACCGCACCGATTCCCACTGGCGGCAGGAAAATCTGCTGACCACAGCGGATACGCTGGCCGCCGCCATGGGCGTCGCGCTGCCGGGCAACCGCTATACAAAATGGACACTGGACCGGCCATATTACGGTGTGTATTACGGCTACGCCGCCCTGCCTATGGAGCCAGACCAGCTGACTTACCTCACCAGCGACCTTCTGGACGCCTGCACGGTGTACAATTACGAGACTGGTAAGACCGGGCCTATTTATGATCTGGCAAAAGGTGCCGGCAAGGACCCCTACGAGCTGTTCCTCTCCGGGTCCGTGTCGCTGCTGACCATTGAAAATCCCAATGCGGATACAGACCGGGAACTGGTGATCTTCCGGGACTCCTTCGGCAGCTCTCTGGCCCCTCTGCTGGTCCCCGGCTATGCCAAGGTGACGCTGGCGGACATCCGCTACCTTCCCAGCAGCCAGATGGGAAAGTACCTGACCTTCACCGATCAGGATGTGCTGTTCCTTTACAGCGCCCCGGTGCTGAACAACAGTGAAACTCTGAAATAAGCCGCAAAGCGTCTGCCGGAAATGGCAGGCGCTTTGGACTTTTCTACGGAAATAAGGCAGTTTCCTTTTTTATCTTGTACTTTTGAAAGAAATCATATATAATAATAGCCTGATAATTATGCTCCGGAAGTGCGCTCTGCGTCGGAGCAGCGGAAAGGAAGGTTATCCTATGCTGAAATTTCATTCGGAACAGGGCGAGATCTCCGTCTCCAGCGCTGTTTTTTCCAACATTACCGGCATGGCTGCCACCAACTGCTTCGGTGTGAAGGGCATGGCCTACCGCTCCATGACGGACGGTCTGGTCCATCTGCTGCGGCGGGAGGCCATGAGCAAGGGCGTCAACGTGATCTATAACGAGGACGAATCCATTTCCATTGAGCTCCACATCATCGTGGAAAACGGCGTCAACATTCCCGCAGTGTGCCGCTCCATCATGAACGAGGTACGCTACGTGGTGAATAAGAACACCGGTGCGGAGGTCCGCGCTGTGGATGTGTTCGTAGATTCCATGATCCTGTGAGGAGGACAGCAGAAGAATGAGTAAAGAAATCACCGGTGCGCTTTTCAAGCAGATGATCCTGCACGGGGCCGCCGCTATCACGGCCCAGAAGCAGGCCATCAACGATCTTAATGTATTCCCCGTGCCGGACGGTGACACGGGCACCAATATGTCCATGACCATCGCCACCGCTGCCGAGGCGCTGCGCAAGGCTGCTCCCGCCTCCGTGGGGCAGGCATCCTCCGTCACCGCCTCCTCTCTGCTTCAGGGCGCCCGGGGCAACTCCGGCGTCATCCTCTCCCTGCTGTTCCGGGGCCTTTCCAAGGCTCTGAAGGGCATGGAGACCGCTGATGCCGCCGCCTTCGCCGCCGCCATGCAGGAAGGTGTGGCCGCCGCTTATAAGGCCGTTATGAAGCCCGCCGAGGGCACGGTGCTGACGGTTTCCCGTCTCGCTGCCAAGCGGGCTGTGGACACTGCCGCTGAGGGCGCCGACGTGGAGACCACCTTAGCCGCTGCCATCGAGGAGGGCTATGACGCGCTGGCCCAGACCACGGACATGAACCCGGTACTGAAAAAGGCCGGCGTGGTAGACGCAGGCGGCAAGGGCTACCTGCTGATCCTGGAGGGTATGCTGGCGGAGCTCCGCGGCGAGCCCATCCCCGAAAATGTGGAGGAGCCTGAGACGCACAAGGAAAAGGCCGACTTCAACGCCATGGCGCAGGAGGAGATCACCTTCACCTTCGACACCGTGTATGTGGTGCGCAAGGCCCGGGAGGACATCGACCTCATGCCCCTGCGTGCCTACCTCAGTAGCATCGGCGACAGTCTGGTCATCGGTGAGGACGACGAGACCTTCAAGGTCCACGTCCATACCGACATTCCCGGCGCAGCCCTGACGGAATCCCAGAAATACGGCACGCTGGAGCTGGCGAAGATCGAGAATATGCGCTCTCAGGCCGACGCGCTGGCCGCTGGCCAGACCGCCCAGAGCACCGATGATCTGGACGCCATTGAGGAAGAACTGGAAAACGGAGAAAGCGGTCACAAGGTAGCCGCCCCCGAAAAGGCCGTGGGCTTTTTGGCCATCTGCGCCGGCGACGGCCTTGCCGCCGTGTTCCGGGATCTTGGCTGCGACGCCGTGGTTTCCGGCGGTCAGACCATGAACCCCTCCACGGAGAGTATTCTGGCCGGGATCGATCAGGTCCCCGCTGAGACCGTGTTTGTTCTGCCCAACAACGGCAACATCATTATGGCCGCTCAGCAGTGCCAGGGCCTGACGGAGAAAAACGTGGTGGTCATCCCCAGCAAGACTGTTCCCCAGGGCATCACCGCCATGATGAACGTAGACCCGGAGGCGGAGGTCGCATCTATTACGGAGGCCATGACTGAAGCGCTGTCCACCGTCACCACCTCTCAGATCACCTATGCCGCCCGGGACTCCGACTTCGACGGCTTTGAGATCCATCAGGGTGACTATCTGGCCTTGAAGGAGGGCAAGCTGTTCGGTACCGACACCCAGTTGGACGCTCTGCTGGAAAAGCTGGCAGAGGAAGGGAAGGACTCCTCCTTCATCTCCCTCTATTATGGTGAGGACGTCACTGAGGACGCCGCCCAAGCTGCCGGTGCCCGGTTCCAGGCCGTCTGTCCTGACGCGGAGATTAGCGTGCTCTCCGGCGGTCAGCCTGTATACTACTATATCATATCCTTTGAATAATCCATCAATTACAAACAGGGCAGTCCATCGGACTGCCCTGTTCTTGACAGAAGGAGAACATCATGCTGTTTTTGTGCTATCCCAAATGCTCCACCTGCCAGAAGGCCAAGGCCTGGCTGGAGGAACGGAGCATTTCCTATGATCTGCGGGACATCAAGCAGAACAACCCCACCGCCGAGGAGCTGACCGCGTGGTATCAGAAAAGCGGTCTGCCTCTGAAAAAGTTTTTCAACACCAGCGGTCTGCAATACAAGGCCCTCGGCCTGAAGGAGAAGCTGCCCGCCATGAGCGAGGCGGAGCAGCTCGCTCTGCTGGCCACCGACGGGATGCTGGTGAAGCGCCCTCTGCTGGTGGGGGAGGACTTCGTTCTCACCGGCTTCCGCGCCGCAGAATGGGAAGCGAGACTGGGATGATTCAAACGATCGACTTCGCCCCCCTGGACGGCATCACCAAAATCGTGTTCCGTCAGGTGTGGAGCCAGTTTTTTGGCGGCGTGGACCGCTATTTCATCCCCTTCTTCTCCCCCACGCCTCACCATACCATGACCTCCCGGGACCTCCGGGAGGTAGATTTCATCCACAACGCCGCTCTCCCCTCGGTGCCGCAAGTGATGACGAAAAACGCCGACGATTTCCTCTGGGCCTGCGAAGTCCTCAAGGACATGGGCTATACGGAGGTCAATCTGAATCTGGGCTGTCCCTCCGGCACCGTTACCGCCAAGGGCAAGGGCTCCGGGTTTCTGGCCCATCCGAACGAGCTGGCCGCCTTTTTCGATGAGGTGTTTTCCAAAAATCTACTGCCGGTATCCGTCAAGACCCGGCTGGGCTATGAGACGCCGGAGGAATTTGCCGCTTTGCTGGACCTCTACAACCGCTATCCCATCGCCTGTCTCACCGTCCACCCCCGTGTGCGGAAGGAAAAATACCGGGGGCCTGTCCATCTGGACGTATTTGCCGATGCGCTGGCAAACAGCCGCAATCCCGTGTGCTACAACGGCGATCTGCGGACAGTGGGCGAGGTCCGGGCCTTGGAGGGCCGGTTCCCGGAGGTCACGCATGTGATGATCGGCCGGGGACTGGTGGCAGATCCGGCGCTGGCCCGGAAGCTCCGGGGCGGCAAGGGCACCGACCGAGAGGAATTGACAGATTTTCTGGCCGCGCTGTATCAGGGCTATACGGACTTCTATCAGGGGCAGGTCCCCACTGCCGCCCAGCGGATGCGGGAGGTGTGGTTCTATCTGATCCATTTGTTTGACGATGCGGAAAAGCTGAACAAGCAGCTTCGCCGGTTCCGCACTCCGGCGGAATACGAGCGAATTCAGGCGGAAATCCTGGCCTCCTGCCCGATCCGGTCGGACGTTCAGGGGGATCTGATCTGAGCACAAAACTTCATGTATGAGCAGCGCGCCACGAAAACGCGCAAATGCCAATGCGTGAAGTTTTCGTGCATCATTTCCGGTTGCCCTGCAGGGGCGAGGGAATGGCACATTTCTTATTTTTCTGTGCTTTTGCATAGCAAAAAACTTCTCCAGTCTGTCTGGAGAAGTTTTTTATCGAAATACCGTTATTTCAAATGAGCCTCCGCGGCGGTCAGGATATTCCGCATGAGCATAGCCCGAGTCATGGGGCCAACGCCGCCGGGGACCGGAGTGATGTAGGACGCCTTCGGCTCCACAGCGGCAAGATCCACATCCCCGCAGAGCTTTCCGGCCTCGTTCCGGTTCATGGCCACGTCGATGACCACTGCACCGTCCTTCACCATGTCGGCAGTAACGCAATTCACTTTTCCAACGGCGGATACTAAAATATCCGCCTGCCGGGTGATGTCCGCCAAATCCGGCGTTTTGGAATGGCACAGCGTCACGGTGCCGTCCGCCTGAGTCAGCAGCGCTGCCATGGGCTTGCCCACGATGTTGCTGCGGCCCAGCACCACACACCGCTTTCCCGCCGGGGAAATGCCATATTCCCGCAGCATTTCCATAACTCCCGCCGGGGTACAGGGCTGGAACACCGGATCGCCGATGTTCAGCCGCCCCACGTTGTAGGGATGGAAGCAGTCCACATCCTTTTCCGGGGCGATAGCAGCGATCACCGCCGCCGCCTCCAAGGGCTTGGGCAGAGGGAGCTGCACCAGAATACCGTCCACCGCCGGGTCACGATTCAGTTTTTCAATGAGGTCCAACAGCTCCCGTTGGGTGGTCTCCGCCGGAAGCCGGTAGGGAAAGCTGCGGATGCCGCACTCCCCGCAGTCCGCTTCCTTACCCCGGACATAGACTTGCGAGGCGGAGTCTTCCCCTACCAGCACCACCGCCAGCCCCGGCTGACGGGGCAGCTTGGCGGCTTTCTCCGCTACCTGGGCCTTTACCTTGGCCGCAAGGGCTTTTCCGTCAATTCTCGTTGCCATGCGTCTCTCCCTTTTCCGGTTTCTCCTGTGTTTCCGTATCCGGAACGGTCTCGGCGTCAGGGGTCTCCACAGCCTCCGTCTCCAACGGGTCCGCCGCTTCTCCCTCCGTAGGCACTTCGTTCATAAGGGTCTCCGCCAACACGGCGTCCTCCGCTTCCGCAGCGGCCAGACGCGCCTTTTCCGCCGCCACCTGATGGACCCACAGGCTCTCCGGTGACCGCTTCTTGATGCGGATGTTATAGAACAGCATAAAGGCTGCCACTGCCACCATCACAATACTCAGCGCCTGAGACACCCGGATTCTCTGTCCGAACAGCTCCCAGTTGAAGAGGTACAGGCTGTCGGTCCGCAGGCCCTCGATCCAGCTGCGGCCCAGACCGTACCATAGGAAATAGAACCAGGTGTTCTCCCCGTCGAACCGGCGGCCCTTGGACACGATGAACAGGATCAGCAGCAGGCCAATCAGATTCCAGAAGCTCTCATAGAAAAAGGTAGGATGGACCTCGATGCTGGTATACTGGCTGACCCACAGCTTCATCCGCCAGGGCAGGGTAGTCTCCCCGCCGAAAGCCTCCCGATTGATGAAATTGGCCCACCGGCCGATGATCTGGCCTAACAGCAGGCCCATCACCGCTACATCGCCCATGGCAAAAAACGGAAGCTTATGGCGCTTTGTGTAGGCCAATGCCACCAATACGCCTGCGATCACCGCGCCGTAAATAGCCAGTCCGCCGTCCCAGATCCGGAACATGGCACCCCAATCCAGGCTGCCGTCCGTATTCCGGTAAAGGTCCAGATAGAACAGAACATAATAAAACCGGGCGCCGATGATGCAGCAGGGCACCGCCCAGAGCACCATGTCCATAATGTTGTCCTCAGTCAGGCCATAGTGTTTGGCCTGCTTCATGCAGAGATACAGCCCCGCCAGCATGGCAAATGCCAGAATGATCCCGTACCAGTAGATTCCGTGGCCGATATGGATGGCCACCGGGTCAATGTTCAATTCCCAATCCCCGAACAGGCCGGGGAAGCTGATGGGCATGTTTTTCAGTGCGCTCACAACAGGTTCTTCCTTTCGGCGGCAAAGAGTTTACCCCGCCGCATATGTTTTCTGCAAGAGACCCAACGGGCCTTTTCGTCTCTTCCCAAAGACTTATTGTTTCGGCACGATCCGGCTGAGGACCATCCGCTCCGCCGTGACATTGGTTTTCAGGAACGTCGCAACGTCCTCCGGCGTGATGGATTCAAATACCTCCGGGAAGCGGAGGGGATCATAGCCGTGGAAATAGCCCTCCGTCAAGGTCACAGCGATGTTCTCAAAGGAGTTCAGTCCCCGGAGATTGGCGCCGAAGGATGCCTTGCGGATTCGCCGGAAGTAGTCTTCGTCCACGCCCTCCGCCGCGATGCGGGCAGCCTCCCGCAGGATGGCGTCGGTGACGGCACTGGCATCCTTGCTGTCGCCGCCGGCGTAGAGATAGGCCACGCCGGGCATCATCTCAAAGGCCCCGCCGAAGCTGGGGTTGATGAGGCCCTGCTCATAAAGCCGCTGATACAGCGCGCTGGACTCGCCCAGCAGAATATCGCTGGCCATGTCGCCCAGAATGGCGGCGCGCATATAATCGTCGCCCTCCGTCGCCGGGGCACACTTGAAGCCCGCCAGGAACTGCGGTGCGGAGACCTCCATCTCCAGAACGGTCTCCTTCTCCGCCACGGTCTCCGGCTCCGTGCCGTAATCCCGCTCAATGATGGGGCCGCTGAGCTTGGGCAGCACCCGGTTGGCCAGATCGATCACATGGACCGGGTCCACGTCGCCCACCACCGTCAAAATCATGTTGGCCGGGGTATAAAATGCCTTATGGCAGTCATACAGCGTGTCCGCAGTGATTTCGGCAATGCTCTCCACTGTACCGGCAATGCTGGTGCGGGCCGCATGGCGATGATACATGGCCCGCAGCATCCGGGTGTAGATCTGCCAGTCGGGGTTGTCCTCGATCATGCGGATCTCCTGACCGATGATGCCCTGCTCCTTGGCAACACTCTCATCGGTGAAATAGGGAATGGACACAAAGGACAGCAGGATCCGCAGGTTTTCCTCAAAATGCTCCGTGGAATCGAAATAGTAGGCCGTCATGGCGTTGGCGGTGAAGGCGTTGGGTTCCGCGCCGTTTTTCGCCAGCTCCTGCAGGGCGTTGCCCTCCCGGGTATCGAACATCTTGTGTTCAAGATAATGGGCGATGCCCGCCGGGGTGTTCAGCCATTGCCCGTCCAGACAGAACCGGGTATCCATACCGCCGTAGCGGGTGGAGAAAAAGGCGTACTTTTTGGCGTAGCCGGGCTTAGGCACCACGCAGACCTCCAGCCCGTTGGTCAGCCGTTCCCGGCAGACTGCCTCGCCGATCCGCTCATAAAAAGTCTCTTTCACGCTTCCCCCTCCTTCCCCTTCAGGAAATACACCGTATCCAGCTTCACGGTGCTCATGGCCCGGCAGATCCGTTCCGCCGTCATGTCCTGAATGGCGCGGGCCAGGTCCGCCGGGGTCTCATGCTGCCCTGTGGCAGCCTGTCCCAGATAAAAGTTTTCCAGCTTGCCCTGAGAATCGCCAACAGTTGCATAGTTGTTCAGCAGCGTGGAGCGGGCGCCTTCCAGCTCCCAGTCCTCCAGCTCACCCTTCTGAACTGCCTCCAGCTGGGCCATGATCTCATCGTAAGCCCGCTGATAGTTCTGGAACTCAATGCCGGAGGACACGGTGATGAGACCCTTCTGCCGGTGGTAGAGGGAGGATGCGTAATAGCAGAGGGACAGCTTCTCCCGGACGTTCAAAAACAGCTTGGAGTTGCTGGACCCGCCAAAAAGGGTGTTGCCCATCAGCAGGGCGGGCATATCGTCACTGCCGCAGGAAAAACCCATGCCCAGCTTGCCCTGGGTCACGTCCAGCACATCCTCCACATGCTGCACGGATTCCCGGCAGACGTGGGGCGCCGCCGTGGAGATCACCCGAACCTCCTCACGGGGCAGGGTGGCAAATGCCGCCGCCAACGCCTGCTTTACCCGTTCCAGCTCGGCGCTGCCGCTGTATATGATCTCCAGCGGCGCTGTGGAGATCAGATCCCGGTACTGGGTATAGACCTTCAGCGCTTGCAGCTTGTCCACCGTCTCCTCGTCGCCCAGACGGGGCACGGCGTAGGCCTCTCCGTCGCACAACGCCCGCAGCAGACGGCTGTCCGCCCAATCCCGCTTATCGTTGATGAGAGACCGGATGGCCTCCAGCAGATTGGTCTTTTCGCTTTCAAAATACTCCGGCACAAACCGGCCGTGGTAGGTGACAGGGTCGCAGATCAGCTCGCCCAGCAGCGCCGCCGCCGGTTCCAGCAGCCGTTCGCCGCCGGGGGCATACCGATCGTCAATAAAGCTGGCCACAAAGCCCACGCACTGGTTTTCACCTTTTTTCCGCACCGTGTAATCGATGGAGGCATCGTAGAGGTTGTCCATCTTTGCGGAGAGCGCTCCCATATCGGGACAGCTTACCGTACCCCGCCGCAGCACCGCCGCCAGCAGTGCGTTGGCTCCCGCCGTCTCCCGCCGCAGGGGCGTGACAAACTGTGCGGAAAGCAGACTGGTTTTGAATTTTCTCGCCGGCAGATAGGTCAGGTGGACGCCCTCTGCCAGCCGGATGCGTGTCGCTTCCAAATCATCAACTCCTTATGGACCGCGCAGGCAGCCCGTTCAATGTCAATACAGAGTTTATTATATGTCAAATATATGAATAATTCAAACCTTTTTCTGTGGGCCTCTCCATCATTTTTGCCACTGTGCGCAAAAAGCGGAAAAACCGGCGGTCTCCCGCCAGTTTTTCCGCATAAAACGATTCTTTTTTATTCCAGCACCCGCAGGAGATTTTCCGATGCGATGGCCTGCCGCTCTGCCTCTGAAAAGCCGATCCGTTCCAGTTCAAAAAAGAAATTCTGAGCCTGACCGCAGTCCTCCATGCCCTCGCACCCCTCATAGCCGGGGCCGAAATACTCGCAGAAGTCAAAGCCGCAGGCAACGTGTTCCGGTCCCATGACCTCCGCCATGTGGGCGGCATGACGGGCCAGCATAGCCGCCGTCTGCTGCCGGGGCTCCTTATGTACAAAGTCGTGGGACACATTGACCCCCACCACACCGCCGGTATCCCGGATGGCGCGAAGCTGCTCATCCGTCAGGTTCCGGCGAACATCGCACAAGGCCCGGCAGTTGGAGTGGGAGGCGATCACCGGCCCCTCCGCCAGATCCATAATATCCCAAAAGCTGCGGTCACTGGTGTGGGATACATCCGGCAGGATGTTCAGCCGCTGCATCCGGCGGACCGCCTCCCGCCCCAGCTCCGTCAGGCCCCTGTCCGGATTGCCGCCGGCACCGCAGGCCAGCAGGTTTTCCTCGTTCCACGTCAGCATCCCCATTCGGACACCCCACTGTGCATACTGTTCCAGCCGCTCCAGCCGGTCGCCCACCGGTTCCATGCCCTCCACGCTCAAAAAGGCGAACAGCTTTCCCTCCGCTTGCGCTTTCCGGGCCTCCGCCGCCGTCCGTACCAGTGCCAGCCAGGGGCACTCTGCCAGCTCCTCCCGAGCGCGGGCCATCATCTCCTCCGTCCGCCGCCAGCCGTCCCAGTCCGGGTGAGCGGACCAGATGGAGTCCTGTTCCACCGTTGTCCAGATGGAAAGCCCCAGGCCGCCGATCTGCCCCGCCTGTAATCTCGGCAGGTGACGCCGTTCAAAGACACGGTCCTCCCCGGCCTGCCGCCACTTGGTCACATCATATAAAAGGTCCGCATGTCCGTCGAAAATCATCATCTGGTGTCTCCCCTTTCTTCCTTATACAGTATATCTGCCTGTTCATCCCGGTGCAACTGTAAATTTCCTTGAATTTTTCCGGGTTTTTCTCCATTTTCCCCTTGACTTTCCGGCGAAAATCCTGTAAACTGATTCCTGTTGTAAAGCGTCACAGCTTTACAGGAAAGGAGTTCAACATGAAAAATCAGACTTATCGGATGACGATGCTCTTTGATTTCTACGGCGAACTCCTGACTGACCGTCAGAAGGAGTTCTTTGATCTCTATTATAATGAGGACCTCTCCCTGTCTGAGATTGCCGAAAACGAAGGCATTTCCCGTCAGGGCGTCCGGGATGTGATCGTCCGGGCGGAGGCCGCCATGCAGGAGATCGAGGACAAGACCGGCCTGATCCGCCGCTTTGAACAGTTCCGGGGTCATCTGGATGCCATCCGCAGCGCTGCTGAGGATATCCGCACCCTGAACTACCGGCAGTATGAGGACAGCCGCCTGACGGAACTGGCTGACAAGATCACGGCGGAGGTCTCCGCGTTGAAGGAGTAACCCATGGCATTTGAGGGACTGAGTGAAAAACTGAATGCGGCCTTTAAGCGTCTGCGGGGCAAAGGCCGACTGACGGAAAATGACGTCCGGGAAGCCATGCGGGAGGTCCGTCTGGCACTGCTGGAAGCCGACGTGAGCTACAAGGTGGTCAAGGAATTCGTGGCCACCGTAACGGAGCGGTCTGTGGGCACTGACGTGCTGGACAGCCTGACTCCCGCTCAGCAGGTGGTAAAGATCGTCAACGAGGAACTGACGAACCTCATGGGCGGCGGCACCGCAAAGCTGGCTTTCGCCAACAATGGCCCCACGATCGTCATGATGGTGGGCCTTCAGGGCGCTGGTAAGACCACCACCACCGCCAAGCTGGCGGGCTATATGAAGAAGTTCCACAGTAAGCGGCCCCTGCTGGCCGCCTGCGACGTGTACCGCCCCGCCGCTATTGAGCAGTTGAAGGTAGTGGGCGGACAGCTGGGACTTCCGGTTTTTGAAGAAGGCCAGGGCGATCCCGTAAAAATCGCTGAAAACGCCCTCCGCTATGCCAGAGATCATGGCAATGACCTGGTATTCTTAGATACCGCCGGCCGGCTCCATGTGGACGAAGCCCTCATGGACGAGCTGAAGCGGATGAAGGCAACCGTCCATCCCAACGAGATCCTGCTGGTGGTGGACGCCATGACAGGTCAGGACGCCGTCAACGCCGCCTCCGCTTTTGACGAGGCGCTGGGTATCGACGGTGTGGTGCTCACCAAGCTGGACGGCGATGCCCGCGGCGGCGCGGCCCTCTCCATCAAGGCCGCCACCGGCAAGCCCATCAAGTTTGTGGGTACCGGCGAAAAGCTGGATATGATTGAGCCCTTCCATCCGGACCGCATGGCCAGCCGGATTCTGGGCATGGGCGATATGCTGTCCTTCATCGAAAAGGCACAGCAGACCTATGACGAAAAGCAGGCCAAAAAGCTGGAGGAAAAGCTGAAAAAAAACAGCTTTACCCTGTCGGACTATTTCGACCAGCTCCAGCAGATCCGGAATATGGGCGACCTCAGCCAGCTGGCAGGTATGATGCCCGGCAATCTCGGCAGTAAGCTTCAGGGTGCACAGATCGACGAAAAGGCCATCGCCCACACGGAGGCCATCATCCTCTCCATGACCCCGGAGGAACGAGAAAATCCTCAGATCTTAGGCGCCAGCCGGAAAAAGCGGATCGCCGCCGGCTGCGGTCTGGATGTTGTGGATGTAAACCGGCTGCTGAAGCAATTTGAGGGAATGCAGCAGATCATCAAGCAGGTCACTGGCGGACGGAAGCCCGGCTTCGGGTTCGGCGGTCTGGGACACGGCCGCGGCCTGCGTAAGCGCAAAAAGAAATAAACCGTATATTAGATGTCATAACCCGGACATTTATTATAAAAACATCAATCTATTTATTACATTTTGGAGGTACTATCAATGGTTAAGATCAGACTGCGCCGCATGGGCGCCAAGAAGGCTCCTTTTTATCGTGTTGTTGTCGCTGACTCCCGTTTCCCCCGCGATGGCCGTTTCATCGAGGAGATCGGCACTTACAATCCCTGCGTGGCTCCCGCCGATATCAAGATCGACGCTGACCGCGCCAAGGAGTGGATCAAGTCCGGCGCTCAGCCCACTGACACCGTGAGAGCTCTGCTGAAAAAAGTGGACGTCCTCTAATCCGGAGGGCGGAGCATGAAGGACTTGCTGCTCTACATCGCCAGAAACCTGGTGGACGATCCTGACAGCGTCTCCGTGACGGAGGTTCAGGGCGATCAGGAACTGACGTTGGAGTTGCGCGTCGCCCCTGATGATATGGGGAAGGTGATCGGCCGTCAGGGCCGCATCGCCAAGGAGATCCGGACCGTGGTCCGGTCTTACGCCCAGCGCACCGGCGTTAAGGTTTCCGTCGATATTGTAGACTAAAAAAGCAGCTCACCTGCATTGCAGGTGAGCTGCTTTTTCCTTTTACGAACCGTTCAAATCGGCGTTCAGACACCAAGACCGGCATAGAACAGCCAGCACAGTACATATCCGGTCAGTACTGCCATCAGTGTGAAGGGCACGCCGATCCGCATGAACTGCCCCGCCGAGACTTCATAGCCCTCCCGGCGCAGAATACCGCAGGCGGCGATATTGGCGCTGGCTCCCACGGGAGTCAGGTTGCCGCCCAGCGTCGCGCCTACCAGCAGTCCGAAGCACAGCACCGTCTGATCCACGCCCAAGGCAGTCGCCACGCCGCCTACCACCGGCAGCATGGTGGCCGTATAGGGGATGTTGTCCACAAAGGCGGAGATCAGCACCGAAGCCCAGACGATGATGGTATAGGTCAGGAACAGGTTTCCGCCGCCCATTCCCGTGATGATATGGCTGAGATCATCGATGATCCCCGCCCGTTCAATGCCCCGGATCACCAAGAACAATCCTGCCAGCAGCGCTAAGGTCTCATAGTCGATGGCCTTCAGCACATCCTTTGCCAGAGCTGTGCCGTACCTGCCGCACTCCGCCGCAAGCCCCGCCAAGAAGAATGTCATGCAGATCAGGCCGTTGGTGATCTCCGGCTTGTTGGGGATAAAGGACGCGGCGATCAGGGAGAGCACCGTTCCCAGCAGCAGACAGGTAGGCAGATAGTCCGTCACCGGCGTCAGCGCCGCGCCGTACAGCTTGCCCTTTTCCTTCCGGAACAGAAACAGCATCACCGGCACCGTCATCAGCGCCCCGGCCTGCACCACCCAGAACAGGCCCGGACGGCCCCGGTAGGCAAAAAAGTCCATGAAATCCAGTCCCATATGGCCGCCCAGCAGGATGGACGTGGTATCTCCCACCAGCGTAGCCGCGCCCTGCAAGTTGGAGCTGACGGCAATGGCCAGAATGGGCTGCACCGGGGAAATATTCAGCTTTTTGGAGATGGCAAGTCCCACCGGAGCCAGCATCAGCACCGTGGCTACATTATCCACAAAGGCGGATACCAGCCCCGCGAACAGTGCCAGCGCGATGATGAGCCATTTCACGCTGGGCAGCACCGCTACCAGCCGGTCCGACAGGCGGTTTGGCATATTGGACCGGATGAACAGGTCCACAGTCCCCATGGTGCCCGCCAGCATCATCAGCACGTTCCAGTCCACCGTTCCCGCGACGTCCCCCAGCGGCACGATCCGCAGGAGCAGGAACAGCGCCGCCGCGGACAGGGCGGCCACCGCCCGGTACTTGGGCAGTAAAAGCAGCAGGGCGTAAACCGCGATAAAGGTCAGGAGCGCGATGGTTTTCATAGGGTATCCTCCGTACAAATTCGATAGAACTCCAAATACGGCAAAAGCGGCACTTTCGCCGCGTCAGACAGCAAAAGTCCCGCTTCTTCCCACGCGGCCGGGCTTTTCAGCTGGGATGGCAAACCGCGCAGCACCCTGATGGCGCAAGCCGCTTCCTTTTACGCATGTCAGGATACCAGACTTTTCTCCGTCCGTCAAGCGAACGCTTCGATAGGATAAGATATGCGGGCCTGTCCCATTTCATTCCTGCGTCACCTCCGGAGCGGGAAGGCTTCCCCCTCAGCTTCGGCCAACGGGAAAACGGGGACACCGTCCCGGCTTCCCCTGTCCGGTCCCTTACTGCCGCCGGGCCGTCCGGTACTCGTCACCGGGGCGGTAAAAGGGGCAGCTGTCATTGGCAGAACGGAGGAACCGCTCCATCTCGTCCTCATCCAGATCCGCCTCGCAGTAATTGGTATCCGCTTCCGGATCGTACTCGTAATAAACGCAGTCCTCACAGTTCGTCATAGCGTGCTCCTCACTTGGTAGGAATGATCTCGATCCAGTAACCGTCGGGATCAGAGATAAAGTAAATACCCATGGCCGGGTTCTCGTAGCAGATGCAGCCCAGCTTTTCGTGGAGAGCATGGGCCTTCTCCATATTCTCCACCGCCAGAGCCAAGTGGAATTCGCACTCGCCCAGATCGTATTTCTGAGGATGATCCCGGAGCCAGGTCAGCTCCAGCTGAAACTCCGTTTTCCCGTCCCCCAGAAACGTGAGGATGAAGCTGCCGTCCGCCGCTTCCTTTCTGCGGACCGGCTCCAGCCCCAGCGCGTCATGATAAAAAGCGATAGACCGCTCCAGATCCGTCACATTAAAATTAAAATGGTTAAAAGCAAACATAGGTTCCCTCCTGTTTTGATCTGCCTGCATTATACCGCGTTCCGGGTCTGTCCGCAAGCGGTTCTCTCCCTTTATATTTTCCGCCGCGGCCATTTGTCTTTCCCACAAAATCTCAGAGGGAACCGCCTTCACGCCGGAATTTTGTATAAAACGCCCTCAGTTTTTATGCCTTCTCCCTCATCTTTATCCATTTTCACATGCGCTTTCCTGTTGACAATTTGATTCCGCAGGATTACAATAAGCCCATAATTCAGGCAGAAAGGAGCGATTCAGATGATGTTCAATCGTTTTTACAACATGGAAATGATGAATACTTCTGCGTCCGCTCCCAGTGCGAACGCTGACTCTTTCTGCGCACATACCGCTCGTACTTCTCATACTGCCAATACTGCTATGATCGCTATTATGGACGCCATTATTATGGCGTCCATTATTATTTATGGCCTGATTATGATTCTGGGCCTGTGTGCCATCGCCATGATCGCGATTATTATTGCGATTCTGGTACTGGTAGTAGGCTTGGTCATTCAGAAAGTAAATGTGCCCTGGTGTTGTGAGTTAGCGATTTAACTGTTTGATACAGTAAAGCGGCTCCGCCAGTGGCGGGGCCGCTTTTTTGTATGACTTACCCCGTATTCCGCACGGCCGGCGGAGCGGAGAAAGCCCCATATAAATCTGATTTCGTTTTGATGAAAAGGAGATTCAATATGAAAAAGAAATTGTTAGCCTTTGTTATGGCCGCGACTATGGTGTTCAGCCTGGCCGCCTGCGGTTCCAGCAGCTCCAATGATTCCAGCAATTCCGGCAGTTCCAGCGATTCCGATTCCGCCCAGTCCGGCGACGAGGTCCAGACCTTCAAGCTGGGCTCCATCGGCCCCCTGACCGGCGACGCCGCCATCTACGGCCAGGCCGTGGTCAACGGTGCCAAGCTGGCCGTCGATGAGATCAACGCCAGCGACTCCAAGATCAAGTTTGAGTTCAAGGGCGAGGATGATGAGGCCGACGGCGAAAAGTCCACCAACGCCTACAACAAGCTGATGGACTGGGGCATGCAGGTTCTGGTCGGCCCCACCACCACCGGTGCTTCCATGGCTGTGGCTGACGTCTGCAACAGCGAGCGCACCTTCATGATCACGCCCTCCGCTTCCGCTGTGGACGTGACCGCCGGCAAGGACAATGTGTTCCAGGTCTGCTTCACTGACCCCAACCAGGGCATTTCCTCCGCTGACTACATCGCCGAGAATATGCCGGACGCCAAGATCGCCGTGCTGTACCGCAACGATGACGCCTACTCCCAGGGCATCCACGATACCTTCGTGAAGGAAGCCACCGAAAAGGGTATGAGCGTCGTCTATAAGGGCACCTTCACCAACGATACCGCCACCGACTTCTCCGTGCAGCTGGCCGGTGCCCAGACTGCCGGCGCCGACCTGGTGTTCATGCCCATCTACTATCAGCCCGCTTCCATCGTTCTGGCTCAGGCCAAGGCCATGGGCTACGCTCCCACCTTCTTCGGCGTGGACGGCATGGACGGCATCCTGACCATGGAAGGCTTCGATCCCTCTCTGGCTGAGGGTCTGATGCTCCTGACCCCCTTCTCTGCTACCGTTCCTGAGACTCAGTCCTTCGTGGAAGCTTACACCGCTGCCAATGACGGCGTGACCCCCAACCAGTTCGCCGCTGACGCTTATGACGGTGTCTACATTGTCAAGGAAGCTCTGGAAAAGGCCGGCTGCACCGCTGATATGAGCAGCGCCGATATCTGCGAGGCTCTGGTGGCTCAGATGACCCAGATCTCCTATTCCGGCCTCACCGGCAAGGACATGACCTGGAACGCTGAGGGTCAGGTCTCCAAGGCTCCTACCGCTTATGTCATCAAGGGCGGCGAGTACGTCCTGCCCGAGGCTTAATGTCTCACACCTGAACGCTGACCGCACGGACCGGCAGCCGGGGCCTTCCCCGGCTGCCCCCTGCGGCGTTCAGGTCCCTGTCCTCTTCCGCTGTTTCCATGGCGGAAATCTGGGCAGAGGCGCTCCCTCCGCCCGTATTTCTGTCATGGAAGGCTCCACTCCATATTCTATAAAGAGAAAAGAGGTATTGCCCCATGGAATTTCTGTCCTATTTGATCAGCGGCATCAGCCTGGGCAGCATTTACGCCATCATCGCTCTGGGCTACACCATGGTGTACGGCATCGCCAAGATGCTGAACTTTGCCCACGGCGACATCATTATGATCGGCGGCTATGTTTCCTTCTGCTCCATGTACTATTTAAATCTCCCTCCCATCGTGGCCACCTTGCTGGCGGTGATCGCCTGCACCGTCCTCGGCATCGTGATCGAGCGGCTGGCCTATGCGCCTCTGCGCTCCGCCCCCTCTCTGGCAGTGCTGATCACCGCCATCGGCGTCAGCTATTTCCTCCAGAACTCCGCTCTGCTGATTTGGAAGGCCGCCGCCAAGACCTATCCTCCCGTTGTCGCAGGCGCTGTGCAGCTTTTTAACGGCCAGCTCACCATTTCCTACATCTCTCTGCTGACCATCGCCGCCTGCGTTGTCATCATGCTGGCGCTGACCACCTTCGTCAGCAAGTCCAAGATGGGCAAGGCCATGCGTGCCTGCTCCGAGGATAAGGGCGCGGCCCAGCTCATGGGCATCAACGTCAACTCCACCATTTCCGCAACCTTTGCCATCGGCTCCGCTCTGGCGGCCATTGCCGGTGTGTTGCTGTGCTCCTTCAACACCTCTCTGATGCCCACCACCGGCTCCATGCCCGGTATCAAGGCGTTCACCGCCGCCGTGTTCGGCGGCATCGGCTCTATCCCCGGTGCATTCCTGGGTGGCCTGCTGCTGGGCATCATCGAAGCCCTGGCCAAGGCCTATATTTCCACTCAGTTAGCGAACTCCATCGTGTTCGCCGTTCTGATCGTGGTCCTGCTGGTGAAGCCGGCCGGTCTGCTGGGCAAAATCGTGCCCGAGAAAGTGTAAGGTGAGCGGGATGAAACAACGAAAAATCAGTAAAACCAATGTGGTGAATTTCTCCACCTATTTAGGGATGGCCGTCTTTTTCCTCGTGATGACCGCCCTCAGCAAGGCCGGTGTTCTGAACCGTTCCATGACCGGCCTGCTGGTTCCCATCTGCTGCTATATGTCCATGGCCGTGTCCCTGAACCTGACGGTGGGTATTCTGGGCGAACTGAGTCTGGGCCACGCTGGCTTTATGAGCGTGGGCGCCTTCGCGGGCGTCATCGCTTCTCAAAGCCTGCTGGATGTGGTCCCCTCCGCCGGTCTGCGGCTGGCCATCGCCATGATCGTGGGCGCGCTGTTCGCCACCATCGCCGGCTTCATCGTGGGCGCTCCCGTGCTGCGGCTTCAGGGCGACTATCTGGCCATCGTGACTCTGGCCTTCGGTGAGATCATCAAGGAGCTGGTGACCTGCCTCATCGTGGGCCATGACGAAAATGGTCTCCATATCCTCTTTAACCTCACCGGCAACAAGACCGTGGAGGATCTGGGCCTCAGCGACACCGGCATCGCCATCATCAAAGGTGCGCAGGGTACCGCCAGCGTCAAGACCATCGCCAGCTTCACTGCCGGTTTCATTCTGGTGATGGTGACGCTGTTCATCGTGCTGAATCTGAAGCACAGCCGGGCCGGACGGGCTATCATGGCCCTGCGGGACAACCGCATCGCCACCTCCAGCATCGGCATCAACACCACCAAGTACAAGCTCATGGCCTTCGTCACCTCCGCTGCTCTGGCCGGTGCCGCCGGTGCGCTGTACGGCTTGAACTATTCCTCTCTTCAGGCCGCTAAATTCAACTTCAACACCTCCATTCTGGTGCTGGTGTTCGTGGTGCTGGGCGGTCTTGGCAACATCTGGGGCAGCCTGGTAGCTGCCGCGGCGCTGACCATCCTGCCGGAGGCCCTCCGGGAATTCGCCGACTACCGGATGCTGGTGTACGCCATCGTGTTGATCCTCGTCATGCTGGCGACCCACAACCCCACGCTGCAAAGCTTCTTCGCCCGGCTCAAGCCTGGCAAAAAGGAAGAAAAGGAGGCTGCCTGATATGTTCGGAAAACTGGTTCCCGTCCCCTCCGGCGCTGTGATCCCGGAGCGTGACATCGGCAAGCGTCCCATCCTCAATTGCATCAATCTGGGCGTCACCTTCGGCGGCCTGAAGGCCGTGGACGATTTCAACCTCATGATCGGCCGGACGGAGATCGCCGGTCTCATCGGTCCCAACGGCGCAGGCAAAACCACGGTGTTCAACCTGCTGACCAAGGTGTATCAGCCTACCCACGGCACCATCCTTCTGGACGGGCAGGACACCCACAACATGACCACCGCTCAGGTGAACCGGGCCGGTATCGCCCGTACCTTCCAGAACATCCGCCTGTTCAATGACCTGACGGTGGAGGAAAACGTCACCGTGGCGATGGACGCTCAGATGAAATACAACATGGTCAGCGGCATCTTCCGCCTCCCCAGCTTCTGGAAGGAGGAAAAGGTGGCCCACGAGCGGGCGCTGGAGCTGCTGAGCCTGTTTCACATGGAGGATCTGGCAAACGTAAAGGCAGGTTCCCTGCCCTACGGCGCCCAGCGCCGTCTGGAGATCGTCCGGGCGCTGGCAACCAACCCCTCCTTGCTGCTGCTGGACGAACCTGCCGCCGGTATGAACCCCTCCGAAACGGCGGAGCTGATGGAGAACATCCGTAAGATCCGGGATACGTTCCAGATCGCCATTATGCTCATTGAGCATGACATGAATCTGGTCATGAACATCTGCGAGGGCATCTGCGTGCTGAACTTCGGCCGTGTCATCGCCAAGGGCAGCCCCGAAGAGATCCAGTCTAACCCGGTGGTCATCGAGGCCTACCTGGGCAAACAGAAGGAGGCGTGAGCATGAGCACCATTTTAAAGGTTGACGATATCAACGTCTATTACGGCAGCATTCACGCCATCAAGGGCATCTCCTTTGAGGTCAATGAGGGCGAGATCGTGACCCTGATCGGTGCCAACGGCGCCGGCAAGTCCACCACTCTGAACACTATTTCCGGCCTACTCCACAGTAAGACCGGCCATATTGAGTTCATGGGCAAGCCTTTGAACCATGTACCCAGCCATAAGGTTGTTTCCAAGGGACTGGCGCTGGTCCCCGAGGGACGGCGGATCTTCCTCCAGATGTCCGTGCAGGAAAATCTGGACATGGGCGCTTTCTCCCGCCGGGGTGGCAATATCGACGCCGATATGGAGCGGGTCTTTGAACAGTTCCCCCGCCTGAAAGAACGCCGCAAGCAGGTGGCCGGTACCCTCTCCGGCGGCGAGCAGCAGATGCTGGCCATGGGCCGGGCGCTGATGTCCAACCCCAAACTGTTGATGCTGGATGAACCCTCCATGGGTCTGGCCCCCATTCTGGTGGAGCAGATCTTTGACATCATCAAAAATCTCCACAAGGCCGGCACCACGATCCTGCTGGTGGAGCAGAACGCCCAGGCGGCCCTGTCTGTGGCTGACCGGGGCTATGTGCTGGAAACCGGAAAGATCGTCACCACCGGCACAGGCGCGGAACTGCTGGCCTCTCCCGCCATCAAGAAGGCGTATCTGGGAGGCTAAACGTCGGAGCAAAGTCCGTACACTCCGTTTCCACTTGACGGTGAAACCTTCGTTTTTCTTCCTTGCTCCTCCTCTTTCGCGTCAGATTTGCTTCGCCGGATTCTGACGCGAGTGGGACGGGGGATGCGAGGAAGCAAAGTCCGCATGGTTCATTTCCATCTGGCCTGAAGCCTTTGCTGTTTTCCATTTTCGCAGCAGAAACCGCACGTCCGTTTGGACGTGCGGTTTTTTCTCTCCGCCTCTTTTCAAAGCCGCTTCCCCGTGGTATACTGCTGTCAAGACAAGTTTGAAAGGGGTATCGTATGTACGCGGAGGAACGCAGAGAAACGATTTTGAAGCTGCTGCGGCAGTCTGCTCAACCGGTCAGTGCCTCGACGCTGGCAGGCCAACTGTCCGTCAGCCGTCAGATCATCGTAGGAGACATTGCCTTGCTGCGGGCCGGGGGCGCGGACATTTTAGCCACCCCCCGGGGGTACTGCCTGCAAAATGCCGCCGCAGCCGGTCTCACCCGCCGGGTAGCTGTCCGCCATGACGAGGCAGGCATGGAGGCAGAGCTGAACACTATGGTGGACAATGGCTGCACCGTGGTGGACGTGATCGTGGAACACCCTCTTTACGGCCAGCTCACCGGCCCCTTGCAGCTTTCCAGCCGATACGATGTGGCCCAGTTCATCGCCCGGAGCCACACCGCCCAGCCTCTCTCCGTTCTCACCGGCGGCATCCACCTTCACACGCTTCTCTGCCCCAGTGAGGACGCTTACCGGCGGGTACTGGACGCCCTGCGGCAGGCAGGCTTCCTGCTGGAGGGATAAAACTTTCTGTTGACAAGCATACCGATTCCGTGTATAGTGTGTTGGACAGGTGTCAAGACACCAGTCTGACACACTATTTTTGATCGATACGGAGTATTCTCATGGAAAAGGTAAACGCATTCCTGAAGCGCAAAAACATCGTTTTTTCCGCCAAGCGCTATGGCATTGATGCCCTGGGCGCTATGGCACAGGGCCTGTTCTGCTCCCTGCTGATCGGCACCATCCTCAACACGCTGGGCACGCAGTTCCACATCGGTTTCCTCACCGCCCAGATCGGGGAAAAGGTTCCCTACACCATCGGCGGCCTGACCTCCTTTATGAGCGGTCCCGCCATGGCCATTGCCATCGGCTACGCCTTGCAGGCGCCTCCGCTGGTGCTGTTCTCTCTGGCGGCTGTGGGTTACGCCTGCAACCTGCTGGGCGGCGCGGGCGGCCCCTTGGCCGTGCTGTTCGTGGCAATCATCGCAGCGGAGTGCGGCAAGGCCGTCAGCAAAGAAACGAAGATCGACATTCTGGTGACTCCCATTGTCACCACCCTCATCGGCGTAGGCACGGCCTATGTTATCGCCCCGCCCATCGGTACCGCCGCCAGCGCCTTCGGTATGGTCATCATGAAGGCCACGGAGCTTCAGCCCTTCCTGATGGGTATTCTGGTGTCCGTGCTGGTAGGCGTGGCCTTGACTCTGCCCATCTCCTCCGCCGCCATCTGCTCCGTACTGGGTCTCACCGGTCTGGCAGGCGGTGCGGCTGTGGCCGGCTGCTGTGCTCAGATGGTGGGCTTCGCCGTTATGAGCTTTCGGGAGAACGGCTGGGGCGGTCTGGTGAGTCAGGGCCTCGGCACCTCCATGCTGCAAATGCCTAACATCGTGAAAAACCCCCGCGTCTGGATCGCCCCTACCGTCACCTCCGCCATTACCGGCCCCATTGCCACCTGCCTGTTCCGTCTGCAAATGAACGGCGCGGCCATCAACTCCGGTATGGGCACCTGCGGCCTGTGCGGCCAGCTGGGCGTGTGGACCGGTTGGGTGGCTCCCAGTGAAAAGGCTCTGGCCAATGGTGCCATCGCCATGAACCCCACCGCTTTTGACTGGGCGGGCCTGATCCTGATCTCCTTCATCCTCCCCGCCATTCTGTGCCCCCTTATCAACCAGCTCTGCCGCAAGGCCGGCTGGGTGAAGGACGGCGATCTGAAGCTGTCCTGATATCCCTAATTTCACACATGTAGAAAAAACCATCGGCTTTTTGTGGAAAAAGCCGATGGTTTTTGTTCTTCTATAAGATTGTGCCCTGTTTAGCCGAATTTATGCCCCAATTCCCGTCCGAACGTACATTTTTAATAGGTGTTTTTCATTGTTAAAAAGCAAACATCTGTTGACGAAACGCCATGTTTTGGGTTAGAATACGAGTCAGGAAGGTATGTTCCTTTCAATGGCTGATCGCGCTGTCTCATAAGTTCTGTGTACGGCGCGATCTTTGTCGGGTGTCCCGGAAAACGATTACTTGTGATTATTTTCTGGAATGTGTTATCTTATTCAAAATTGGAAGCGTACACATACCGTTATTTCCTTGTTTTACTTCATTTTTTCATCAAAGCAAGCAGAAAGGATGCGTGTTACATGGATGTAAAAAAGTGCAACGTTCTGGCGGCTGAGATCCGGCTGGAGACCCTGAAGGTCATCCACTCCCGGGGCTTCGGTCACGTGGGCGGTTCCATGGATCTAGCAGACCTGATGGCCGTTTTGTACGGTGAGGTCATGAAGTTCGATCCCAAGAACCCCCGCTGGGAGGATCGCGACTGGCTGGTGCTCAGTAAGGGCCACGCCGGACCCGTGGCTTATGCCACCTTCGGTCTCATGGGCTTCTATCCCATGGAGGAGGCCTACACCCTGAACCAGCCCCACACCAAGTTCCCCAGCCACACTGACCGCAAGCTGACTCCCGGCGTGGATCTGACCACCGGCTCTCTGGGCCAGGGCGCTTCCACCGCTGCCGGCGCCGCTCTGGGCAACAAGATCGACGGCCGCACCAACCACGTCTTCTGCGTCATCGGCGACGGTGAGGCGGACGAGGGCCAGGTCTGGGAGTCCTTCCAGTTCGCCTATGCCCACAAGCTGGACAACCTGATCTATTTCATCGATAAAAACGGCTATCAGCTGGACGGCCCCACCGATGACATTCTGGCTCACGGCGATCTGGCCAAGAAGGCGGAGTCCTTCGGCCTGTACACGCAGGAGATCGACGGCCATGACGTTCAGGCGATCTATGACGCCATTCAGAACGCATACGCCAAGAAGGGCGTTCCCAGCTGCATCGTGCTGGATACCTGCAAGGGCAAGGGCGCTACCTTTGCCGAGCCCAAGCATGACCACTCCTCTCAGCCCAACGAGGAGCAGTGGGCCGAGGCCATCGCCGCTTCCGAGAAGGCCTTGGAAGCTGTCAAGAACGCTTAAAGGAGGGTGCGAGTAATGAGTGTGAAAGTAATTGGTAAGCATGAAAAGGACTCCCGCGCCTGCCGCGACGCGCTGGCCCTGACTCTGAACGAAATGATGGCCGAGGACAAGTCCATCGTCTATGTGGACTGTGATCTGATGGGCTGCATCAACACCAAGATGCTGAGGAAGAACTATCCTGACCGCGCTTTTGAGGCCGGTATTGCCGAGGCCAACGGCGCCGGCGTGGCTGCGGGTCTCGCTGCCGCCGGCAAAAAGGTGTTCTTCCATTCCTTCGGTACCTTCTCCTCCCGCCGCTGCTATGACCAGATCTATATGTCCGCCGCTTATGCCGGTCTGCCCGTCCACGTGCTGGGCTCCGACGCCGGTGTGACCGCTGCCTTCAACGGCGGCACCCATATGCCTCTGGAGGATGCCGCTATGTACCTGAGCATCCCCGAGACCGTGGTGCTGGATCCCGCCGACTATGCCCAGCTGGAGTGCATCACCCGTCAGCTGCCCGGCATCACTTCCGGCGTGACCTATACCCGCTTTGTCCGCAAGGGCATCGTCAAGGTCTATGAGGACGGTTCCGAGTTCCCCATCGGCAAGGGCGTTGTGCTCCACGAGAGCGACAAGGACGTGGCCACCATCATCACCTCCGGCATCATGGTGGACGAGTCCTTGAAGGCTTATGAGGCTCTCCAGGCGGAAGGCATTTCCGTCCGCGTGATCGATATGTTCACCTGGAAGCCTCTGGACGAGGAGCTGGTCATCAAGGCCGCCAAGGAGACCGGTGCTATTGTCACCGCCGAGAACCACAACGTCACCTGCGGTCTGGGCAGCGTGGTTTCCAACTGCCTGGCTAAGAACTGCCCCACCGTTCAGGAGTTTGTGGGTGTGCAGGATCTGTTCGGTCAGGTCGGTCCTCAGGACTTCCTGATGGATGAGTACGGCCTCCGTGCCGCCAATATCGTGGCTGCCGTCAAAAAGGCGATCAGCCGCAAGTAATTCGGATATCCGGCGGGGTCTCCCCGGAGATCCCGCCTGTATCACTTAAATCAATTAAAAGGAGATTTCAATCATGGATGCATTTTCCGCTTCTCTGATGGCTGACAAGAGAGAGATCGTCTTTGCTCCCACCGTGTACAAGTTCCAGACCTTCGCTCAGATGGCTGAGGAGTTCAATCTGGGTGAACGGGACGTGGTTCTGACCAACGAGTTCATCTACACCCCCTTCATGAAGGAACTGGGCCTGAAGTGCAACTTCGTGTTCCAGGAGAAGTTCGGCGCCGGTGAGCCTTCCGAGGCTATGATCCAGACCATGTACGACGCCATCCCCTACGACAGCTATGACCGCGTCATCGCCGTGGGCGGCGGCGCCATCATGGACCTGTGCAAGCTGCTGGGCTGCAAGCGTCCCGACACCGTCCACAACCTGTACTTCAAGCGCTTCCCCGTGGTCCACGAGAAGGACGTCATCGCCATCCCCACCACCTGCGGCACCGGCTCTGAGTGCACCAACATCTCCGTGGCCATCGTCAAGGACGAGAAGGACGGCGTGCTCACCGGCGGCGAAACCAAGCTGGGCCTGGTGTCCGATGACATCATCCCCAACAAGGTGTGCCTGATCCCCGACCTGCTCAAGACCCTGCCCTACAAGCCCTTCGCCTGCTCCGCCATCGACGCGCTGGTCCACGCCACCGAGTCCTTCCTGAGCCCCCACCGCAAGACCATGACCTCCGAGCTGTTCAGCGAGAAGGCCATGGACATGATCCTCAAGGGCTTCAAGCTCATCGACGAGAAGGGTCAGGACGCCCGCTTTGAGTATCTGGATGAGTTCGTCACTGCCTCCTTCTACGCCGGCATTGCCTTCCTGAAGGCTGGCTGCGGCCCTGTCCACGGCATGAGCTTCCCCCTGGGCGGCACCTATCATGTTCCTCACGGCGAGTCCAACTACATGCTCTTTGGCGCCATCATGGACTACTATGACGCCAACAAGCCCGACGGCGAGATCATGAAGTTCAAGGAGCTGGTGGCCCGCATCCTGGGCTGCGAGGTCAAGGACGCCATCCCCGAGATGAACGCTCTGCTGCAGCGCATCCTGCCTCTGCGTCCCCTGCGTGACTGCGGCTTCACCGAGGCTGACTTCAAGATCTTCCCCCAGTCCGTAGAGACCAACCAGCAGCGCCTGATGACCAACGCTTACTATCCCTTCGATCTGGAGAGCGAAGAGGCCATCTACCGCAAGTGCTATTGATCCCAACGGATCATCCACCGAAAAAAATCCGCGGCGGTCAGCCGCTCCTCTCCTCTGAGAGAAACGGCTGACCCCGCAGAACCCCCGACAGGCGATCGTATTTACGATGCCTGCCGGGGGTTTTCGTTTTGACCGCAGCCTGTCGGCAGAATCAATATGGTGGCTGGCCGGGAGGAATAGGCTGCCGCCCGCCCATACGGGCAGTCTGCGGTGCACCGTTTTTTTTCCAAAATTTTGTTCTTGACAATTGAGGTTCCCCTCTGTATAATCGTTCTAAATAGAACGTTAATGGGAGGAGAACCTATGCACTTTTGGGATCAGCATAAAACCATTACGCGGTATTATGAGATTCTGATGTCATCCGTGTGCGAGAAATATCAGCTCAAGCATCTGGAATATGATATTCTGATGTTTTTGCACAACAATCCCCAGTATCGCACGGCGGCAGATATCGTCAGGGTCCGGAAATCCACCAAGTCCCACGTGTCCACCTCACTGAAAACTCTTGAGGACAGGGGCTTTATCGCAAAAAAGACAGACCCGGTAAACAAAAAGCACATTGAGCTTGATCTGCTGGAACCGGCAAATGAGATCGTCCGGGACGGGCTTCTGGCCCAGCGGCAGTTCGCGGAACAGATGCTCCGGGGCCTGACGCCGGAGGACATCGCCGTTTGTAAGCGCGTATTCCAACAGGTATGCAGCAATGCAGAAGCATGCATCAAACAGAAAGGATAAAAACATGGATCACAAAACCTATCAGCCCAAAATGCCCGATATTATGGAGGCCATATTTGATGCGATATATCTGTTGTTCGACCTCGTAGCAGGCATCGTATTTTTCGCCATGGCGCAAGGCCGCCCCCTGTTTGTTCTCTACGGCATCCTGACCCTGACCCTCTGCGGCGGCGACGCCTTCCACCTCGTTCCCCGGATCTTCCGGGCGTTCCGTGGAAGCACCCCCAAGATCAAGCATCTGATGGGCACCGGCCTGCAGATCTCCTCCATCACGATGACGGCGTTCTATGTGATCTTGCTGTTCATCTGGAAGCTCACCTTCCCGGGCTTCGCCGCTCCTGCGGCGGTGGAGGTGATGATCTGGGCCTCCGCCATCATCCGGATCGCCGTGTGCCTGCTGCCCCAGAACAACTGGTGCACAGACGAGGGCAATCTGAAGCTGTCCATCCTCCGGAACGGTGTATTCGCCGTCACCGGCATCGGCGTCATGATCCTGTACGCCATTTCCGGGAACGCCGGCGGGTATCACATGACGAAAATGGTGGCGGCCATCCTGATCTCCTTCGGCTGCTATCTGCCCGTCACGCTGTTCAGCAAAACGAAACCCAAGGTGGGCCTGCTGATGATTCCCAAGACCTGCGCGTATATGTGGATCATCGCTATGGGCCTCCAACTTTTGTGTTCCTGGAACGGCTAATTGAATGAAGGTCAAAAAATTTCCGGGTGCAGTGCACCCGGAATTTTTTATCCTAATTCTTTTGTTCGGCGATAGGCCGCTTCCACAGCGGCGATCGCCGCCCCACGGAATCTCCGATCTTCCAGCGCCGCCACACCGGCGATGGTACTGCCGCCGGGACTGCACACGGCGTCCTTCAAAGCGCCGGGGTGCTCTCCCGTTTCAAGCAGCAGGGACGCGCTGCCCAGAAGCATCTGGGCGGCGTACCGCATAGCCTTGGCACGGGGCACACCGCACTTCACCGCCCCGTCTGCCAATGCCTCCACAAACACATAGGCATAGGCGGGGCCACAGCCGGACACGGCGCTGGCCGCGTCGATCAGTTGCTCCGGAAGGTCATCCAGCAAGCCGGATTCTGCCATCAGAGCTTTGAAGACCGCCAGTTCCTCCGCCGTTACACGGTCATTTGCCGACACCAGCATCAGCCCCTGTCCCACGGCGCTGGGGGTGTTTGGCATGATGCGGATGATCTTCTTCTCTCCGCCCAGCATCTCCGCCAAGCGGTCCAGACTGACGCCCGCCAGCATGGAGACAAAAACAGCGTCAGACGCCGCAATGTCCTCCGCCAGCTTTGCCGTCACACCGGCAAACATCTGGGGCTTCACTCCCCAAAACACGAATCGGCTCTCCCGCAGGATCGCTTCTGCCGTCTCCGCAGCGCAGCCGATGGATGCCGCCGCCTTTGCGGAGTGCTCCGCCGTGGAGCAAGCCACGGCCACCGCCGCCCCGCCCACGGTCTTCACCGCTGCCCGCGCCAGAGCGCCGCCCATATTTCCAGCGCCGATAAAACCGGCCTCATACTGATATGCCATACGCCTCTCCTTACCGGGTCTGTCCGCTGCCCCGAATGATGTATTGATAGGTGCTCAGTTCGTCCAGCCCCATCGGGCCGCGGGCATGGAGCTTCTGGGTGGAAATGCCCATCTCGCAGCCGAGACCGAACTCTCCGCCGTCAGTGAACCGGGTGGAGACGTTGACGTACACCGCCGCGCTGTCCACTCCGTTGACAAATTTCTCCGCGTTGACGTCATTCTCCGTCACGATGGCCTCGCTGTGGTGGGTGGAGTGGGCCTGAATGTGCTCGATTGCCTCGTCCACGCTGTCCACCACTCTGACAGCCAGAATATAGTCCAAAAATTCCGTGTCGAAATCCGCCGGGCCAGCCGGCGTTCCGGGAATCACGGCGGCAGCCCGTGGGTCCAGCCGCAGCTCCACGGGGATCTGCCCCGCGGCTGTCCGATCCTCTACCAGTGCCTTCCGCAGCATGGGCAGAAACCGCTCCGCCACGGCTCTGTGGACCAGACACACCTCCTCGGCGTTGCACACGGAGGGGCGGCTGGTTTTGGCGTTAACAATGATCTTCACCGCCTTGTCCAAATCGGCGTATTCGTCCACATACACATGGCAGATACCGGTGCCGGTCTGGATGCAGGGCACCGTCGCCTGCTCCACGCAGGCCCGGATCAGTCCCGCCCCGCCCCGGGGGATCAGCAGATCCACCAGCCCGTCCGCCGTCATCAGAACGCGGGCGCTCTCATGACTGGTATCCTCCAGAATATTCACGATGTCCGGGTCGCCGCCCACGGCGGAAATTCCCTGCTTCAGCGCCTTTACGATGGCGGTGGAGGTGCGGACGGCCTCTTTCCCGCTGCGGAGAACGCAGACGTTGCCGCTTTTCACTGTCAGTGCCGCCGCATCGGAGGTGACATTGGGGCGGCTCTCGTAAATGATCGCCACCAGTCCCAAGGGCACCTGCTTTTTATAGATGGTCATACCGTTGGCGTGGTGTGTTTCCGACAAAATCCGCCCGGTGTGATCCGGCAGCTTCACCGTGGCCCGGATACCCTCCGCCATAGCAGCGATGCGGCTCTCATCCAGCCGCAGCCGGTCCAGCATCACATCGGAAATGCGGCCCCGGGCTGCTTCCAGATCCGTTTCGTTGCAGGTCAGGATCTCCGCCGTGTGTTCCACGAGGCTGTCCGCCATGGCGGTCAGGAAGCGGTTTTTCGTCTCCGCGTCCGCGTCCCGGAGGGCGCTCCAAGCGGCTTTCGTTTTCCGAATGATATCCAACGTAGTCATTTGCTCACCTTCTTTGCCAAAAATCGGGTGCCGATGGGTTCTCCCTCTACGATGCCGTACAGCAGATCCGGGTTCCAGCCGTTGGCGATCACCATTTCGCAGCCTGCCTCCGTGGCGATCTGCGCTGCATGGAGCTTCGTCACCATGCCGCCGGTGCCCAGTTCGGAGCCGCTGCCCCCCGCCAGAGAGAGGATTTTCCCGTCGATCTCCGACACTTCATGGATCAGTTTCGCATCCGGATTCTTATGGGGATCGCTGTCATACAGACCGTCAATATCCGACAGGAGGATCAGCAGCTCCGCTCTCGTTGTGGCGGCCACCACAGCGGAAAGGGTATCATTATCGCCCACGGCGATCTCCTCCGTGGAAATCGTGTCATTCTCGTTGATGATGGGCAAGGCCCCCAGCTCCAACAGGCGGTCCAGGGTGTTGTGGAAGTTCTCCTTCCGGCTGCCGCCGTCGGCGATGTCCGGCGCGGTGATCAGAAGCTGGGCCACCGTATGATTGTATTCGGTGAACAGCTTGTCATACACATACATCAGCTCGCACTGTCCCACCGCCGCCGACGCCTGCTTGGTTGGCATATCGTGGGGCCGCTCCCGGAGGTTCAGCTTGCCGAAGCCCATGGCAATAGCGCCGGAGGACACCAGAATGATCTCGTGGCCCGCGTTTTTCAGGTCACTGAGCACTCTGCACATCCGCTCCACCCGCTGAATATTCAGCCGCCCGGTGGCATAGGCCAGTGTGGAAGTCCCCACCTTGACTACGATTCTCATAGATCGTTCCCCTTTCCATCCGCCGCACTCGGTTTCTTCAGGATTCAGCGCCGCTGTCAAGAGGCTTCGGCGCCGCCCTCTTTTTTGCCGATTTTATACCAGAATGCCGTATCCGTCAAGGCGTCCGGTCCTCCCTTTGACAATTTTTACAAAAAGCTTTAAAATAAGGGAAAATTTGTGTATACAGGCGTCTCCGACGCCGGGAAAGGCTGATCCTATGGAACGTTCCTCCGGTATTCTGCTGCCCCTGTTTTCTCTGCCCTCCCCCTACGGTATCGGCACTATGGGCCTCGCGGCTTATGACTTTGCCGATCTGCTCCACGCCGCCGGTCAGCGGTACTGGCAGATGCTCCCCCTCGGTCCCACCAGCTACGGCGATTCCCCCTACCAGAGTTTTTCCTCCTATGCGGGCAATCCCTATCTCATTGATTTGGATCTGCTGATTGAGGATGGGCTTCTGACGGAGCAGGAGGTCTGTGACCGGGACTGGGGAGAAGATCCCCGTCATGTGGACTACGGCAAGCTCTATGAAAACCGTCTGGACCTGCTGAAAAAGGCGGCGGAACGAGGCTGGATGCGGGATAGCGGCGCGGTGGCGGGCTTTACAGAGAAAAACGCCTCCTGGCTGCCGGACTACGCCCTGTTCATGGCCCTCAAGCGGCATTTCGGCATGAAGTCCTGGCAGGAATGGCCCGATGAGGCTGTCCGGCTCCACGATCCTGCGGCTCTGGCCCGGTACCGGGAGCTGCTGCGGGAGGAGGTGGAACTGTTCACCTATATCCAATTTCTGTTCTTCCGCCAGTGGACCGCCTTGAAGTCCTATATCAACAGCCTTGGCATCGGTATCATCGGCGACCTGCCTATTTATGTGGCCATGGACTCCGCTGACGTCTGGGCGGAACGATCCATGTTCCGTCTGGACAGCCGGGGCGTTCCCACAGAGGTGGCCGGTGTTCCGCCGGACTACTTCTCCAAGGACGGCCAGCTTTGGGGCAATCCGCTCTACGATTATGACGCCATGAAGCGGGACGGCTTCGGCTGGTGGATCCGCCGGATGGACGGCGCCGCCAGACTGTATGACGTGATCCGCATTGACCATTTCCGGGGCTTCGCCAGCTATTGGGCGGTGCCCTACGGTTCTCCGACCGCCAAAACCGGCCGCTGGGTCAAGGGGCCGGGGCTGGATCTGCTGAACGTCCTCACCGGCTGGTTCCACGGCATCCGCTTCATCGCAGAAGATCTGGGTGAGCCTTCTCCCGACGTGACGAAGCTGCTGGCAGATTCCGGTCTGCCGGGGATGCGGGTTCTGGAATTTGCCTTTTCCCCCACAGCGGACAGCGCCTATCTCCCCCATAACTGCGTAGAGAACTGCGTGTGCTATGCCGGGACTCATGACAACGCCCCGCTGGCCCTGTGGCGTCAAGAGGCAGAGCCGGAGGAGATCGACTTTGCCGTGCAGTATCTGGGGCTCAATGAGCGGGAGGGCTTCAACCGGGGCGTGCTCCGGGGCGGCATGACCTCCCCCGCGTCCCTGTTCGTGGCCCAGATGCAGGACTGGCTGGAGCTTGGCGAAGGCAGCCGGATCAACACCCCCGGCACAGGCCGGGACAACTGGCAGTGGCGGCTCCTTCCCGGTGAACTGACGGTGGATTTGATCAGCGGCATCCGTGAGATGACCCGGATCTATGGCCGTCTCCCCGCCAAGCAGTCCAAAACTTAAGCGATATACGAACCGTCCCCGGAGGCTCGGAAGCCTCCGGGGACGGTTTTTGAACTATTTGGCAGAAAAATCTGCTTTACAGACGGTTTTACAGTTTTTTCAGATGCTTTCCGGCAGCCTTCAGCATCAGCTTTTTCGTACCGCCCTCGAAGGCTACCTCCGCCAGGGCGTCGCCGCCCATAGGCTTTACCGACACCACAGTGCCCTTGCCGAAAGCGGTGTGCTCCACCTGGTCTCCCTGACTGAGCTGGATCAGTCCCACCGACGGTGCGGCAGGGGTACTGCCCCGGCTGCTGGTGCGGAGGGTCTGGGCCGCGGGTTTGGTGCTCTTGTAGGTATGGACGCCGCCGCTGACATAACCGCCGGAACGGCTCGAGCTTCCGCTGTAAGAACTGCCGCCAAAAGAACCTCCGCCAAAATCATCGCCCCAGCGGCTGCCGCCGAAGCCGTCCTCGTCATAGGTGCCGAATTTCGGTTCCGGCTTGCTCTCCCAGCGCATATCCTCCGCCGGGATCTCATCTAAAAAGCGACTGGACTTGTTAGCGCTGGTGCGGCCGTAGAGCATCCGCTGGCGGGCGTTGGTCATCACCAGCTTTTCCCGGGCCCGGGTCATGGCCACATAGCACAGCCGCCGTTCTTCCTCCAGCTCTTCCTCGTCATACATGGAAGCCGTGCCGGGGAAGATCCCCTCCTCCATGCCCACCACATACACCACCGGGAATTCCAAGCCCTTGGCAGAGTGAATGGTCATCATGGTCACACAGTTGTCATCCGCCTCCACACTGTCCAGATCCGTGTACAGGGCGATCTCGTTCAGGAACCCGGACAGGGTGGCGTCCTCCGGGTCCTGCTCCAAAAAGCCCAGAATGTTGGACTTCAATTCCTGCACGTTTTCAATACGGCCCCGGCTCTCCATGTCCTTTTTCTCCTCCAGCGCCCGGACGTAGCCGGTCTGGTTCAGGACTTCATCGTAAAATTCCGGCAGGGCCAGCGTCCCTCCGGCCCGGCGCAGGCCGTCGATCAAATCGGCGAACTTTGTCAGCTTGCCTGCGGCGGTTTTCAGGGTGGGGAACAGATCCGCGTTGCGGATGATCTCGTAGAGAGACGCCCCCTGCTCTGCCGCCAGCTCCGCCACCTTGTCCATAGTGGTCGCGCCGATGCCCCTTGCGGGCGTATTGATGATGCGGCGGAGCCGCAAGTCGTCCATGGGGTTATTCAGCACGCACAGGTAGGCCAGCATATCCTTGATCTCCGCCCGGTCGAAGAACTTCATGCCGCCTACAACTTTATAGGGGATGGCGTTGCGCTTCAGAGCGTATTCCAGTGCGTTGGACTGGGCGTTCATCCGGTAGAGAATGGCGGTATCCCGGAAGTTCCGTCCCCGGTTGACCCCCATGAGGATGTCCCCAGCCACGAAGTTTGCCTCGTCTCCCTCGTTGAAGCTGGTCTTTACCGTCACCATGTCGCCGCTGCCGTTGTCGGTCCAGAGGGTCTTGCCCTTGCGGCCCTCGTTGTTCTTGATGACGGCGTTGGCGGCATCCAGAATGTGCTGGGTGGAGCGGTAGTTCTGCTCCAGCCGAATGACCCGTGCGTCCTTGTACTGCTTTTCAAAATTCAGGATATTCTCAATGTTGGCCCCCCGGAAACGGTAGATGGACTGGTCATCGTCACCCACCACGCAGAGGTTCCGGTGTCCCCCGGCCAGCAGGCCGGTAAGAAGATATTGCAGGTGGTTGGTGTCCTGATACTCGTCCACCAGCACATACCGGAACTTTTTCTGGTAGTAGTCCAGCACCTCCGGTTCCTTTTGCAGCAATGTGACGGTGTGGTAAATGATATCGTCAAAGTCCAGCGCGTTGGCCGTGCTGAGCTTTTGCTGATAGGCGGCGTAGATCTTGGCGATCCGGGTATTTTTCCAATCGTTTGCGGCTTCCGCCTTCTTGCGGAACACCTCCGGCCCCTCGTAGCGGTCCTTGGAGGCGCTGATGGCGGAGAGGACGCTGCGGATGGGGAAGGTCTTTTCGTCCAGATTCTGCTCCTTCAGAATATCCTTGATGACCCGCTTGGCGTCATCGGTATCGTAAATGGTGAAGTCCTTTTCAAAGCCGATGCGGTCAATGTCCCGCCGCAGGATGCGGACGCAGGCGGAGTGGAACGTGGAGGCCCACACATCGTTGGCGGCGGGGCCAAGACGGGCCGCCAGCCGCTCCTTCAATTCTCCCGCCGCCTTATTGGTGAAGGTGATGGCGATGATCTCCCATGGCCGGGGGGCGTCCACGGCACAGAGCCGGTGGACCCGGCGAACCTCGTCACCGTCTGGCCGATCCGGGAAGTGCTCCAAAAAGTCCAGATCCTCCTCCGTGGCCCAGTCGGGGACCTCGTCGCTGTCGCTGCCCCGGCCATAGGTCAGCAGGTTGTAGACCCGCTGGATCAGCACCGTGGTCTTGCCGCTGCCCGCCCCCGCCAGCAGCAGGAGAGGTCCCTCGGTGGTCATGGCCCCCTGACGCTGCATGGGGTTCAGCCGGGCCAGATCCCGGGCGATCACCGCTTTCCGGGCGGTCACATACCGTTGTTCAAAATCAGTCATACTGTTCTCCATTCTCTCTGTTTTCTCAAACTGACCTCTATTTTACGGCAAAAAGCGGCCACGGTCAACGGCGGAACCGCCGATTTTTCCGTATCCGTTTTGTAATCAAATTGAGGTTGACATTTGTCTACCTTTTTGCTACGCTGGTGGTGTAAGAGGTAGACAACTGTATACCAAGCGAGGTGCACCATGAAAATTGATCTCTCCAACAGCGAATGGAAGCTGATGAACCGCCTGTGGCAGACCTCTCCCATGACCATCACGGAACTGACCGCCGCCTTGCGGGAGGACACCGGCTGGTCGAAAAACACGGTCATCACCATGCTCTCCCGTCTGGAGGGCAAGGAGGCCGTCCGCCACGAGGAAGGCCGGCGGGCCAAGCTGTATTTCCCCGCCGTGGGCCGGGAGGACGCCATTGAGGCGGAAACCGAGACCTTTTTGGATAAGATCGGCGGGCTGGGCCTGCTGATGAGCGCCATGGTGGAAAAAAACGCCCTGACAGAGAATGACATTGCGGAGCTGTCCGCCATTTTGGAGAAAGCGGGTGGAAAACTATGAAAGAGATCCTGTTGACTTCTTCCGTTCTGATCCTTGCCCTGCTGCTTTTGCGGCTGCTGTTCCGAAAAACCATCTCCCGCCGGGTGCAGTACGCCCTGTGGGGGCTGGTGGCGCTGCGGCTGCTGGTGCCGGTCAGCCTGCCCGCCATGGAGCACAACGTCCTGACGGCGGCGGAGCCGGTGACGGCCCGGATCACCGACCCGGCCCTGTATGTGACCCCCTACCGGGAGACCATTGTCTCCGCCCCGCCGGGCGTCTTCCAGACCCCCGCCCCCTATCAGTCCTTCCGGGTGGACACCGCCACAGAGGACAGCACCGTGACGTTTACCGACGGGGAACATGTCACCCATTCCATCGAGTATAAAAGTCAGATCCCTCTGACCCCCGTTCTGAAAGCCGTCTGGCACGCCGGGATGTATGTCATGGCGGCGTGGTTCCTACTTGCGAACCTCCGCTTCCTGCTCCGTCTCCGCCGGAGCCGGAAACCTTACCCGGTGGAAAACTGCCCCTATCCGGTGTATCTGACGGCGGAGCTGCCATCCCCCTGTCTATTCGGCCTGTTTCACCCCGCCGTCTACCTGACCCCCGCCGCCGTGGAATCCCCGGAGACCCTGCGGCATGTTCTGATCCACGAGACCACCCACGCCCGCCATCTGGACCCCCTGTGGAGCCTGCTGCGGTGCGTGTGTCTGGCGGTGTACTGGTTCGACCCGCTGGTGTGGATCGCCGCCATCGTCTCCCGCCGGGACTGCGAGCTGGCCTGTGACGAGGGCGCACTGCGGCAGCTGGGAGAATCGGAGCGCATCCCTTACGGTCAAACGCTGCTGCGGCTGATCCCCGTGGCCGGACGGTCGGAAAGCCCCATGCTCTCCGCCACCACCATGACGGCGGGAAAGCGGGAATTGAAGGATCGTGTCACCCGCATCGCGGAAAACCGCCGCACCGTGGGCGTTGCTCTGCTGGCGGTGGTGACCGCCGCCGCGCTGGTATGCGCCCTCACCTTCACCGGGGCAAAGCCCTCCGTGCGGTCTCTGACCGGCGAGGAGCTGTCCGAGTACGCGCTGACGTTCAACACCGCTGACCGCTGGCAGGACTCTGCCGGGAATGACTGCACCCTCCGTCCCGTCCAGTTTTTGACCTCCGTCTATGACGATCCCACGAAGATCGATATGTATCATCTGTTTTACAACGGCGTTTCACCGGAACAGCCGATTTCCGCCGCGGAACGGCAAGAGCTGGTGGACACCTGCTATGACGGCTATGACCCGGAGGTGGATCTCATCAAGCTCACCGCAGAGCAGGCGGATCACGTTCTGGTGCGCTGGGTCGATCTGCCTCTGGCAGAAACCGACGCGCTGAATATGGGCAGCTTCTCCTACCTTTCGGACTACGACGCCTATTACCACTTCCATGGAGACACCAACGCCCCCGGCTCCGTCTGCTTCTATGCCGGAGAGTGCAGCGGCGATACCGTGACCCTTTACTACCAGCCGGAGCAGTGCGGCGTGTATCTGGTAGACACCGCCGGTTCCGGGGAAGAGGTCTGGGCGAAAGTCACTGTGGAACCGCAGCCTGACGGCGGGCTCCGCATCCTCTCCAACCAGATCTGCGGCAGGCCGGATGACCTGCTGGGGGTGACCCGTCCCCTCACCGGGGAGGAGCTGGCCTTCTTCAACACGGAATTTTTCAATCACGACACGGATGTTGACGGCGTGGTGCGGGCCAATCCCCACAACCAGTTCCTCACCTGCCTGTACAACGTGCCCCAGGAGATCAACCTGTACGATCTGTTCTATGACGGCGGCGGAGTCAGGGAGGCGCCCAGTCAGGAGGAGCTGGAACAGCTGGGGGTGCTGGCGGAGGACGGCAGCCAGATCTGCCCCACCGACAAGTTCACCCGGGCGGATATGGACGCTTTCCTGCTGGAGAACACCGGTTTGACGCTGGCCCAGACCAATCAGGTGGATCTGGACGCCTTTGACTACCTGCCGGAGTATGACGCCTACTACCACACCCACGGGGACACCAATTACCGCTCCGTCACCTTCACCAGCGGCCAGCGGCGGGGCGATTATATCCAGCTCTACTGGAAGGATTTCTATTACGGCGGCGAGACCAACGAGTGCGTCACCCTGCTGGATCGGGGGGACGGGCAGTACTGGTTCGTGTCCCACCTGCTGCTGGACGGCGACGTGCCCTCCGCCTTTGCCTATCCGGATGAGGAGCCCTGGATGACCATTCCCCTCAGCGGCCTGACGCCCTATCAGCCGCAGAAAACGACCCTGACCCGCCACTCCATGGACTGTGACCAGCGGGGGGCTGGATTCATCATTGACGGCACCGATGGCGGGGAATACTCCATCCGGATTTATCGCTCCACCGACGGCAATGTCTACGCGGCGGTGATGCAGTCGGAAGCCGCCGGACGGGACGGCATGTCGGAATGGGAAGCGGATGTGTTCTTCACCTTCCCCAACAACGTGGACGTCAGCAACGACGCGGAGAGAACCGATCTGTTCTTCTTTGAAGACCTGATGGGGTACAGCGGCTTCACAGTCACCTACAGGGACTACCTCTCCGGCGGGCCGGGGCAGGGTGGCCAGATCGGCGAAGTGACGGATTACTACTATCTGGACGGAGACGGCGTCCCCTGTCTGCTGGCCCATGCCAAGGGGGACGCCCAGCTCATCGACCTGGACGGGGACGGGGAAAATGAGCTGTGCGCCGCCTCCGGCGTTTCCGGGCAGTTCTTCTTCCTGCGGGACGGCCGGTATTACGAAGCCGACGTCAAGGCTCTTTTGCAGGACATCTGGCCGGAAATGAACTACTGGGATCACGCCAGCTGGGATCTCAACTACCGCCGCCTGGCAGTTTCCGGCTTTGTAACCATGCCGGAGTGGGCCACGGCGGAGCATCCCCAGCCCAACGCCGATTTCACCCGCTATCTCTACTACCGGGATGGGGCGCTGCTGGTCTACAAGCCCGATAAGGACAGCCAGACAGCGGATCATGTAGTCGGAACGCCCGATGTGCCGGAGCCGGTGCTGGCCGCCGCCAAGGCCGCCGTGCAGAAAGCCTATCAGGACTACAAAAACGACGGATACGATTCCGGCGCCGACCTTGATGACTGGCGGGTGGAATATGTGGCGGAGGACTGGTACAGGGCTTATCCCAATGGAATGCTTATCGCCTATAACCTGAATTATGAGTATCATGCCCAAAAGCCCGCCAACGTCACGCTGGCCGGCGGGGCCTATGTGGACGAGGACGGCTGGCTCATGCCGGATTACCCCTACTGCCATTATCTTTTCTTCACAGAAACGGATGGACAGTACACCTTCCTGGAGGAATGGATGCTCAATGACGGCGGTCCCGGCTCGAAGGTATTTGACGCGGAGATGCAGCGCTGGGCGGTGGAACTGGGGTTGTCCTCCGTGGCGGATACCACGCCGGAGGAATTGCTGCACCAGCTTTATGACGGCATGGGCGGCCAATTCCTGACCCAGCTCAGCACCATGAGCGAAACGGACCGGCAAACCGTATGCCAGAAGCTGGATGTCATTTTGCAGGAGGGCACAGCGGAGCAGCAGAGCCTTTATTTGGATGCGGTGCAGACCATGGCGTGGTGTTCTCACTCCTTTGACGGCGCTCAGCGGGAGGCCTACGACTACTTTCTGGAGCATTCCGCCCGCTCGTCTCAGGCGGCCTACCGGGCGCAGGCTGTGATGGACGCACTGACCGGCGGCGGAGCGGTGCAGATGCGTCTGGAACCTGCCGACGGCGTCCGGGGCGGCGACTATACCGTTGGCGTTTCCGACGGCAGCGGCGCTGTCCGGGCGCAGGGCTTTTCCGGCAGCTTTTACTGGGCCACGGCCTCGGACAGCGATCCCTCCGGCAGCAGCATCACCCTGCAAAGCCCGGACGGACGCTGCACCATTACCGCGTGGGAGAATTCCTCTATCGTGCGCTGCGAGGAACCAGGGGAAACCGCATGGCTGATGGCGGCCTCCACCTCCTCTGCCCCATATGACGGCAACACTGTGTTTACCTATCTGCGGAAGTGGTACGATGAGGCGGAATTCAACGCGCTGGTGGACAGATTGATCGTTCCGGCGGATGGCCGGAACCGGGAGGAACTGGCTCAGAGCTGGCTGGACGCCGTGGGCGATGTGACCATCCATCAGGTGACGCCGGGCAGCAAGTACGAAAATTCCTTCGTGCAGAACCGGGTCACGGTGGAAAGCGTGGAACCGGCGGCCGGTCTGTATGACCCGGAACTGCTGGCAGGCCTGCATTTCACCTTCACCAACGAGCGCATTTTCGTGCCGGGGAACTACCGCTCCAAGGAGCAGCAGACGGTGAACAGCAGCGCCAGAGCTTATCATGGCGAATATGGACCCATGCCCGGCGGCGGGGCCTTTCTGGATACCCGCTCCGGCCTGCTGTACCAGACGGCGGACGGCTGGAAGGGGACGTTTGCCCTCTGAGGGGGATCTTTTCAGAAAAGTCTGGCAAAAATAAAAGAACATAACCGGCGGATTCATTGACTGATTGGACGGCCGCAATGGCTGCATCCAATGAAAAGGAAGTATATGGAAAGCATGAAGCAGAAATTTTTCCGCGCCGCCGTGCCGCTGGTAATGCTGGCGGTGTCCGCGGCCCTGAGCGTATTCGTTTACCGATTACCGCAGCCGGTGCGGGAGCCGCTGCCGGTCCTCATGTATCACCACATGGTCCCGGACGGGCAGGACTGCAATGACATGACCGTGACCCCCGGCAAGTTCCGCGCCGACTTGGAGACCGTTCTGGCGATGGGCTATACGCCGGTGCTGCCCCGGGAATTGGCCGCCGGGGACGCCCTGCCGGAAAAGCCCATCCTCATCACCTTTGATGACGGCTACCGCAGCAATTACGATCTGGTGTACCCCATTTTACGGGAATACGGCGTAAAGGCCTGCATTTCCATCATCGTCCTCATGCCGGATCTGCCTACGGACAACTTCTGCACCTGGAACCAGCTGCGGGAAATGACGGCCTCCGGTCTGGTAGAGATCGGCTCCCACAGCTACCGCCTCCACAACTTAGGCGGCGACGGCGGCAATTTTGAGTCCGGCGGGGCCAACGGCGTGGAGCGCCGTCCCAACGAGTCCGACGCGGATTTTCAGACCCGTGTGCTGGATGACATCCAGTTGAGCCATGACCGGATCGCAGAGGAGCTGGGCGGCGTCACCTGCTTCGCCTATCCCTTCGGCTGCTCCGACCCGGATGCCAAGGCCCTTGTGGACGAATTGTTCCCGGTGACTCTGATGACCACGCCCAAGTGTGCCGATCTGGCCAAGGGGCTCCACGATCTGCCCCGGTTCACCGTTACCATGAAGACCGATCTGGAAAAACTCCTGCACTGACCATACATCGCCCGCCCGCCTGCGTTTCCACGCAGGCGGGCGCTTTGTTTTCAGCAGAAGTCATTTTTCCCTCGCGGCGTATTTTTTACTGCGGACAACTATTGTTCCTCCCTTGACTTTTTGTCAGCAAAGCTTTAAAATAGTAAAGCGCCCTCCCTGTGAGGGGTTTGTTTCCCCCGGAAGTCCGGGATCAGATAGAAGCCGATAGCACGGGCCCCGATCCCGTGCGGTTTTTTTACGGCTGGATGGGAGAAAAACATGGAACACAAGAAAAACACCAAGAGCTTTGCGAGCCGCTGGGGCTTTATCCTTGCGTCCGTCGGTTCGGCGGTGGGTATGGCCAACGTCTGGGGCTTCCCCAACAAAATGGGCAGCAACGGCGGCGGCGCATTTTTACTGATTTATCTGCTGTTTGTTTTTATTTTCAGTTATGTGGGCCTTCCGGCGGAGTTTGCCATGGGCCGCCGTGCCGCCACCGGTACGCTGGGCGCTTACGAAAACGCTTGGGACACCCGCAGCAAGTCTGCCGGTAAAGTCGGCGGTCTGCTGGGCTGGCTGCCTCTGGCTGGCTCCCTGTGCATCGCCATCGGCTATGCCGTCATCGTCACCTATGTGCTCAAGGCTCTGGTGGATTCCCTGCTGGGCACACTGCTGACCACAGACACCGCCGCCTGGTTCGGCGCGTTTTCCTCCACCCCCTACTCTGTGATTCCCTATCATATCGTTGTGGTGGTGGGCACGCTGCTGACGCTGTTTCTGGGCGCCCGCAGCATCGAAAAGACCAACAAGGTCATGATGCCTGTCTTCTTTGTGATCTTCCTGATTCTGGCCGTGCGGGTGGCCCTTCTGCCCGGCGCTGCGGAGGGATATGTCTTTATGTTCACCCCCCGCTGGGAGGCCCTGACGAATCCCATGATCTGGATCTGGGCTATGGGTCAGGCATTCTTCTCCCTGTCCGTCACCGGCAGCGGCATGATCGTTTACGGTGCGTACCTCTCCAAGGACGAGGATGTGGTGGGCGTGGCCCAGCACACGGCCCTCTTTGACACCATTGCCGCCGTGGTAGCCGCCCTGGTTATTATCCCCGCCTGCTTCTCCTACGGTCTGGACGTGGGCGCCGGTCCCAGCCTGCTGTTCGTGACCCTGCCCACCATCTTGCAGGACATCCCCATGGGTCAGCTCTTCGCCATCATCCTGTATATGGCCATGATCTTCGCTGGCGTCAGCTCTTTGCAGAATATGTTTGAGGTGGTGGCGGAGTCCCTGATGCACAAGTTCCCGAAGCTCAACCGCGTTACCGTCCTGGTACTGCTGGGCGCGCTGTGCCTGGGCTTCGGCATCGGCATGGAGACCATCAGCAAGTGGGGTCCCTGGATGGATCTGGTGTCCATTTATATCATCCCCATCGGCGCTACACTGGGCGCGGTCTCCTGGTTCTACGTGATGAAGAAGGACGCCCTGCTGGACGCCATCAACACTGGCAGTACGAAAAAACGCGGCGATCTCTGGTACAATGTGGGCCGGTATGTGTACGTCCCTCTGGCAGTCATTCTCTGTTGCGTGGCCCTGTTCATGCACGTTGCTTTCTGATACCCACAGAAAATTTCCACGCATATAGCCAATAAAAAGGACCCGGCGGCTGAAAATCAGCTGCCGGGTCTGTTTCGTATAAAAGGTTTCATCAACCGTAGCGCAAGCTCAAGGTAGTGGAGTCCTCGCCGTTCCGCAGGAAGGGCATCCCCTCACCGATGCGGGAGCGCTGGAAGTACAGATACTCGCCGGAGGGGGAGATCAGCACTGGGAAGCTGCCGCTGAGGGAGCTGCCCACCCCGGCGGACATATCCAGCCGCAGGCAGTCATCCTCCATGAGCCATACGCCGAAGAATCGCAGATCCATCCGGTCGTCATAGCACTCGTACAGATTAGCCAGCCCCGCATAGTCCGGGTCACAGTCGCCGTAATGCAGCTCCAGCGTCCACTCATCGCAATCCCACGAGGTATCGGCCAGCCCCAGATCCGTAGGGGGCCACCACCAATCGTCACCGGACGGCTCCCAGCCTTCGGGATGGTCGATGGCGATGGTGTTCGTGTAGATGGAGAAGTCGAACAGCAGCAATCGGCCCTCCTCGCTGGCAGGCAGGATGAGATCGCCGTACAGATCCTCCTGCGGATACCAGTTCACCACCGTGCCGTCATCGGCAACAAGGTTGACCTCCATATCCGGCTCCTCCGGATCGACGAACAGCAAAACAGGCTGGGCATATTCCTCCCGGTAGAGGACTTCGTCCGCCACCGGATGCAGGCCGTTGCCCTGAGACTGCCATGTGATGTGGTTCACGGCAAGACTGGTGTTCTCTCCCCGCGGAATGACGCAGAACAGCTTGCCGTACCCCGGACCGAGGACCCACTCCGAGGGGATGGTCAGCATGACCGGCATTTCCGTTGTCAAGTCAAGGCAGTTTTCCAGCATCCAGTCCGACAGCTTGGAGGTGTCCCCCTTCTCCCGGCAGCCGAGGTAGGCCGCCGCGCCGGGATAGCCGCCGTATTCCAAATCAAAGCCCAGTTTGTCAAAACATTCCTCCACCAGCTTCGGGTCCACCTCCGCTTCCGGTTCGGAAGGCTTCACAGGATCGGCCTGACCGGTCTGATCGGTCCTGCTGTCGGAGATCGTCTCCTTTACGCCGCCGTTTCCCGTTGCCGGGGCCGGTTTCTTTTTCCCTCCGCAGGCAGTCAGGCTCAGAGCCAGCGTCAGGCAGAGAAGCGCCGACGCCAGCCGGTGCAAAGTCAAGCGCTTCATGATTCTGCCTCCTTCTCAGAATTTTCCGCTGCGGCCGTGACCTCCTCCGCCGCTGCGGCTTACAGTTCCTCCGCTGCTTCTGCCACCGCCGCCGGAGTCGCTCTCGATCTTACGGCGGGTCTCCGTGGTATGGGTGTAGTGGTCATAGCTGTCTGTCAGCTTCAATCCACCGCCCGCCGTGGTATACACGTTGGCATCAACACCCTTGCGCACGGACTTCATCTGTCCCTTCAGGATCATGCACACCAGAAACGCGATCAGGCAGGAGACTGCCACCGCAATGCCGATGGCCGGCAGGGGGCTGGACCGCACAGGTTTTCCGGCCTCAGCCAGCTCCAAAAACTCATCGCAGGCGGTGAGGTAATTGGATATGCCACCATACCAATCACCGTCGCTGAAGTAGGACAAAAACCGATTCTCCAACTGCTCCGCGCCGTATCGGTCAAAAGCATACTCCGCCCATTCGCCGTAGACGAACATGGCGTAGTCCCGCTCTTTCATGCTCAGCATGATGATGACGCCGTTCCGGTCCTCGCCCACGCCAAGACCCTCGGCGTGGTAGATCTGATACAGGGCGGTATAGGGATCGTCACCATAGCCGTAAGCTGTAAAGTCCTCCACAAAAAGGGTATAGATGCCGCAACTGCGGCGGAGGGCGATATCCTCGGCCCGATCCTCCAGTTCTTCCCGCTCCCCGTCGGAGAGCATTCCCCGCAGATCGAACACATAGTTCATGCCGGTGCTGCCCAACTCCGGAGCTTCGCCGGACTGGACGGTCTCGGGCTGCTGCGCCTCCGTTGGGAAGTCTGCGGAGAGATAGTCCGCCGCCGTCGCCGCCATGGCGTTCACCGCCTGACAGAGCGCCTCGGCGCTCGCAGCCATGTCCTCACCGGTCCAGGACTGCGCGTTGTTCAGATAGGGCTCCACCGCGTCATACACCAAGCCGGAGAGTTCCTGCCCGTCGCCCCGCGTCTCGCTCAGCATCGCGTAGACGCACCAGTCGGTCTCCGCCAGGGTGTAAGAACCGTCCGCCAGAGGCTCCATCACCAGCGTCAGCGAGATGCCGTCCTTTTCCTCGCCCCAGCCGTAGCCGGAATCTTTGTAAACATATGTGGCGATATCTCCGGCGGTGGTACCCTCGCTCACATCCTCATTGGTAAATATGTCCACCCGCAGGTCAAGGTGAAGCGCCTCCGTCAGCTGGGCCAGGGTGTACTGACCCAGATCGGACAATTCGTCCGAGTCCAGCGCGTCGGTCTCATCGTAGATCGCGCCGTATTCCGTCCACGCCAGAGTGGGGACGCACAGAGTCAGCGTCAGCAGGAGCGCCGTCAGCAAAGCTGTGACTTTTCTTTTCATGTCCGTCCCTCCTTATCGCATCAGCAGGACGATGACCGAACTCAATACGGACAGCGGCACGGCAATGGCGGCAAACATCCCCCAGAACCGCCCCTTGTCCACAGGCAGGTCTCCTACCAGCTTTCCGGTCTGGCCGTTCATGGCGAAGAGGAAATCCTTGCCCTGCCACTTGGTATTGAGCAGCCACACCGGCAGCAGCGCGTAGTGGACCTTGCCCCGCTGGATGTCTGCGTGTTCGCCCCTCGGGAAACAGGTCGCGTATCCCGTTACGGTGCCTTGCAGCGCCTTTTTCAAGCTGCCCAGACAGCGGGCATCGGCCCGCTCCCGGCTCTTGTCCGCCGACACGTCGAACTTATCCGCCAGGAAGCCCGGCAGATACGCCGTAGAGAAGGGTTTCAGGTCATCGTAATTGTAAGGCTCGATGGAATCCATGTGATCATCCGGCATTTTAGTCGAGGCGTCCACCGGTACCTTTTCAAAGGGCATCGTTCCGGCACGGTACACGTCAAAGTGCTCCGTCTTTATCACCTCATACTCACCCTCGGTGCGCTTGTGGGACCGGGTACACTCATAGTGGGCATTGCCCTCCGCCTCACCGCTGAACAGCCAGAAGGGTACATAGACCCCCTGGATCTCCTGCAGGTGATTTTCCTTGGAAAAGCTCTTGGGGAGAAATACCTTTCCTCTGTAATGCTTCTTGAGTTCGCGGATAGCGTCCTCCCGGCTGAGCTTGAAGGGGATCACAAAATCCGGCTTCAGCGTTCCCGTGAACTGCCCCGGAACCACCGTGGGGTTGCCGCAGTAAGGGCAGGAGGTAGCCGCCGTGCTTGCGTCACAGATCAGCTCCGCACCGCAGCTTGGGCAGCTGTAAGCCTTCATGCCGTCTCCCTCGGCACCCCAGTCGGCGCTGAGGTCCGGCATCTCCCAGCCGCCTTCCTCGGCTACCTTCTTTTCCGCCGCCGTTTTTTCTTCTGCCGACTGCTGCGCCGCCGCGGCCTGTTCCTCCTTTTCCGCGTAAAGCGCCTCGATCTCTGCTACATCATAGGTACTACCGCAGTAATCGCACTCCAGCTTGCCGGATGCGCCCACAAAATGCAGCGGACCGGTGCAGCTTGGGCATTGATAGTTGGTCACCTGTGCTGCCATGCTTGCTCTCACCCTTCTTTCTTCATGTTCCGTTCAGCGCCCGTAGACGGGCGGACGCTGTTGAGTCGTTTTCTCCGATCTGTTTCCCTTATCCTCTGGGCGCGCCGCAGTACTCACAGAATTTTCCGTCATTCTGTCCGCCGCAGGCGGGGCAGGTCCACGGACCAGCCGCTGCCGGAGCGGGAGCGAAGGTCTCCTGCTGCTGCATGGGGGCCTCCTGCTGCATGGGGGCCTCCTGCTGCATGGGGGCTGTCTGAACTGCGCCGCCGCCACGGGCGGTCTCCATCACCTGAAGCAGCGCCGCTCGGATCTCGTCGCCCATTTCGCGGTACTTGCGATATTCCCGATTGCTCTCCGGATCGAAGCCGGCAGCCATGGTATTCATCCGGCCCACAGAATTCATCTGTCCCATCATGGGACGCTGTGTCATGCCGCTCTGGGGCCGACCTGCCATGGGACGCTGGTTCATGCCCGGCTGATTCATCATAGGCCGCTGACCCGCCATGCCGCTCTGAGGACGGCCCGCCATAGGACGCTGGCCCATACCCTGCTGCCCCATCATGGGCCGCTGCATGGTGTTCTGCGGCTCGATGTACACAGAACTGTTGTTCAGGCGGAACTTCATTTCGTCAAAGTAGGGGTTATTGACGGAAATGATCACTTCAAAGTCATAGGAATACTCGTAGCGGGGCGGGTTGTAGCTGACCTCCTTGCCGTCCGGTCCCTCCCGCTTCTGCTCCGTGCGGCTCTCGTCAATGTCCACGCGGCAGCCGGTCAGCGCGGTGTAGTCCAGAATATCCGGGTTGGCGTCCGCCAGATCCCGGGCACGGGTAACGGTGAACCAACGATGCTCCTCGTCCAGCAGGACCTTACAATCCTCGCCGTAGGAGCGGGTGGTGCGGAACTGGGACGCCCTGCCCCGGTTTTCCTCCCGGTAGGCCAGCTGCCGCTTGATGATGTCCTCCACCGTAGAGCGGCGGCGGTCACTGAACCAGGGAGAGAGCTGCTTCGCGCAGTCCTTACAGAGGTTGCCGTCTTCCAGTTTCTGATTGCCCAACAGTCCGATCTACTCGCCGCAGATGTCGCAGTATTTCTTATCAAACAATCCCATAATAGCTTCCTCCTGTTGTTTTCAGCCGCCGTAACGGCTCACATTGCATTGTCCACCCGGAATCGGGCCCTTGTCCCCGGCCGTGGCTCCCGCGGCCGGGGACGGTATTCGCCAAAAAATCCGCTATTCGCTCTTATTCTTCAACTTTTTGAAGCTCCACCACTTTGTCCGCCGCTTCCGACCAGTCCACCGTCAGCTCCAGTCTGCCGCTGTCCTCGCCGGCCCCGGCACAGTGGTAAACGTCCAGGATCTTCCCCCATTCCGTGCCGTCCGCCTTCTGGAGAACACGGTTGTCTAACATCAGCCCTGTGTCCTGTATCTTTTTACGCGGGATGTAGGTGAAGTCCAGCGGGGTTTCCAGAACGGTCTCGCCGTCCAACCGGAGGGTCAGGCCGTCCTCTTCGCTGATGACCGCCTGCCAGCCGTCCTCCGGACTTTCCCATGTTCCCTCCAGCACTGGCCAGAGGAGGGAATTGTCCACATAAGTACCGTCCCCGTCCAGCAGGAACAGGTTTTGATCCGGATTCTCCATGCCGTTGCCCCCATCCATGATCTGGTCCGTGACAAAATGCTTATACAGGCCCGAAAGGACGATCCCTACCAGCGCGCCCGTCAGGAAAATCCAAATCATCCGCCGTTTCATTACACGATATCCCCGTCGTCAAAGGGGTCGCCGCACTCAGGGCAGAACTTGGGGGGATGCTGCGGGTCGGCGGGCTCCCAGCCGCACTTGTCACACTTGTACTGAGGAACTCCGGCAGGCTTGGGCTTGCCGCACTCGGCACAGAACTTGCCCTTATTCACCGCGCCGCAGGTGCAGGTCCAGCCGTCCGCTGCGGCGGCGGGCTTGGGCTTGCCGCATTCCGGGCAGAATTTTCCGGTGGCGGTGGCGCCGCAGGCGCACTGCCAGCTGTCCCCGGCAGGCTTCGGCTCCGGCTTCTTGCTGCCGCAGTTGGGACAGAAGTTGCCGGTGATGCCGCCCTGACCGCAGGTGCAGGTCCAGCCCTGCGCCGCGGGAGCGGGAGCGGGCTGCGCCGCCTGCTGCTGGGCCTGTTGCTGCTGGCCCATCTGGAACAGGTTCTGGGCGTTCATGCCGCCCATCTGGCCGGCCATGCCCATGCCCATAAAGGCCATGGCGGGACCGGCGCCGGTGTTGGCGGCCGCCGCCTTCATCGCCTCGCCCTGAGAGCCGACGAGATGCGCCGCCGCGCGGGTGGGGTCCATAAAGGCCGCATTGCGCTGCAGCTCCTTGATCATCTGCTCGTCTTCCTCATTGGCCTTCACGCTGGAAACGCCGAAGGAGACGATCTCCATGCCGCGCAGATCCCGCCACTTGCTGGAAAGCTGCTCGTTGAGGGCGTCAGCCAGCTCCAGAGTATGGCCGGGAAGGGCGGAATAGCGGATGCCCATTTCGCTGATCTTGGCGAAAGCGGGCTGCAAAGCCGTCAGCAGTTCCGTTTTCATCTGACCGGCAATATTTTCCGTCTTGTAGTCCTCACTGACGTTGCCGCAGACGTTGGTGTAGAACAGCAGGGGGTTCTTCAGCCGGATGCTGTACTCGCCGAAGCAGCGGATGCCGATGTCGATGTCGATGCCTGCCCGCTGGTCCACCACCCGGAAGGGGACGGGGCTGGGGGTGCCGTACTTATTGCCCATCAGCTCCTTGGTGTTGAAGTAGTAGACCCGCTGATCCTTGGGGGCCTCGCCGCCGAAGGTGAAACGCTTGCCGATATTCTGGAACACGTTCTTCACGCTCTCGCCCAGATCGCCGGAGAAGATGCTGGGCTCCGTGGACATATCGTAGGTGTACTCGCCGGGCTCGGCGCAGACGTCCACCACCTTACCCTGCTCCACGATGAGCATGCACTGTCCGTCCGCAATGGCGATCAGGCTGCCGTTGGTGATAATGTTGTCATCGCCCTTGGTGTTGCTGGAACGGCCCGTGACCTTCTTTTTGCCCTTGACCGCCAGCACATCAGAGGGGATCGCCTCGCAATAAAAGTATTCCTTCCACTGGTCGGCCAACACGCCGCCAGCCGCGCCCATTGCCGCTTTGATCAGTCCCATAATTCTACTCTCCTTTTCCTGTTGTTGTATTTGATTTCAGCATTCGCTTTTGATCGCATCTTATAAAATTGCCTGTTTTTTTAGGGAAAACGAGGCCTCAGCTCCCTCCCGTCAGGAAGGTGTCTCCACTGACATAAAACGGAGCCTGATCCGTAATGGGCCAGGTGAACCAGCTCACATCCCAGGGCCGCTTCATAAACAGGCACACCCGCGCCGTATCCTCCGGAATGGCGAGGGAGAAGAACATCGGCTCATTGATCTTGATTTTCCCCTCATACACCATCTTCTCTGAGATCCAACTTTGTTGGGTGCCGTCATCGTTCAGCACCGGCGTTCCAACGCTGAATTGGATGTCCGTTTCGTACCACCGGCCCACCAGCAGCAGCTTATTCTGTCCGTTGGGTTCCAATGCGTTCATGGGGATCACCGACAGCGGCTCCGTCACCTCGGCGGGCGGGTCCCGCCAGAAGAAGATCAGCGATTTCTCCGGCTCCCCTATCATGGCATTCTCCAAGGTCGGCGGCAGGAAGCCGCTGGAGCGCATATAGGTGACGGTACGGCCCCCCTCGCCCCCGTTCTTTTCATAAGGTATCCGCACAAGCAGGCTATTCCGGTTCGTCAGGGCGGCGAAAAACGCCGCGCCAGTCTCCTCGTCGGTCAGCCGCACGCTCCAAGTCTCATTGGGCAGCCCCGGCATCAGCGGTTCCTCTATCTGCTCCGCCAGCAGGTGCTTTTCCGACCGGTATTGCGGGGTGTCCGTATCCAGCCCGGCGGCGTGGTACCAGTCCGCCCGCATCACATAGCCCTCCAACAGATCGGACCACAGGCGATCAAAGCACAGCATAGAGGCGATATGTTCCTCTCCGGGCCTGTATTCCCGGCCGTCCTCCTCATAGTGGGTCATGCGCCACGTTCCGTAGAGGTCCGCGATCCCCATCTCTCCGCCGGGGCCCGGCCGCTCTGCCGGGGCAAAGTAGAAGGTATCTCCGTAAGGGGTCTCGATCGCCAGAGAATCGGTGCTTTCGATCCGACCGTCCAAGGTCAGCGGCTCGCCGGTATTCATCGTTCCCGTCAACCGCAGGGTGCTGTCCGCGCCCAGCCACCAGTTTCCGTCGAGCAGGCTGGTATTGTAGTACGAGCCTAACACATCCCGAAACTGGGCCGTTCCGTCTTCGTTGAGATAGAGGTCCGCCCACCACGCCTCCGTGGGCATAGCACTGGTTTTCATGCAGTCGTTCATGGCATCATAGCTCTCGTGCCGCATAGCGGTCCAGTAGTCCGCGCTGAACGGTGCGGAGGTCTGCTGCCGGATATCCTCGGCAGCAGAGGGTGGCGCATCCGTATTTGTGTCCGGCCCCGGTGTTTTGCCGCAGGCAGTCAGGCCGAGCCCCAGAAGAAACGCCAAGAAAAACGCGGTCCATCTTTTTTTCACAGCTGTGCCTCCTTTACGCTCAACAGTCCTGCGTCACCGGAATACGGATGCCGCCAAGAGGATTGGATTATTCCCGGAGGGGCCGTTCGCCGGCAAAGGGCTTGAAGCTCTGCCAACGGGACGGTCTTTAAGCGGGTCCTGTCGGCTCCCTATCGTTTTTAATTCGCAGATCATATGGCCTAACTTCTGTATACCATGGAATCCCCGTTTTGTTAACCCTAATTTCCCCAAATTAGGGTCCCAAATATGAAATTTCCCGGAAAAAGCCGAAAAAGCACTGCTCGTTCACGAACACCCATTCCATTTTATGGTTCTTCTTACAAAAAGCGTATGTCAGCCCAGCGGCGGTTATCCGCCCTCACTTTCACTCCCTCCGGCTGTTTTTCCCATACCCATAGGAAGAAAGAAGCCGGAACGATTGCTCGTTCCGGCTGGAAACTATATGGCAGGCGCAGCGCGGTTTGCCCCGCTCAGAGCGTCTCCTTCTGTAAAGCCTGCGCCAGTGGGAGTACCACTGCGCCCAGATCCTCCATAGCGTGGGCGAAATCGAAAAACTCCTCCGTCTGGCCCTCCCGGAACAGATGATCCGACACAGATTTGACCGCCACGAAGGGCACATTGTTCCGCAGGCACACCTGGGCGATTGCGCCGCCCTCCATCTCTGTCAGCAGAGGGTGGAACGTGTCCCGGATGAAGATTGCCCGGTCGCTGCGGACAGCAAACCAATCTCCGGTGGCCACCCGCCCCAGCGCCGCCTTGCGGCCCAGTGCTGCCAGCAGTTCCACGCACCGCTCCGGCTTCCAGGTGGGGAATGACACCCGGTTCACCGTAGATACCAATCCTACGGGATCACCGATGGCAGAGGTGTCCACATCGTGCTGCACAAAGTCCTCGGCGACCACCAGGCTGCCGGTGGGAAGCCCCGTCAGGCATCCGGCCACTCCGGCGTTGACGATCATATCCACACCGTACTTCAGGCACAGGATCTCTGCCGCCATGGCGGCATTCACCTTGCTGACACCGCCGGCGCAGGCAATGATCCCCGGTGCAGCCTCGTAGAACGGCACACCGGACACGGTCTCAAATGCCTCCAGCTCCTTGGCCCCCGGCAGGGCATGAAACTCTGCAGGCATGGCAAATTGCAATCCAATTTTCATTATATTACGCTCCTTTTTTACCGTCTCATCAGGCTTTCTCCAAATACAGGCCCTTGTTCCCGAAGGGTATTTTTGATAAAACCGCAAGTTCAAAAATAAGAAGCCAAAACTTTTGAAAGCAAAAAGAAAAGGAATTCAAGCAAAAGCCTAAATTCCTAAACTTTCTGGAGGTGACACCCGGATTTGAACCGGGGAATCAGGGTTTTGCAGACCCTTGCCTTACCACTTGGCTATGTCACCGAAGCCGTATGATTGAGTGCCTATATAGGATACCCTAAAACGCCCCGTTTGTCAAGACAATTTTTATTTTTTCCTGACATCCGAAAAAATATTTTACAAAGGTGTTCAACCGCCTTTCCCGACCTCCGCCCCCCTGTGTCAAACGGCACAAAAAAGTCCCGGCTTTTCACTTTCGATTGAGCGGTGATGCCGCTTTACAGCGGCCAGACCGGGCAGTAAAATAAAAATACGGTAAACTGCCGTTCATGTTGTAAAATCAACCGATGGGAAGGACAGGAGGAGTGTTTATGGTTTCTCAACGGATGCTGCAGCTGGGCACGGCCCGTTCCGTGATCCGGGAGCTGTTTGAATATGGCCGTCAGCGGGCCGCAGAGGTAGGTGCGGAAAACGTATTTGATTTTTCACTGGGAAACCCCAGCGTCCCTGCTCCCGCAGAAGTGAATGAGACCGCCATCCGGCTGCTGCGGGAACAGGCAGACACGATTCACTGCTACACCAGCGCCCCCGGCGATCCCGCCGCCAGACAGCGGATTGCTGACTCCTTGAACCGTCGGTTTGGGGAGCAGTATACGGCGGACGAGCTGTACCTCACCGTAGGCGCGGCGGCGTCTCTCTGCTGTGTATTGGGCGGACTGACCTGTCCCGGCGATGAATACATTCTTTTTGCCCCCTATTTTCCGGAGTACCGGGTGTTTATCGAGGGTGTCAAGGGAAAGATCAAGGTGATCCCCCCGGAGCCGGAGCACTTTCAAATCGACTTTTCCGCCTTTGAACAGGCAGTCACCTGCCGCACCAAGGGCGTGATCATCAACTCCCCCAACAACCCCTCCGGCGTAGTCTATTCTCGCCAGACGCTGGAAACTCTGGCAGCGATCCTCCGGGCTAAGGAAGCGCTCTACGGCCACCCCATCTATCTGATCTCCGACGAGCCTTACCGGGAGATTGCCTTTCACGGCGTGGAGGTCTCCTGGGTACCGCAGATCTACAAGGACACCATCGTCTGCTACTCCTTTTCCAAGTCCCTTTCCCTCCCTGGCGAGCGGTTGGGCTATGTGTTGGTCCCCAAGCAGGTGACGGACGCTGATTCCGTCTACGCCGCGACGGCAGGCGCAGGCCGCTCCCAAGGGTACGTCAACGCTCCCAGCCTGTTTCAGAGGGTGGCGGCGGAATGCTGTGACCTGACGGCGGACATCAGCGTCTATGAACGCAACTGCGCCCTGCTGACCGACGCACTTCGAGAGATGGGCTACCATGTGGTCCAGCCCGGTGGAGCCTTCTACCTGTTCCCCCGGTCGCTGGAACCGGATGACATGGCGTTCAGCGAGCGAGCCAAAAAATTCGACCTGCTGTTGGTCCCCGGCAGCGGCTTCGGTGCTCCCGGCCACTTCCGGATCGCCTATTGCGTCCAGACGGAAATGATCGAACGGGCGCTGCCTCGGTTCAAGGCACTGGCGGACTCCTATCAATGACATAGCAACGGTAAAATACCCCGGCTCTTTTGAAAAGAGCCGGGGGTTTTTATCAGGCAGCGATCCCCATCCCTTCCGAAGAAAGGACGGGGATCGTTTATTTTGCAGGAAGTCAGCTTAGTAAGCTACACCCCAGTAGATATCAGTGGTGCACTTCTCGCCGCAGACGGGGCAAACGCCCTCAGTGCCGGACTGCTTGAGCGGCATGCAGCGGCTGGAAACACCTGCCAGCTCCTTCATCTTCAGCTCGCACTCCAGCTTGCCGCACCACTTGGTCCGGGCAAAGCCGCCCTTGGTCTCCACCATCTCCTTGACCTCCTGCCAGGAGTTCAGGTCGAAAGTGTTGTCCTCCAGGTTCTTTTCCGCCTGAGCATACAGGTTGTCGTGAACGGCGGTCAGCAGGCTCTGCACCTGGCTTTCCAGCCCGTCCAGAGCGACAAAGCTCTTTTCGCCGGTATCACGGCGGGCCAGGCAGCACTGTCCCTTTTCCAGATCGCGGGGACCGATCTCCACACGGACAGGCACGCCCTTCATTTCATACTCGGCGAACTTCCAACCGGGAGAGTTGTCGGAATCGTCCAGCTTCACCCGCAGGCCGGCAGCCTCCAGACGGGTCTTGATCTCAGCGGCTGCTTCCAGCACGCCGGGCTTGTGGGCCGCCACGGGGATCACTACCACCTGAATGGGGGCGATGGCGGGAGGCAGCACCAGACCGTTGTTATCGCCATGGGTCATGATGACCGCCCCGATGAGCCGGGTGGTGGTGCCCCAAGAGGTCTGGAAAGGATATTGCAGCTTGTTGTCCCGGCCGGTGAAGGTCACATCGTAGGCCCGGGAGAACTTGTCTCCGAAATAATGGCTGGTGCCGGACTGGAGGGCCTTACGGTCCTTCATCATGCACTCGATGGTGTAGGTGGCCTCGGCACCGGCGAACTTTTCCTTGTCGGTCTTGCGGCCCTTCACCACAGGCATAGCCAAAGCGTCCCGGCAGAAATCGGCGTAGCAGTTGAGCTGCTGCTCCGTTTCTGCCATAGCCTCCTCAGCGGTCTCGTGGATGGTGTGGCCCTCCTGCCACCAGAATTCCCGGCTGCGCAGGAAGGGACGGGTGGTCTTTTCCCAGCGGATCACGGAGCACCACTGGTTATAGAGCATGGGCAGCTGCCGGTAGGTCTGCAGCACACTGTGCCAGTGGTCGCAGAACATGGTCTCAGAGGTGGGTCGGAAGGCCAGGCGCTCTTCCAGCTTGTCGCTGCCGCCCATGGTGACCCAAGCCACCTCGGGGGCGAAACCGTTGACCAGTTCGCCTTCCTTTTTCAGCAGGCTCTCCGGGATCAGCGCGGGCATTGCCACGTTCTCGTGTCCGGTCTTTTTAAACTCCCCGTCCATGATCCGCTGAATGTTTTCCCAGATAGCGTAGCCGTATGGACGCAGGATCATAAATCCCTTCACGCTGGAATAGTCGATCAACTCCGCCTTCTTGCAGATGTCCGTATACCACTGGGCGAAATCGTCCTCCATACTGGTGATCTGTTCCACTTTTTTGTCCTGTGCCATGATTCTTCCCTCAACTTTATTCCAGAATTGGAGGCAAACAGCCTCCTTTGAACTCATAACGTCTTATTTTATCGTCTTTTTCCCCTGTTGTCAACCATTTCACCCCAGGGCCAGAGCAACTATAAAGCCCAGCACCGCACCGCAGCACACCTGCATAGGCGTGTGGCCCAGGAACTCCTTCAGCTTCACCTCCGGCGTCTCCTCGCTATCAAGCATTTCCAGCAGCTCATTGATGGCCTTGGCATGGCGTCCCGCCTCCCGACGGACGCCCATGGCGTCATGCATGACGATGACGGCCAGGATCACGCACACGGCAAAAACGGGGGAGTCATAGCCGTATTCCAGACCGGAGGTCACCGCCAGTGCGGTCACGGTGGCAGAGTGACCGCTGGGCATCCCGCCGTCCCCTGTAAGCCGCTTCCAGTCGATGGTGCGGTTCACCGCCAGATAGATAAAGAATTTCAGGAGCTGCGCCGTGGCCCAGGCCAGCAGCGCGTTCATCAACAGGTGGTTGCTGAAAATATCAGAAAGCATAGATACACTCCGATCATGTAGTAGGCGCAAAGCTCTGCGCTGCCCCTACTATACACCAGACGTTAAGAAGCTGTCAATTTTTGCCGGTCAAAACCTTTCATATTTGCAAAAATCCCCACAGCAGCGCAGAGAAAAAAGCAGGACGGCCGTAAACCGGCCGTCCTGCTCATATTGGGGTTCTTTCGGCGTTAGCCCTCCCACTTCCAGTTCCGGACCTCCGGCAGGTCGATACCGTTGTCCCGGATATACTGGCGGTGCTCCACCAGCTTGTCGTTCATCTTCTGCACCAGATAGGCGCCCCGGTTGCCCAGCTTGGGCAGACGGCGCACGGTGTCGATGACCAGATCGAAGCGGTCAATGTCATTGAGGACCCGCATATCGAAGGGCGTGGTGATGGTGCCCTCCTCCTTGTAGCCCCGGACATGGAGGTTCTTGTTGTGACGGCGGTAGGTCAGCTCATGGATCAGGGTGGGATAGCCGTGATAGGCGAAGATAATAGGCTTATCCTTGGTAAAGAGTGTGTCGTACTCGGAATCAGTCAGGCCGTGAGGATGCTCGGTATGGGGCTGGAGCTTCATCAGGTCCACCACGTTCACCACGCGGATCTTCAGCTCCGGCAGCTCCTTCCGCAGAATGCTGACGGCGGCCAGTGTTTCCAAAGTGGGGGTATCGCCGCAGCAGGCCATCACCACATCCGGCTCCTCGCCAGCATCATTGGAGGCCCACTCCCAGATGCCGATGCCTTGGGTGCAGTGCTTGACCGCCTGCTCCATGGTGAGCCACTGGGGGCGGGGATGCTTGCTGGCCACGATGACGTTCACATAGTTCCGGCTCTTGATGCAGTGGTCGAAGCAGGAGAGCAGGCAGTTGGCATCGGGGGGCAGATACATCCGCACCACGTCCGCCTTCTTGTTGGCCACATGGTCCAGGAAGCCGGGGTCCTGATGGGTAAAGCCATTGTGATCCTGCTGCCAGACGTTGGAGGCCAGAATATAGTTCAAAGAGGCAATATCGTGCCGCCAGGGCAGCTCGTTGCACATTTTCAGCCACTTGGCGTGCTGGGAGAACATGGAGTCCACGATGCGGATGAACGCCTCATAGCTGTCGAAGAAGCCGTGGCGGCCCGTCAGCAGGTAGCCCTCCAAAAAGCCTTCGCAGAAGTGCTCAGAGAGCATGGAGTCCATGACCCGGCCATCGGGGTCCAGGTCCTCGTCCACATTGGGGATCTGCTCATCCAGAAAGCGGCGGCCGGTGACCTCAAACACCGCCTGCAAGCGGTTGGAGGCCGTCTCATCCGGCGCGAAAATGCGGAAGTTCCGGGCGTCCAGATTCAGCTTCATTACGTCCCGGACGTAGGTGCCGAGGACGTACATATCCTGCGCTTCCACCGCGCCGGGAGCCTTCACGTCCACAGCGTAGTCCCGGAAATCGGGGGTGCGGAGATCCCGCAGCAGCAGTCCGCCGTTGGCATGGGGGTTGGCGCCCATGCGGCGGGTTCCGGCAGGGGGGAAGGAGGCCACCAGATCCACGGGGGTGCCGTCAGCGTTGAACAGCTCCTCCGGCTTGTAGGAGCGGAGCCATTCCTCCAGCTCCGGCAGGTGTTTTTCCGTGTCGGGGCCCATGGAGATGGGCACCTGATGGGCCCGCCAGCTCCCCTCCAGAACGTGACCGTCCACTTCCTTGGGGCCGGTCCAGCCCTTGGGGGTGCGCAGGACGATCAGGGGCCAGCGGGGGCGGCTGGCATCGCCGGTGGTGCGGGCGTATTCCTGAATACGCTTGATCTCACGGATGGCCCAGTCCACCGTGGCGGCCATCTTCTGATGCATCTCGGCAGGCTCGCTGCCCTCCACGAAGCGAGGCTCCCAGCCGCAGCCCCGGAAGAAGCTCTCCACTTCCTCATGGCTCATGCGGGAGAAGATGGTGGGGTTGGCGATCTTGAAGCCGTTCAGGTGCAGGATGGGCAGCACCGCGCCGTCGGTAATGGGGTTCATGAACTTGTTGCCGTGCCAGGAGGTAGCCAGCGGGCCGGTCTCGGCCTCGCCGTCGCCCACCACGCAGGCGGCGATCAGGCTGGGGTTGTCCGCCACGGCGCCGAAGGCGTGGGCCAGAGAATAGCCCAGCTCGCCGCCCTCATGGATGGAGCCGGGGGTCTCCGGCGCCACATGGCTGGGGATACCGCCGGGGAAGGAGAACCGCTTGAAGAGCTTTTTCATGCCGTCCTTATCCCGGGTGATATTGGGATAGACCTCGGTATAGCTGCCGTCCAGCCAGTCCTGCGCCACCATAGCGTTGCCGCCGTGACCGGGGCCGGAAAGGTAGATCATATCCAGATCATCCCGCTTGATGACCCGGTCCAAATGCGTATAGATGAAGTTCTGGCCCGGGCAGGTACCCCAGTGGCCCACGATGGTCTGCTTCAGATCCGCGGCGGTCAAAGGCCGCTCCAGCAGGGGGTTATCCAGCAAATAGAGCTGGCAGGCAGTGAGGTAATTGGATGCGCGCCAATACGCGTCGATCTGCTTCAGCTGTGCAGGCGTCAGAGGCGGTTTTTTAGAAACTCGGGCGCTGCCGCGCGGATTTGCGGTGAGCTTAACGGGCGCTGTTTTCCTTTTTGCAGGCATAGAAGAACCTCCTTTAATTATATTCTGATTTTAGTATACCCTTTATTCGATACATGTCAACGCTAATATCATAAAAACGATTACGCATCCAGCGAAATTTACAATTAGTACAAAAATTATTCATTTTTCTCAAGGACTTGACGAAGGTGCTATACTGCTCTTATGAACACGTATGAATTGATCCGCTCCCGCCGGAAAACCCTGGCACTGGAGCTGACGCGGGAGGGACGGCTGATCGTCCGGGCCCCTCTGCGGATCTCCCGGCGGGAGATCGACGCATTTGTAGAAAAACATAAGGACTGGATCGCCCGCCATCTGGCGAAGCAGGCCGCCCGCCCCACTCTGCCGCCGCCGGATGCTTCGGAGACTCAGGCACTGAAAACACAGGCACAGGCCATTCTGCCGGAGAGGGTGGCCCATTGGAGCGCCATCATGGGAGTCCACCCCACCGGTCTTCGGATCACCACGGCCAGAAAGCGCTACGGAAGCTGCTCCAGCAAAGGCAGTCTGTGCTTTTCCTGCTACCTGATGTGCTGTCCAGAGGAAGCAGTGGAGTTGGTGGTGGTCCATGAACTGTGCCATCTCCGGGAGATGAACCACGGCCCCGGCTTTTACGCGCTGCTGGAGCGATACCTGCCGGACTGGAAGGAGCGGAAAAAGCTGCTGAATTAGAAAAACACGGAAAATGCCATCCAATGCGCAGCAAAAAAGCGGAGGCCAACGGCCTCCGCTTTTTGCATACCTGTATACCTTATAATACGATCACTCGTAATCACTGACCAGGAACATGGGCTTGATGGCCACGACCTCGTCATATTCCTCCTGAGAGACCTGCACATCGGCGTTCAAGGCCTTCAAATCCGCCTTGACCACCGCCAGCGCCTCCTCGGCGTTCTGGGCGCGGCCCTCCCGCAGGACGCGGATCATCCGATCCAGCACAACGGGATGGGCATACCGGGCAGGCAGGGGGAACTGCTCCGGCAGCACACCGGCTACGTCCTTCTGGGCCTGTTCCCACGCGGCGGTAACTGCCCGTTTGTTGTTCTTCATGGTGGGAATGACCTGCGTACCGGAGAACAGGAACACCACCGCAAGGCCCAGCAGCGTGAAGTACATACCGAAGTCCTCCTGCCGCCGCCAAGCAATGATGCCATAGATCGCGGCGACCAGGCCCGCCAGCACGATGGCCAGCGCCACCCACTTATGGGCGGGGTTGGTGTGCTCGTTGACCCGCTTGGCCTTGGCCGCGGCGGAGAGACGGCTCGTCAGCCGTGGGTAGCCGGTGAGGAAGGCTTTGGCCTTTTCCAGCGTTTCCCGGGCCGCCTGCGCCTCCGGCGTCAGCTCGTCCAGATACCGGGCGGCCTCCTCCCTGGCTCTTTGGGCAAGGCGCTGCTCCGCCTGAACGCTGTGCAGCGGCAGACCGGGACAAACCTTCGCCAGATAGGTCAGCAGATCATCCACATGGTCCTCCCGCTTGAAGGTGCATTGCTTCTGCGTACCGTCACCGTATTCTACCACCAGGTACGGAATGGCGCCAAAGACGCCGTTTCCGGTGAAGCCGCCCTTGCTCATGGCGACCCGCTTGAACACCCGGCGGATATCCCCCAACGCCACATAGTAGTGCCGGTCAAACAGGAAACCGTTCAGATACAGCGCTTTTTCCCCTACGCCGCAGGGTCCGAAGTGCTTGCAGTTTTTAACATCCGCAGTCAGGACTTCCGCCGACAGGGCGGTGTTGCCGAGACGCACAGGCGCAAATAACATAGTGTTCCTCCGTGATCGTTCATTGATAGCTTCAAAAGCGGCGGAAAGGAGAGAGTCTTTCCGCCGCTTTCGGATTGATTACTCAGAGCTTACTTGCCCAGAGTTTCGTATTGAGGCTTCACGTCGCGCTTCTTGATGCTGTACAGGAAGATGCCCAGGAACAGCGCGGCAGCGATGATGCCGACGGGATAAGCAACAGCAGTGTTGTAAATAACCGCGCCGTCAGCAGTCTTGTGGTTCAGGAACTGGCCCAAGCACTCGTTGCCCAGCATGAAGTAGGTGATGGACACAGCGCTCATGAAGGTAGCGGGGACAGCGGTGATCCAGTAGTTCTTCTTCTCATAGAAGAGGTACATGGAAGCGGCCCACAGCACGATCATGGCCAGAGTCTGGTTGGTCCAGCTGAAGTAACGCCAGATGATGGTGTAGTCGATCTTGCCCAGAGCGTTGCCCACGCCCAGGATCGCGCCGATGCCCAGCACAGGGACGCAGAGCATCAGACGGCTCTTGATGGACTTCTGCTCAATGTGGAACCAGTCGGCCAGCACCAGACGGGCAGAACGGAAGGCCGTATCGCCGGAGGTGATGGGGCAGGCAATGACGCCCAGCATAGCCAGCGCGATGCCCACGCCGCCCATGGTCTTGGAGCAAACGTCGTACACGGTGGTGGGGCCGCCGCCGCCCATGGCCAGCAGGTCAGCGCCGGTGTAGATGGCGCAGCCGGCAGCAGCCCAGATCAGAGCGATCACGCCCTCGGACACCATGGCACCGTAGAACACGAAATGGCCCTGCTTCTCACTCTTCATGCAGCGAGCCATCAGGGGACTCTGAGTGGCATGGAATCCGGAAATGGCGCCGCAGGCCACGGTGATGAACATGAAGCTCCAGATGGGCGTGCCCTGGGGATGCATATTGGTGAAGTTGCTCCAGATCTCGGGGATGGCATAGCCCTTGGTGAAGATGCCCACGGCCACGCCCACGGCCATGATGATCAGGCAGATGCCGAACACGGGGTAGATCTTGCCGATGATCTTGTCGATGGACATGAAAGTGGCAATGAAATAGTACACCAGGATCACAGCCAGCCAGAACAGCTTGTTGGTGAGGATGCCGCCGCTGCCGCCGTTGGTGAACAGCAGCTGGATCAGGCCGGCGGGGCCAACGGCGAACACGGTGCCCACCATGATCAGCAGCACAACGCTGAACACGCGCATGACGTTCTTCATGGCGCCGCCCAGATAGATGCCGGAGATCTCGGAGATCGAGGCGCCCTCGTTACGCACGCTGAGCATACCGGAGAAGTAATCGTGGACAGCGCCGGCGAAAATGGTGCCGAAGGTGATCCACAGGAACACCACGGGGCCCCACAGCGCGCCGCTCAAGGCACCGAAAATGGGGCCGAGACCGGCGATGTTCAGCAGCTGGATCATAAACAGCTTCCACTGGGGCAGAACCATGTAGTCCACGCCGTCGTTGATCTTGACGGCGGGCGTCTCACGGTCATCGGGCCCGAAGGTCCGATCCACCAGGGAGCCGTAGATGAAGTAACCGCCGATCAGCAGTGCCAGACAGAGTAAAAAGCTAATCATCTTAAACGCTCCTTCCAAAAACACGTTTTCTTCTAAAATAGACATAACAGATGAAGTTGATTGTCTATTTGTTAACAGCATACCAGCTATAACAATAGTTGGTCAATCGACAAAAAATACAAAATATTAGCCGAAACTTTGTGCATCGGATTGACGCATTTTTGTATATAATTAACACAATATAGACGCGATTGTTGCTTTTGCAATTGTATCGCTGATTATTTACTGCGATTATTACACTAAGGGATGAGATTAGCAAGTCCAAAGATATCAGAGCAAGCCATGCTGATGAGCAATTTTTGAAAAAACATGATCTCGGTAGTTCTGTTGAAGAATTTGAGACGGATACAGATTTCTACCGTGATCTGAAAGCATCTACTTGATTGGTCTTATGCAATTATAATTCTGCTATCCGGCATTGTATCCGGGCTTTGAGAGTGAACCGGAGAGCATGGAATGGGTCAGCCAGTACGCCGACGCCAACATGGTCAAGACCGATTTCTTTGAGGCACGCAGTACCGCCTACGCCAAGAGCACCGCACTGATAGACGATTTATAAGAAAACCAAAGACATCAGAATAGGAGATATTACTATGAATTACAGCGCTATGATTCAAAATCGCAGATCCGTTCACGCATTCCGCGAAAAGGAAGTTCCGAGCGAGGCTATCGGCCAGCTCCGATCCTACTATGAAAAGACCTGCCCCCGTCTTGTCCCGGAGATTGCAACGGAGTTGATCGTCTTGGACAAGGATGCACAGCCGGCGCTGGAGAGCTCAGCGGGCTATAATCAATTTCTCATCGGAGCACCGCACTACCTGCTCCTTATGTCTGCCCCGCATTCCTATGCGGCCATCAACGCCGGCTACATGATGGAAGATCTCGTCCTCAAGCTGACTGAGTTGGACATTGACACCTGCTGGATGACCTTCACCGACAGCGACAAAATCAAAAAGGCACTGTCTCTCGCCACCCCGTTAGAGGTGGCGGCAATCGTTGCCTTTGGCTACGGGGAAAAGACCGCAAAAAAGCTGCGGCTGAATATCCTAAGTATGTCTCAGATCGATGTGCGGGCCGAGCAGCAGTACTACGCGCCCAAAAAGGGCGTGCACGATTTGGTTCACATGGGGAGCTGGAGCAACAAGTCTGGGCTTGACGAGATGATGGACTTCTACGACGATATGCTCTGGCAGTCCATCTACGCCGCTTCGCTCTCCCCCAGCTATCTCAACCGTCAGCCCTATGGCTTCCTTGTGCAGGATCACAGCATCTATTTGGTGCAGCAGGAGGATGCCTACACCGATAATTTGGATGCCGCATTGGATCTCGGTATTGTCATGCTCCACTTCTCCGCCGTCGCCTCCCAGTGGGCGGGGCAGGTACGCTGGGAACTTTCACCTGCTGCGCCCGACGGCCTGCCGGAAGGACTTCGCTCCGCTGCGGTGTACCACATGTAACGACTCTGGGGGAAGCAAGGCAACGGTAAAATGCGCGACCGTCGATCCGCGGTTGAGCGTATGTTTCGTTAGAAAAGAAGAACCTATCAGTCAGAGTCTGAGTAAGGAAAATAGGAGGTATATTTTATATGGCTATCCAAACGGTAACAGATGCCATCCGCTATGTAGGGGTGGATGATAACACATTGGCAC
>ERZ772902.195-NODE-195-length-74533-cov-7.473764_pt1 | contig 74533 bp, 64 predicted proteins | sample MGYA00511470_ERZ772902 | MGnify/ENA primary metagenome ERZ772902 (study PRJEB29015, sample SAMEA2737717) | human gut metagenome | biome: human gut; feature: human-associated habitat; material: faeces | place: China | collected 2012 ... | reverse complement strand
TACACCCTTGAGCCGGGGTACATGGAGCGTGACGTCACCGGAAGTGGTGGTAAGGTTACGGTCATAGTGGCCGCTGCGGTAGCCCTGCTGCGAGTCTTTCGTTTGTAATGGAGCGTTGCTTTGTCCAGAGACTTTCGGTGTACACGGATGTAGATGCCGCTTCCCTTCTTGCCCAAACAGAATCCAAGAAACTGATTTCTTCTGCGCGAAGATACTGGTCACCTTGCTCTTTTCCGTGTTCATTTTCAGTTTCAGCCTGCCTTCCAGATACTTCAGGCAGGATTCCAACAGGCGCTCTGCTACACACTTGCTCTTGGCAAGCACCACAATTGTCATCTGCATACCGTACCAGCTTTACCCCTCTGCTGTTCATCTCCCAATCAAATTCATTGAGGTAGATGTTTGTCAATAAAGGAGACAGCGGCCCGCCTTATGACGAGATAGATGTCAGGTGCCGTCAAGAGTTGTATCTGTTGACAGTACCGTCAAGAGCAGGAACTTTTGACGACGCTCGGATATCATTGTACAATGTCTAATCTGCCCAATTGCAATTTGTTTAGTTCGTTTAGTTTGTCAATTGAAATAAAAACTAGCGCAACATATAATAAAATCAAATGTTGGACAATTAAACAAAATAAGGATGTAGTAAACTATGTTAGAACCTATCAGAAAAACTTCTTTGTACTTTTCTATTGTCAATCGACTGATTGCCTGTATTGCGGACGGAGCATGGGCTCCGGGTGAGGTACTCCCTGCAGAAGCGGAACTTGCGAAGATTTTTGATGTCAGCCGAAACAGTATTCGGGAAGCCTTGAAGACTCTCAGTTTTTCGGGCATTCTCAGTGCAAAGGCGGGCAAAGGCACTTTCGTTACGATGGATGCGTTGCAAAAGATTGATAATATGCAGCTTTTGACGTTTATTTCAGAAGAAGCATCTACAGCTGACCTGATGGAAGCCCGTATGGTCATTGAGCCAGCACTTGCCGCACTTGCTGCGCAACGGGCGGACGATGAGGATAAGAAAAAATTGAAAAGTCTCCAAGGCAAATTGGATCAGCAACTGAAAAAGAACGAAGAGGAGAATGTTTCCGCAAACCCGGCGGAAGAGGGACGGGATGTCCATATGTTTGTAGCAACGATTGCAAGAAATAATGTTTTGATGAGGCTGATTCGCTCCATTGAAACTGAACTGAATGAGCAACGCTCCCTTGTTGCTTTCCAAACCACCGAGGAGATGGAGACGGCACGAATCGATCACCGCAGGATTTGCGATGCGATTTTGGCGAACGATGCTGAGGAAGCGAGAGAGAGCATGATGACCCATTTAGAACATACCTACGATAATATTAAAAAGAAGCAGTATTATAAAAATGAATCATAAAAATGATTCATTTTTCGATAAGTTTAAATGTTGGGCAATAGGGCAAATGGACAATATTGCACAGACCAGCGAGTTGATAAATATGATAAGCACTTTGATAAAAAACGCTCATCTACGCAAGCACACAAGTCTGACTTAGAAAGGGAGGCATGAAAGTTGAACGAGAGAAACAACAAAATTCTTGAACTGCTGAAAGAGGAGGTAAAGCCCGCAATCGGCTGCACGGGGCCGGTCGTGTTTGCCTATGTTGCGGCAGAGGCACTGGACGCAATCGGAGGAACGCCGAAAAAAATTAAGATTCGTGCGGATAAGGATAAGTGCAGTAAAGAGGATGACGTCGGGACACCGGGTACCGATATTCCCGGCGTAAAAATGGCTGCGGCACTGGGCGCATTTGCTGGAGATGCAAAGGCAAAGATGGAGGTTCTGCACGACGTCAAGCCGGAACTTGAGCGTAAGGCGGCGGCTTTCTACGAAGCCGGTAACGTCGAGCTTCAGGTCGATTGGGACGTTCCGACCATCGGTATTTATATCGATGTAACGGTGGAGACCGAAAACGGTGTTGGCCGTGCGGTTGTTATCAAAAACCACACGAACCTTGTCCATAAAAGTGCAAATGGGAAAACACTAATTGACGTTCAGTATGACCGCGTGAAGACAATTGTGGACGAGCAGAATGATTTTGTATCGACCTGTGTAATCCGGGATCTCTACCAATTTGCAACCACTGCTCCGATAGAGGAGTTGCTCTTCTTGAGGGATGCAATTGAGATGAATAAGGTATTGGCGCAGGTATCGTTAGATGGCAAGATTGAACCATCCTTTGCTCTCTCACTGCTGCGCCGGGAGAAGTTGTCTGCCGTCGACCGAGCAAGAGCGCTGACAAGTGCCGGTTCGGAAGCTCGCATGGCGGGATATCCGCTACCTGCTATGGCCTGCGCAACTTCCGGCAATGTTGGCATCACGGCTTCGCTTCCCATCATCAGCCTGGCTGAGCAGTATCACAAATCTGAAGAGGAACTTCTCCGCGCGTTGGCACTAAGCTTTCTGCTGACAATCCGTGGAAAGAACCTCATTGGGCGCCAGGCGGCCATGTGTGCCTGCATGGTTATCGCATCCATTGCGGTTGCCGGTGCCGCGGCTTATCTGCTTGGCGGCGATCTTGCAGCGGTAGAGAGGGCAATCCAAAATACGGCGCCTAATGTTTTCAGCATTGTATGCGACGGGCCAAGAATGGCCTGTGCAATGAAGCTATCCACCGGCGCCGGTATTGCTATCGAGAGCGCACTGTTTGCGCTCGACGGCGTTGTGACACATTCCAATGAAGGTGTTGTCGGTACTGATGCCGATGAAACCATGCGTTTCATTGGCACATACGCCAGAACCGGTATGTTAGAGAGCGATATGTATCTTTGCAAGCTAATCGCACAAAAGCAGGAGCAAAATAGAAAAGTGCAGTAATTCTGTGGGATAAACCGCAAAATAAAATAGAAGGAGAAGATTCAAATGAAAAAGGGTATGAAGCGCATTAGCCTGTTCCTCGCGGCAATTATGCTCATGAGTCTTTGCATCGGCTGCGGCCAAAAGGCAAGCGATCCCCCTTCAACCTCGGAGGAAAACGCAGATATGATTGCTCCCGATTGGAAGGGTGCAACTCTTACTCTCGGCACACTAAATCCTGAAGGCAATGCCGATAGCGTTGCTGCACAGTGGTTTGCTGATCAGCTCTCCGAAAAGACCGGCGGCCGGCTAAAGGTCAATGTTTATCCTCATGCACAGCTTGGCAATCAGAGCGTCCAGATTGAGGCACTGACCATGGGTACACAGGACTTTTTCATCGGTGGTATGGAGCCCTTTGCAAGCATCGCCAAGGAACTGCAGGTCCTGACCGTATTTTTCCTCTTTGAGAACCAGGAGCAGTTCCAAAAGTTCTTTACCACACAGTACTACGCCGACGCGGAAGCAAAGCTTGCCGAGAACAATATCGTTGCCATCAACAAGGCATACAACTGGGTTAAGGGACCCTATCGTATCCTTCTGTCCATGAAGCATGTCGATGGCTCGCTTGATACAATCAAGGGGCTAACTGTCCGCATTCCCGATCAGGAAGTGTTCCAGAAGAGTTGGCGCGCGCTCGGCGCAGCCCCAACCGTTCTGGCTCTGAATGAGACCTATCTCGCTATGCAGCAGGGACTTGTTGATTCTGTTGACTTGATTCCTGCGTCCATCGCTTCGAACGGCTTCCAGGATATAGTCAAGTGCATTCTCAAAACAAACGCATTCCCCCAGCGCGAAGGTGTTATGATGAATAAGACCACCATGGATTCCCTGCCCGAAGAAATTCAGGAAATTATTTATGAGACTGCTGACGAAGCCGGTGATTACTACACCTCCCTTGTCGAAGAAGCTGCAGACAAAATCTTGGATGAATGCCGGGATAAAGGTATCGAGGTCATTGAAGACGCCGATTTGAGCGAGTGGTATGCCGCCTGCGCCAATCTGGGCTACGATCTCGAAGCTTCCGGCTACTTGCCTAGCGGTATTACCGACGCGATCAAGGCTCTCAAGTGATTTTGAACATCTTATGATATATCAGCGCAAATATTTTCGATAAAGGAGGTTTTGCCCATTGAAGATATTAAGAAAAATTATTTCAATTCTGACGGAAGTTGAAAAATGGGGTGCAATTATTTCTCTGGGCGTCATGTTTCTGGTTGGAGCATTGGAAATTGTTTCAAGAAATCTGTTCAAGAAGTCATTTCTGTGGTCTCAGGAACTGATTATCGTGTTTTTGGTATGGGAAGTCTTTCTGGCGGCTGCCTATGTTTACAATACGGGTAACCTCATCAGTGTGGACTTTTTATACGCGCACCTAAAACCGGCTGGAAAAAAAGTGATAGATGTTATCATCGATGCCGTTATGGTTGTTGTTCTGTATGTAACAATCTACTACGGTTGGCAGTATCAGCTCGTGCAGGGCAAATTTCTGACCAATGCGCTGCACTTGCCCAACAACATTCACTCGATTCCACTCGTTATTTGTAGCGTTTCGATTCTGCTGAGCATAATAGAAAAATATGCATCTAAGCTAACGCGGGAGGGGAAGAATGATGAACATTGATATGTCGATAATCCCCCTTATCATCGTTACCATATTTGTTGCCTGCCTTGTAATAAAGATTCCGGTTGCCTTTTGCATGGCGTTCTCCGCAATTGTGTGCATTTTCCTCATGGGGATGGATTACCGCATAGTTCCTCAATTATGGACAAATGCTCTCAAAAGTTACACCATATCAGCGATTCCATTCTTTGTACTTGCCGGCAATATCATGAACACCGGCGGCATCACAAAGCGTATTTTTAACTTTGCCAAGGTGTTGGTAGGACATATTGCTGGCGGCCTCGGCCATGTAGTGATTCTTGCGTGCATGATTTTCTCCGGTATATCTGGCTCGTTCACTGCAGATGCCGCTGGCATCGGCACCATTGCAAAGAAAGCCATGGACGATCAGGGCTACGAGCGCGAGTTCGGCGCTGCTATCGTATGCGCAGCCAGTATCCTCGGCCCTATTATTCCGCCGAGTATTCTGTTTGTGTACTATGCCGCCATTACCGGCGTGTCTGTATCTGACCTGTTCATGGCCGGTATGATCCCAGGAATTCTTGCAGGTATACTTTTAATGGTTTGTTGTTTCCTGTTCGTTAAGAGCGGGAAGGTAAAGGCACCGACCTATGAAAGGGCGAGCCGGCATGAGGTCTGGGTCGCATTCAAGGATAGCATCCTTGCGATTCTTGCTCCGGTCATCATCATCGGCGGTATGCTCACCGGTTGGGTCACGCCTACCGAGGCGGCCATCCTTGCCTGTATGTATTCTATTCTTGTGTCCGTAATCTATAAAGACATGAGTTGGAAGGACATGCCAAAAATTTTACTCGGTAGCGCCATAACATCGGCAAATGCGCAGTTTCTTGTGTCTGCTGCATCCATGATTGGTTGGGTTGTTACCTATACACAGGTACCGAAACTTCTGAGCGGTTTTATTACAGGCTTTACAAGTAATGTGGCAGTCGTTCTGTTGTTAATCAACATTTACCTGCTTATTCAGGGATGCTTCATTGACACAACTTCTGGAGAAATCCTTATTACACCAATCCTGTTTCCGATTGCCCAGATGTTTGGCATCAATACCCTTCAGTTTGGTATTATCATCTGCTATAACCTAATCCTTGGTGCATTGACACCCCCCATGGGTGCCGGCCTTTATCTTGTTTCCTCCGTGACGGATACAAAGGTCGAAAAGCTGATTCCACGTTTGCTCCCCTTCTTTGCGGTACATATTGTTATGCTGACGTTAATTACCTATATACCGGCAATTACGACATGGCTACCGACATTCATTGCGAGCCTCAAGTAAAAAGGAGAAAGATATGAAAATCTATAAAAACGCTCGAATCCTGACTTTAGCAGAAAAAGGGCTGATTGAAAGTGGAGTTGTCGTTGTTGATGGAGCCAAGATTGCCGGAGTCTATGATGCGGCTGAGTTTGATGCCACCCAGTATCCCACAGCAGAGGTCATAGATCTTGGCGGAAAATTCGTGATGCCCGGATTAATTAACGGCCACCATCATAGTGCTATGTGGAGAAACTATGGTAAGATTACAGCGTTTAATCACGACTCCGCCACGCAGGCGTTGATGTGCGCCCGTTTGGCCCTGTCCGCTTTGCGCCACGGTATTCTGGCCATTCGAGACCTCGGTCATAAGGGTGATGGCCATATGCAGCTCAAGGAGTGTCGCGATCGCGGAGTAATCCTTGCGCCAAAGATTCGCGGTGCAGGCGAGTTGATTGGCATGGATTGGGGCACAGCTCCATCCTTTACAAATCCCTGTAAAACACCAGAGGATGTACGTGCTGAAGTTATGCGCCAGGCTGCGCATAAGAGCGATTTCATTAAGGTCATCGCAAACAATGAACGCATGACTCACATTGATTATGAAGACATGACCTGCCCGTGGTTCACGCAGGAGATGATGGATGCGGCGGTCGAGACTGCGCATATGTGTGGGTTGAAAGTCGCTGTCCATGCTAATGGCCGCACAGCGGTTAACTGGTGTATCAATTCCGGCGCTGATATCGTGGAACATGGCCGCTGCATCAGCCTTGATATGGCGAAGCAGATGGCTGACAAGGGTATGATTCTCTGCCCCACTCTTTCCGGGCAAAAGAACAATGCGACACCGGGGTGGGGCCGCGATGACATCCAGCCGCGTTATGAGAAGAGCTGGCCTCTGTTAGTCTATACAATGGAAAATTGTATGAAGGCGGGGGTTAAGATGATTGCCGGTACAGACTGCCTCGGCACCGTATGCCAGGAAATTTGCCTGTTGGTCGAGATTGGCGGTATGACCCCGCTGGAGGCAATCCGTTGCGCTACCATCAATAATGCTGAGGTCATGGGTATGGACAAAGAGATTGGCACGTTAGAGCCCGGCAAGTGCGCTGACTTCATTGTGGTTGATGGTGATCCGCTGACAAATCCCGCCTGTCTAGAGGACAATGTCAAGTTCTTCTCTCTTGACGGCAAGTGGTATGATACTGCTTGGCTTGCTGCCATCACACCGGAGTGTAACTACTGGACACCAGGATTCTAAACTCCAGCACAACAATGCGGCACGGAAGACTCTTCCGTGCCGCACAAATATAGAAATAAAGTAATCGTCAAAGCTAACGGCGTATAGACCTATGTGATAATATCCCTCCTACAAAAAAGATTTCACCCGAGGACCTCGCGTCAGAGGTCCTCGGGCATCTTCTTGTTACCGGGTGATTATTGAGCACTTACGGGCGAGCAGCGGATAGATACGAAAAAAGGCGAAACAGTTCGATCGTTTTCCGCACAGGCCTGTTGCCGAAAAAACGGATTCTAACAAAATTGCACGTTGGAAAAAAACGGAAAATCCCAAATGTACTGTTATGAAAAAAACGACTTTTGCCAAAAGTGCAGTTGCGGAAAATACGAAAAATATGAAAATGCCTGGTGCCAAAACCCTGATCTATCAAGGGTTTTAGAAGATGAGCCAAATTGAACACTACCTCGCATCGGTACGACACCTTATTCCGCTTTTTTCCGCTTCCGGCGCTGTGCAGGAGAAAAAAGGACTCCCACAGCCGTTGCGGTCAAAGGACTTCGCCGGTTTGAGCGCAAACTTGAGCGCCGTCCTCTTGAACCGCATTCTTCCGTAACTGTAATTTATCCTGGGATAACTTTTATGCCTGATTTTAGCACAGTCAATAGCATTTGTCATCAGCGATAGACAAAAAAACAACCCCTCTGAAACCAGCAATTTCAGAGGGGGATTATATTCGTATAGCTCAATGAACAAACACTCCATGGGCTGTGCGAGGCAGAGAGCGGAAGCGTTTTTTTTATCTCCTTCGAAAGAAGAGGGCAGCGAGGGTCCTTACAATAAAAGTATAGGGCCGGAAGAGGCGACAGTACGGAACAGAGAGGACCTTTCCGAGACGGCGGGCCATCGGGCATCGTCGCCGGGGGCATGGTGATCCCTATAGGGATCGAGGGCCGTCCGCCTGCCGGGGCCGCGCACAGGCCGTCACCGAAGAAAGTCATACAGGGCGGGGCCAAGACTGCCGCCTGATCGCGGTGAAACGGGTGCGCGGCGGAATATTCCGGCCGGGTTTTGCGATCGAGGAGGTTTGCGTATTTGAAACAGGACTACATTTGCGCCGGAGCGCTGACGGAGGATGCTCTGACCGGGGCGGTGTCGGACTTTTTGTACCGGGTCCGTCCCCACAGGGAGCGGCTGTGGGATTACTACGAGGGTCAGCAGCCCGTGCCCAAGGGCGAGGCCGTCCGGGGACGGCCCAACAATCTGCTGCGGGTCCCCTTCCCCCGCTACATCACGGAGGTGCAGACCGGGTATTTCCTCGGCGTGCCCCCTACCCTTTCCTATGAGCGCCCGGAGGAAGGGCGGATCTATGCCGATCTGCCCATGGATCACCTGCTCTTTGACATTGGCCGGGATATGAGCATCTGCGGCGAGGGCTTCGCGCTGGTGTGGCTGGAGCAGTCCGGCGTGCGGGTGTGCCGGTGCGACCCCCTCACCTGCTTCGGCATCCGCGGCGGCGAGGCCGGGGAGCCGCTCCGCGCCGCCGTCCGGCTGTTCAAGCGCCCGGACGACACCGTATGCGGGATGCTCTACGAGGAGGAGCGGGTCACGCCCTTCACATGGGACGGTCAGCGGGTGGCTTTGGGCGCACCGGAGGAGAACCTGCCGGGGCATCTGGCACTGGTGCCCTTCAACAACAACTGCCAGACCTGCGGCGATTTCGAGATGGTGACGGGCCTGCTGGACGCGTACAACCTGCTGCTCTCCGGGGCCATGGACGATATGCAGTCGGTGGCCAACGCCTTCCTCGCCCTGTACGGCATGCAGGGAACGACCCAGGGGGACATCGACGAGGCCAACCGCACCCGCATCCTCTCTCTGGCGGAGGGAGGCCGGGCGGAATTCGTGGTGAAGAATCTGAACCACGAGGCCCTCGCCCAGTTGGAGAGCAATCTGCGCCGCAGTATTCTGGAACTGAGCATGACGCCGGATCTCTCCGACGAGCGTTTCGCCGGGAACGCCTCCGGCGTGGCGATGCAGTATAAGCTGTGGGGCATCGAGCAGGTGCGCCTTGCCAAGGAGCGCAGCTTTCTGGACGGTCTGCACCGGCTGCTGACGGCGCTTTCCGGCAGCTTTGCCCTGCTGGGGACGCCGGTGGCGCTGGAACAGGGGCAGGTCACGTTTTACAAGAATCTGCCGCAGGATCACACGGCGCTGGCGGGCACGCTGCTGTCCCTCTCTCCCCTGCTGTCCAAGCGCACCATTCTGGAACAGCTGCCGTGGGTGAAGGACGCGGAGGAGGAACTGCGGCGCAAGGCCGAGGAAACCATGGAGACGGAGGAGTAATATATGAACGAAGAAGAAAAGCAGGAATTGGAAACTCTGCGGGCGGAAAAGCTCCGCCGGGAGCAGGTGGAGCGGGCCAGAGCCGCCTTGGAGCGGGGCGGCGTGCCCCAGTCCTTCGCATCGCTGCTGGCGGGGGGCGACGACGGCGACACGGACCGCCGGACGGAGGAATTCCGCGCGGCGTATCAGGCGTCTCTGGCGGAGGGCGTGAAAAGCCGTCTGCCCGCTTCCGCGCCGGTGGTGACGGCCCCCCTGCCCCAGCGTCCCAGACGGGGCATCCGGCGGCTGAGATAGGAGACGGGCTATGAACATTCAGGGAACATATACGAACAAGGGCCTTGCGCTGACGGCGAAAACCGCCGCGGGGGCCTGTCTGCGGGTGACCCGTGTGGTGGGCGGCAGCGGACATACCCCGGACGTCCCCAACGCCGCCCAACTGCCGGAGATCCGGCAGACGCTGACGGTGGGCGCGGCCCGCTGCGCCGGAGACACCGCCGTTCTGCCCGTAACGCTGGCTGCGGTGGGATTGGAATCCTCATACACGCTGACGGAGCTTGGCGTTTACGCGGAAGATCCGACTGAAGGAGAGATCCTGTACAGCGTCTATCGGCTGGACGAGCCGGTGACGATTCAAGCCGGAAGCGATACGGTGCTGCGGTTTTACCTGCGCCAGACCGTCAGCGAGGACGGCGGCGCAACGGTTCTCTGCTCCCCTGCCGGTCTCATCACCGAAAGCGACTGCGCGCCTGTGCGGAAGATGGTGCTGGCTGTCGGCGCGCCCCAACGTTATGTCACCGTGCCCGCGTCGGAGCTGCAAACCTATCTCGATGCTCTCCCTCGTCTGCTGACTGAACATCATGTCATCACTCTCAGAGGAACGAATTCAAACATTGTTTCTGTGAAGGACTTCTATGGCTGCGGGAGTCTCACGCTTCGTGCAGACAAGGTCGGTGACTGCGTGTTTACAAAGGATGTCATAGTGGAGAATTGCAGTATTCCGGTGATAATGGAAGGGCTGAAATGGGAGTTAGATGGAACGGCAAGTCCCGAAACATATTGCATTAGCTGCCGCGATAGCACGATATATGCAAATATATGTTCCTTTAACGGCCATGCCAAGACGGGGAGAGGTGTGGTCTCTTGGGGCAACTCATCTGCTGTGCTGGCGGGATGCGCACTTCATAATTTGGAGATCGCAGTTGAGGCCAGCTGGGGCGGTCGCATTGGAGTTTATGGAGAAGATCCGAAAACGGAATGCAGTGGCAATACGATTGGAATCTACCTTCGTCAAGGTGGACTTGTGCTGTTGGGGGATCTCGTCCCGGATCTATTGGGTGGCACATACAACGAAAGAAACAGAATGAACGCCATTATTAAGGGCGGGAAATTCGTCTGAGGTGAACTGAAATGACGCTATATTTATATAAAATCGGGACAGAGAAGCCGGTACTGACCGTTGAAAACGCGCAGAGTTACACGGCGGACAGCGTGACGGCGGCAGACGGCACGCTGTATGAACCACTGGCGGAGAACTATGAACTGTCCGGCAAGGCGGATTGTTCGGAGACTCTGCGAGCAGATTACCGCGCGGCGCATCCCACACAGGAAACCCGTTTAGAGGAACTGGAGGAGCTGGTGGCGGCGCTGATGTTCGGAGGTGAGGAAGCATGACGCTGAAGCTGAAGCTGCTGTACCGTGTGGTGCGGCGCAGAGTGGAGCGGGGCGAGGATTTGTCCGAGGTTTTGAAAGACTATCCCCGCCTGACGGCGGAACAGAGAGCGGAGATTGTCAGGGCGTTGAGCGGTCGATAAAAACGGATATAAAACAGGAACGGCGCATCTCCCTTTTTCGGAGGTGCGCCGCTGTTTTTGAGCGAAAATCATAAAACAAGGCGAGTTTATTGAATTTGCGCTTCATTTTTTGAAAAAATGTGCTACACTGGATAAAATGGAGCACGGCTCCGCTGACAGATAGATGAAAAATCGCATCGGCTTCCATGGGGAAGCAGTATGGAGCACAGGATTCGGATGAGGGAGAGCAATATGGTACTGAGTAAAGTGGAAAAGCCTGCCATTGAAGCGGTGCTGGCGGAAGCAAGCGCGGCGAAGCTGAAGGAACTGGCAAAGAATTACTATGTCAAGGGCTACTCCAAAATGAACAAGCCCGCGTTGGTACAGGCGGTGAGCGCCGCCCTCCGGGAGCCGGGGCGCATGGAGGAGCTTCTCTACATCATCGACCAGCCGACTTTCCTGCTGTTTAGGCGGGCGGCAAGGAGCCGGGAGCCGGTGAAGGTGAAGAAGGCCCTGCCCGAGCAGTGCAGCCTGCTGGAGGATCTCGGCTACCTTGTCTGCGATGCTTCTCAGGAGGATCTGATCGTGACGGTTCCCACCGAGATCAGCAAGGTGTTTCATCAGCTGGAGCGGGAAGGCTACACGGAGAGGAAGACGCGCTACGATCTGCTGGACGGTTATGCCATGGCCGCGGTCCATCTGTACGGCGCGATCAGCCAGCCGGATCTTGTGGACATCTTCAACCGTCAGAACAGTCAGCCCACCTCAGAGGAGGAACTGTTCCCGGCTTTGCTCCGCCATGTGGCCGTGGGCGCACCCTACTGCTTCTGGGAGGAGTGTATCGTCTGCGGAGAGTTCGAAGAGAATGGCTTCGAAGATGTGCGGGATCTGATGCGCCAATGCGGCGGCAAGCCCCGGTATATTCCGGAAAAGGACGAACTGCTGCGCTATGCCGACTGGAACTACTATGAGCGCACACCGCAGATGGATGCCCTGACCGCCTTTTTGATGAACGAGGGGCATCAGCCCCGCCGGGACGCGGAGGAGATCGCCGGGGAGATCCAATACGCCTGCGTCATTGAAGCCGACATGGAGCAGATCTACGATATTCTGGGCGACTATGACATGGAGCTTGACGGCAGTGCCGTCGAAGCCTTCGTGAAGGTGATGATGTCCGTCAAGAACAACACCCGGCTCTGGGCCAACAAGGGCTACACGCCCAACGAGCTGGCCGCGCTCTATTACCGGGGCGCGCCGACAGCGGACGGGACCGGCAGAAAGAAAATCGGCCGGAACGATCCCTGTCCCTGCGGCAGCGGAAAGAAGTTCAAAAAGTGCTGCGGACGATAACGGAAGCATTCCCCTTCCCTTTTGACAGCAAAAGATGTAAAGGCATTACACTATACAAACAACGGCAGAGGACGTATGTCCTCTGCTGTTGTTTTTTTGATAGCGGATGAGATGAACGATTGGGCAGCCGTAAAGCACCTCAGCCCGTCCAGTCGGCCCGGGTCTCCCGCACGTCGATATGGGTGAAGCCCTGTCCGGCGTACACGCCCACGCCGCCCCAGTCCGGCATGAGTTCTCTTGCGTAGGCCGCCACCGCTGCCGGGGGCTGGCCCTTCACGGAAATGTCAGCCGCCGTGCCGTAGCAGTGCTGGCTGTGGGCCGCGCCGCCCACCTTGGCGTTGTACTGGGGCGTCCGGTAGGCACTGTGGATGACCACCGGGGCGGCAAAGTGGCTGCGGATGCTCTGCAAGACCATCACCAGCCGGGGGGCGGTCAGAACGGCGTCGGAGCCGTCCTTGCAGGCAAATTCTTTCACGGTAAAGTTGGCGGACAGCTTCTTGCCGCCGTCCTTCGCCTTGGAATAGGCGTTGATCTCGACCACAGGCTTGTCTCCTTTCGGTTCGTCGGTTTGTTCGTTTTTCAGTTTCCAGACGAGGAAGAACGGGATCACCCGCCCGTCCCCGGCGAAGCCCTCCCCTGCCGCATCCATGAAGCAGGTGCTCCCGCCTCCGTCCATCATGATGGCGTTGTCCCAGCCGGAGGACGATAGCAGGTCACGGAGTTGCTCCGGCGTGTGCCGCTCCCGGCTCACATAGTGGGCGAACCGCCCATCCTTGGTGCCGATGGCTGTCCGGGGCGCACGGTAGCGCATATCCGCTCCGCAGGTGACGGGGCTGATCTTCTTCCCGCCGATGATGAGGTGGACGCACTCCATGTAATTCGCGTCCCCGTTGGGCACGGTTTTCACGCCGAAGTCCGCCGGGTCATTCCAACTGACGGCCCACGCCCGGTAATTGGGTGTCTTATAGACTTTACCCTCCGCCTTCAGGTGGCAGGCCGGGGACAGATCCCGCAGGAAAATGGAGCCGTTGCAGATGGCGTCCCCGCCTGTCTCCGCCAGCATTTTTCGCAGGTTGGCCGGAGTGGAGGGGAGACGCTTCCGGTTGAAATAGATTTTCAAAAATTGGAGGTCGGAGAGCGGGACTGCGCCCGCTCTCGTGCTCATGTGCGGGCCTCCGTGCCCTTGCCCTGATTGCCGGTCTGGTGCAGCGCGTCCAGCATGTTTTTCACAAAGGCCGGGTATGGAACGCCCATCACCGCTGTATTCTCCAATACGGAAAGGCCTTCGTTGGCGATGAAAAACAGACATACCGCGTCCCGGACGAAATCGCTGTGGGTGGCCTGATCCAGCAGCGCCGCCATCCACACCAGCGCCAGCATGATGCCCTTTTTCACCAGACCCTTGTAGCTGGCCTTGGAGTCCAGCGCCCCGGTCTTGCTCTTTGCCGACTTGTGCCAGACAGCCGCCACCAGCCAGCCGGTGACGTAGTCCAGGGCCATGAAGCAGATCAGAACTTTGAGCGCCACGTCCCAGCCGCCCAGCGCCTGAGCGACGGCGGAGCCGACTGCGGCCAGCACCGCCAGCACCGTGTTTTTCATTTGTGTCAGATTCATCGGATTCCCCCTTTTGTTGATTCGGACGCTGAACGTCCTCTTTGAACAGTGTACCTGCCGCCGTGGGCGGCCCGCTGGGTAAGCGGTTCAGTTTTTGGGTTCAATTCGGGGGAGAGTACGTCAAAAATGGGCCTCTGCAAAAGTAGGAATCCCAGACCATCAAGGATGATTTGGGATTCCTGTTTTTCAATATTGATGCAGGTGGGATAAATTGCTCTATTATGCCTTTTTACATGGTACGGATGTTATCATTTTCCCAAACTCACATCGATAATCAAGATATTTTTCCATCCGGGTCAAGTCAATTTTCTCATCAAGGTAATCTTTTGGATTTATAGAAATAATCAGCTTGCTTGCTAATTTTTCATCGCACTGGATAAAGAAATCAACTGTCTGTTGAAACACATCTTCCTTTGTTGCCCCTTGGATTGCAGCGCGTCCAGAACCAAGGAGCGGAATGCACAGATTGTCATAGTGTCCCATCCGCTTAATTGCATCAGCTACAGCTGTCAGCGCAATGCTGACATGTTCAATCGACTGACCGATGGGCTTACCATATTCGTTTACATCATTTATTGCAACGAAATAGAAGTGTTTCCCCTTTCGGTCGATTTTTGCAACTGTACCGATTGGATATTTTATGACTGGGCCAAAACAATCAGAAGTGAGAAGTCCTTTAATTTCCTGACTGTTAAGGCTCTTGCTTATCAACCCGTCAAGATCATGCAATTTCCCATTAAAATACTTGAGTTGGAACCGTCCTTGGACACTGTTTGGACTGATATACTCGTTATCCATCTGAGTGCGGAAAAAAGTATTTGTGGGGATAACGTAGCTATTGGCAGTTCGATTTTGAAAAATGTCTTTAACACTAATTGCAATTTGAATATCGCAGTTAGATACCTTTTTGCAACAATTGACCTTCTTACGATTATGCAGGCAAGAACTGAGCAGGCTGACGATTAGTACAGTTTTCCAATGCCCTTTTATCAAACGCTCCAGTATGTCATATCCCGTGAGATCCTTAAGCAAAACGGCCGCTGCGAAAAAAGATGACACATAGCCAATAGCAGTATAAACTAACTTCCATATGGCTTTTGGCGTGCATGCTTCTCCGGTAACTGATTTAAGTAGGACTTTTATTTGATCAATCATATCCCAATGCTTTCTTGATATGAGCATAATTTCCAACCTTGGTTCCAAGTGCGTTTTGTGTCCAGAAAGGGTAAGCTTCTGATTCGTAACCGCTCATATAAGAAGGAAGCCAACCCGGCTGCTTGTTTAGAGAATTGTAAACTATGATGATTGGTTTATCTTTCCGCTTAGCTTGACGAAACTCGTGCTCAAGGTAAGAGTATGTATTAATGTTGCATAGATCATCTTCCGGGCGGGGAATTGAAACGGTACTCCATTTACAAGTTTTAACTCCATTGGGGTTTTGCTTATAGGGCGTGCAATCGCAACCAGCCCCATCGCTGAAGCGTTTACATACGCTTCCAGCAGTTCGGGATGCTGTCTTATCTCCAATAATGATAATCACCGCTGAAGACACATTGATCTGAGAATTGAATTCTTTTTTCAAATCACAAGGCCTGCAATCTGGATCTTCCGAAACACTCCCTGAAACAACTTCGGCTGTGTCAATGTAATCGACTTTGTGAAGAGCGTCGTTTCCCCATTTGTGGAGCTCATCCACAACCTCACGATCTCCGTTTGATTCAGAATAATCTGCGCTGATGTAAACCCTCTTGCTCATATTTTCCTTCTTTCTAAGTGTTTATCTTTAATAATTGCCTTTACAAGGAAGACGCTATGTATACAATGCAGGCCATGGCGTCAACTTGTGTCCCTGCAAACATTATCTGAGCGATTCTGGGAATTTTTGATGGAGGCTGTTGGACTTGGCCCGGTGGCCGCATACGTATGAGGTGTAGCCAAGTGGTGCGAATAGATGAATCATTTTTCGCACTGGTTTGCGGCTTTGGCAAACGGATCACGATCTCTGCTGATTCGAATCCCAGCGGGACGGTTTATCTGCACCCTCTTTGGGCGTTCAGCAGGCACTCGGCGAACAGAAAGTCGGTGGGGTTGTCAATATCCACGGAGCGTTCCGCGGACATGATATAGGCGTAGCAGCCGTCACCGTACAGACTGCCGGTGCGGAGGAAGTGCTCCGTTTTCACGAGATAGATGGCACCGTTCATACGGTAGTAGGTCTCCAGCTCCTGCCGGCGCTTATTGCCATCGGCACGGATGAACGCCCGCATACTGCCGTCCGGCGGGAGGGTGTTGCACCAGAGCGGAGAGTGCTCCATCTCACAGAGGGAAACAACGCTTTCGGCCTGCTTTTCCTCCATCACGCCGAAGGCCGCCCGAATATCATCGGCGGTACGCAGGGGCGAGGTGGGCTGAAGGAGCATGAAGGCGTCAAAGCGCTGCCCCATTTCCTCGTAGCGGCGCAGCACCTCCCGGATGGCGTCCTCGGAGGAAGCGGTATCGGAGGAGGCCTCGGCGCTGCGGAGGAACGGCTCGTCCGCGCCGTACTGCCGGGCGATGTCGGCGTAGCGCTCCGAATCGGTGGAAACGTGAACGGTGTCGAACAGCCCAGAGGCGAGGGCGGCTTCGATGGAATAGGCCAGCAGAGGCTTGCCGTTCAGCGGCCTGATGTTTTTGTCCGGCAGGCCCTTGGAGCCGCTGCGGGCGGGAATGATGGCAATGGAACGCATGATGCCTCCTTACTCCATGACCGGGAGGTCATAGAAGGTTTTTTTCGTGTTATGAGGGGCGCTGCGGAGGAAGCGCAGCAGCTCCGACAGGATCTTCTCCGAGGTGTGGCCGTCGCCAAAGGGGGAATCGGTATTGGCGGCGACGGCCTTGAATTCCGGGGTCATGGCCTTTTTCATGGCCGCCATAATTGCCTCCCGCTCCGGCGGGCAGTCGATGACGCTTTCGGCGCGCATCCGCCCCTTCTGGCGGTCACCGATGTTGACCGTGGGGATGTGCATGGCGGGGGCCTCCACGATGCCGCTGGAGGAATTCCCAAGCGCCATTTCCGCGCCCTTGAGGGCGGAGAGATAGCGACGCATCCCGAGAGACGGCACCACCAGCCAGTTTTTCCGACTGGCCCCCTCAGCCTGCCAGATGGCGTTGATGGCCCGTCCGCCCGCGTCGGCGTTGGCCAGCGTGACGATATAGGACATGGCGGGGATCGCGTCCATGGCGGCGATCAGCTCGTGGAGCTGCCGCTCAGCGGTGTTGTCCTCCAGCGTGACAGGGTGGAAGGTGACCACGCTGTAAGGCCCGGCGGTCAGGTCAAATTGCAGGCTTTCCGACAGCTCCTCCACGGAGAGGAGGGGCGTGTTCAGACAGTTTTCAACGCCCGGCTCCCCCACGTTGAACACCCGCTCCGGGGACTCCCCCATTTGGATGATCCGCCTGCGGGACTGCTCGCAGCCGGGAAAATGCAGCGTGCTCATTTTGGTGACGCTGTGGCGGATGGCATCGTCCACTGCGCCCTCGGTCATGTCGCCGCCGGAAATATGCGCGATGGGAATGCCGGAAAAGTGGGCGGCGATGACTGCGGCAAGGATCTCATAGCGATCCCCCAGCACCACCAGAAGGTCGGGACGGTGGGCGGAGAAATAGTCGGCAAAGGCGCTCAAGGCCGCGCCGGTAGCGCGGGCCATACCGGCCTTACTGTCATCGTCCAGCGGAAAGGGCACACTGTCATAGGCAAAACCGTCGCGTGTCAGTTCCACCCCCGTGCCGCCAAAGGCGGCGCTGAGATGACTGCCGGTGGCGGCAAGGGTCAATTCGATTTCCGGGCAGTCCCGCAGGCGGATCAGCAGAGGCCGCAGCAGGCCGTAATCCGCCCGGGTGCCGGACACAACGCAGACTTGATGCTTCATCTCGTTCCTCACAGTTCAATGGCATCGTCCGCCGCATAGTCACGGCGGGCGGGCGTTCCGATGACGAGGTCCCAATAACGGGCGGAAAGGCCCCGGTCATTCCGTTTCACCGTCAGATCGTCGGCTGTCAGAAGCTTGCCTATCGGAATGGGCCGCGCCGCAACAATGCGCTTGAGCACGACTTCAGAGATAGCGCGCTCCTCCGGGGATGGGGCCTTGCAGCCGCTGCCAAGCCCCGCTTCCACCTGCCGGATGGCGGATACCATCTGCCGGAACGCCTCCGGCTCTGTGCTGGCAAGGTGGTCCGGGCCTTCCATGTGCCGGTCCAGCGTGAAGTGCTTTTCGATGACCACGGCCCCACGGGCTGCGGCGGCTGTGGGAATGGCGATACCCTCCGTATGGTCGGAATACCCCACGGGCAGGCCGAAGGCGGCGCGAAGCGTGTCCATGGCCCGGAGATTGACACGGTCATAGGGGCAGGGATAGCTGGTGGTGCAGTGGAGCAGGGTGATGTCCTCCGCCCCACCCTGCCGCAGCGCTTCCAGAGACAACTCCACATCCGCTAAAGAACTCATGCCGGTGCTCAGCAGCACCGGCTTTTTCTTACTGCCCATATAGCGCAGGTACGGAATGTTTCCAATCTCGCCGGAGCCGATCTTGATGAAGGGGATGCCCAGCGTCAGCAGAAAATCCAGACTGTCCGCTTCGTCCGCTGTGGAGGCGAATTGGATGCCGATCTCGTCGCAATATGCTTTGACGGCGCGGAAATCGTCATAGGAAAGCTCCAGCCGCTTGAGCATATCGAACTGGGACTCGGCGCGGCCCGTGTTGTCTGCCTGATAGTCCGCCTGCGCCACGCTGCGGGTGATGATCTTCTCCGTCTGCCAGGTCTGGAACTTCACACAGTCCGCCCCGGCGTTTTTTGCCGCGAGGCAAAGCTCCTTGGCAAGATCGAGCCGTCCGTTGTGGTTGACGCCGGCCTCGGCGATGATATAAGCGCCCATGCGGTCACCTCCTGTATTGGATCATAAACCCGTTATCCGGATCAAAGGCCGGGTCTGCGGACTTGCGGAGGGCCAGAAGCTCCTGATAGGCCGCCGGGTCAAAAATGCTGCGGCCCACCCAGAATTCCCGGCGGCCGTCTTTGTTGAACTGCTTTTTGAAACCGAACAGACTGTCATCCGGCGCCATGCCGCCGCCCAGATGCAGCTTGCTCATGCCGTGGGCCGCACCCCAGAGCGCCGCTTCGTAGAGCAGCAGGTTTCCCGCCGCCAGACTGCGGTAAGCGGCGTCCGAGCCTGCCAAATGATAGTGCATACTGCCGTTGGTATGGAAGAAGATAGCGCCGCTGATGGGCGTTTCTTCCAGCTCCGCATACAGCAGAAAGGCTTGGTCGGAAAGCTGCTCACCCAGATAGTCAAAGTAGGACGTGCCGAAGGTGTAGTAATCCTCCGCGCTGTGCTTGTCCATGGTCTGACGGTACAGTTCCAGAAACGGCGCGTATTCCGACATGGGCGCTTCCCGCACTGTGACGCCGCTCCGCTGCGCCTTGCGCACCATGTTGCGGTTTTTGCTGTCCATATTGGCGAGGATCAGCTCCGGCGAGGCGGTGTCCATATAGATGGTGTCACGCAGATAGCGGGTGTCCGTCATGGGCGCGACCGCGCCGTGATTATCCAGCAGCGGATGGTAGCGCAGGAATTGCGTGACGATGCGCTGCTCCAGGCAATAATCCCGCAGCTCCTCCATGAAAATTTGCTGAGCCTCCGGAGAGAGCGGGGCGTCAGTCAGTGGGCCGCCGTAGCCGTAAGGCGTTTCCAGATCGAAAAGGCGGCCTGCCGGGAGCAGACCGTGAAAGCGGGGATCACCCGCAATATCGTTGCGCATGACCACATAGCACATCCGCTCCGCGCCGTGTTCAAAACAGAGCAGCAGCGGCTCGCCGTCTCCGTGGAGCTCTAGGGAGACGGCGTATTCACAAAGATAATAAATGTCCCACCCGGCAAAGGAGCGGACATATGCGTTCCATGCTTCCGGCGTCTGCGGGGTCAAAACGTTCATAACAACAGTCCTTTGCAAGTATCAAGCGTGTCAATGAGATAGTCTATGTGCGCCGCGTCATACCGCTGGTCGATGGGCAGAGAGAGCATATGGGCGGCAAGTTCCCTCGCCAGCGGCCGCTCGTCAGCCTGTACGCCGTCAAAGGGCCAGTGTACCGCGCAGTAGATCCGATGCTCCATCAGACGGCGGCGCAGGGCATCGCGATCCTTCACCCAAACCGGCAGAACCAGCGGACACGCATCCTCCGCAAGACGGCAGATGGGAGGCACGCCCAGCTGAGCGAGCGAGTCCTTCAGCCGTGCGTAATTGTGCTTACGCCGGACGGCCAGCGCGCCCGCATCGACGGTACGAAGTAAAAAGCGGGAAAAGTCGGAGATCTGATACAGCCCCGTCTGTGCGTCCAGCGCATCCTCCGTTTCACGGAAAATATTCAGGTATTCTGCGTTGCAGTCCAATGTTCCATCGAGAAACAGGGACTTGCAGATCATGCCGCAGGCGCGGCGGTCATCCGTTTTGCGGGGGAGAGAAGAAAAGTCCTCCCGCTCCGCAAGCGCGGGGCCGTATAATGCGCCACCGCCCGGCAGGGCGAACCACTTGCGCAGACTGCAAACGCAGAGATCGCCGATGGTGCGCCGCGCGGAAAATACGCTGTGGGTAGTGTCCTCCACAATGGAAAAGCCGTATTGCAGCCGGGCAGATTCCAGCTGCTCCAATATGGCCCGGGGCTGTACCGCGCCGAAGTAGTGCATCAGAAAAACGGCGGAGACTTCCCCGTTCAGCTTGGAGAGAAGGTCGTCCATGTCAATCTCCAGCGAAGGCGTCAGCCGGTAAAAGCGCAGCGTGTGGCCGGAAAAGGCGGTGATGACGGAATCGCAGATGTACTCCGGCAGAAGGATCGTTCCGGAGCGCAGGCTCCGCGCGGCAAAGCGCAGCGCACTGCGGCCGCTGTCGAAGTACAGCGGGTGCTCGCCGGACAGGCAGGCTTCTACGCTGTATTTTTTTTTAGAAAGCGTATTGAGATCCAAGTAGAATTCGCCGCCTAATTCCATCGTGTGCGCTCCTTTCCGGAAAATATCTTAGAGCTCCATATATAGATGCAGCATTTTTACTTCTTTATCCAGCTTCGGGATATAGCACATTTCATAGTCTCCTGGAAAGGAAACGCCGAGGCTTGCGTAAGCGCGGAGAGAGGCAATATTATCTTCACGGATTTTTCCAACGTAATGATGGAATCCGAGAGAGCGGGCTTCTTCTAACGCCAAGCGTGCCGCCGCCTTCCCATAACCATGTCCCCAGTATTTTTCCGAAATAGCCATCGGAATATCAAAAACATCAGAACCTGATGGCTCGATATAAATATGACCGACGGGCGTATTGTCGTCCATAATAATGTAGATTTTTCTATTGGTTTTTTCGCCTTGATTTTGAATTATGCGCTCATACCATTTCTGGAATGACGTGCGCTCGGGCGGTGTGTCGAAGCCAGTCCAGAAAATATTGGACGGCTCGCATTTGAGCTGATAAAAAAACTCAAAATCCTCCGGTGCCGCCAAACGAATACTGACCATATTAGTGCCTCCTACTCTTATTTCGGGCGCAGTTATACAGCTTCTCCCGTGTTTTGGATTCGTTGCGCTGGCCCATGCTCGTCCCGTTCCGGAAGGAACCGTTGGGCCGCGTTACATTTTGCTGTCCAGACCCTTTCCGGTCTCGATGTGTTCAAAATTCGGCAGATACGCCGCCATGATGGCGATGATCTCGTCCTTTGTGGGGCGCGGCCCGGCGAAGGCGGCGGTCAGCTCACGGAAAAGCATTTCCACCCGTTCCTTGTTGGGAACGGCTTTCCCGGTGATGACGCCCAGAGATTGGAAACGCTTCATATCCGCCGTTTCCTCCTCCGTCACGAATTCCTCAAAGGCCTTTTCGCCGGAGGTGTCCGACACCGCGTAATGGACGGGATACAGAGTCCCGCCGTGCTTCAGTTCCTCGGCGCGGTCGATGGCCTCCTCGTCCGAGGCACATTCCAGCACCTCATAGCCGTGGGCTTTCAAAAGCGCGGTGCCGATGGCGTCAAAGGTCATCATCTGGGCCTCTGCCAGCTTCGGGAAGAAGATGGCCCGGTTTTCGCCCAGCATACAGGACAGCAGGCAGATCTGCCCGGATTCCTCGGGACTGACGAAGTAGCGTCTCACGTCGGAGGGGGCGGACAGCGGCTGGAGCTTGGAGAGCCGTGCCAGAAAACCGGCGGGCAGAGAGCCGTTGGAAAAGGCCACGTTGGCAAACCGGGCCGTTTTTACCGGGAATTTGTCCGAATAGCTGAAGATCACATCCTCCATGATGCGTTTGGAAGCGCCCATGATGTTCACAGGGTTTGCCGCCTTATCCGTGGATACGCAGAAGTATTCCTCCGGCGGGAACGCCGTCAGCAGATCCAGAAGGCGCTTGGCGTGGAGGACGTTGTTCTGGAGCAGGGCCTCTACGCTGTAAATGTCCTTCTCGGAGCGGACGTGCTTATGGGCGGAGAAATTTCCCACGATGTCGAAGCCGCCACGGTCGCGGAACATCTTCTCAAAGACCGGCGACGCGAAATCCATGGGATAGGGGATATAATCCTCCGGCACATACATGCCCTTGGTGGAGCGAAGATCCCGGGTCAGCTCCGCCAGGGCGTTTTCGTTGTAATCCACCACCACCAGAGACGCGGGCTTAAAGGGCAGCAACGCCTTGATGAAGCTGGAGCCGATGGAACCGGCTCCGCCGATGACGAGCACCGATTTCCCGGCGATTTTTTTGCTGAGGGCGTCCCGGTTGGCCTCGATGTCGGCGCTGAACATGGACACCGGGCGCTTGGTGACGTATTGACTGATAAATTGATCTAAATGAAACATATTCTTGCACCTTTTCAAGTTTCGCCGGGGCGGTCGGCCCGGCGGTATCGTTCGCTCATTTATCCTTTATCATACCACAGCTTCCGATCAAAAACAACGCTCCCGTTTTCTGCCTAGCTAAATAAACTCCGTGGGGAGCCGAGCGGCGCGTTTCAAAGCTGCGCTTCTGTCCCCACGGAGTTCATTTTTTGCTAATTGCGCTCAAGGGCCTCCTTCGCTGCGTGAGGCAAGTAAAAGCATGAAAACTCTCACCCTGTATGCCCTTTAGCGTTGCGGGAGGAGGGATGATGGCAATTGACCGCATGGAATTTATTTCTTTCCAGAGGAAGGCTCGGTGATCTGCGCGCAGATCTCGCCCAGAAGCAGCCAGAGGAAGATATATGGCAATCCGCGCCAAAGGACAAAGCAGCCATTGACTAAATCGGCGGCAAGGATCGCGCCGCAGGAGGCGATCAAAACGGAAAGCAGCAGACCTTTTGCTTCGTCATGGCAGGTGGAGAGGTAGCACAGTGCTTTGATGAAAAACCAGACGCCGAACACAAGGATGAGAGCAAAGCCGATGATCCCCGAAGCGGCAAGAAGCGTCAGATACCCATTGTGCAGGTTTCGATATTCATAATCCGGAACGCCGTAGAAGACCTTTACGCTGATGGCGTTGTTGGTCACGCCCAGCGGATGGGCGAGAAAGAGCTTGACGCCCTCCTTCCAGATCGAGCTGCGAACACCATTGGCAGAGGTTTTGATATCTCGGCTGATCGTCACTTCCTTCGGCGGCTCTGGCAGCTGCTCGGGAGTTGAGGGTTCTCCATCGGGAATCTCGGGATCATTAGGGCAGTCCTGGTCCTCATCCTCCGGCGGCTGTCCAGGAATCGCAGACTGATCAGGCTGGTTTTTCTCCGCCTCTTTAAGCTCACGCTGATAGACAGCCTGGGATATGCCGTTGACCGCGGCGGTTTCCATCCGCTGTGTACCGTAAAAGACCCCAGTGACAAGCAGGCACAGCGCAAGCATCTGTGCGGTGGCTTCCATGCCGCGGCGGGCGATTTTTTTCCCAGTGATATTGCCTATGCTGCGGCAAAGCGGAAACAACACCGAGAACGCAAGCATGGAAATGAGCGCCGAGTATGCGTTTGCGGCGCCGATGGTGAACAAGTAGATCACACAGCTGACAACGCACGGTCCCAGACGGCGGACTTCCTTTCTCCCGAATAAGTACCATGTCGAAAAAGTGCCGAGGAGACATAACTCACTGAGCGTAGAGGGACCGGCGGCGATGCCACTCAGCTGCATACTTGTATTACGCGGATTAAAACCGATCAGGATAGTGGTTCCCCGATAGGGGACCTCCGCACTGTAACTTGCCAGCATCATGCCGAGAGAGATGAGCGCAACGGCCATGGAAAAGACGAAGACCATCCGGCAGATCAGCTTGAGCGTAGCGGAGCGCGCCTTAATCCCCAAGGTGGAAAAGACGCAGAAAAAAACAAAGAAGTAAATACCGGTATATACCAATTGACCGCAGTTTGAGAAAAAGCCGCTTTGCCGGTTCAGCACGATCGTAACAAAATAGCTGACACAAAAAAGAAGGAATATCGGGAAGAATGGGCGGCGGTAAACGCGGCGGTCCACCAGAAAGAGCCACAGCAGCAGACCTGCGCCGAAGAACACAGACAGCATCAGCAACAGCTGGTAGAGAAAAAAAGTGAAAGGGACAGAAGCAACCAGCAGAGATGCCGTACATAGAGCGGCAAACCACTTCACGCAGCTTTCCAGCGTGATTTTTTCTCGAATCTTCATAGTAAATACAAATCCTTTTACAATACTTTGTGGAAGGAAGCCGGACTTCCTTCCGACCGTACAGGCTATAACATATTTCAGCACTGCGGTCCGCTATGCGGAAAGCGCGGGCGGCAGCGGTCGAATATTCGGCCAACGGCGGCTCACGGTTTCCCGTAGAGCCGTTCCCGCATTTTTTCCAGCTCGTCCAGTTGGCCCATGTCCAGCCAGTCCTCATCTCCCACCGTGTAGGCGCTCACGCGGCGGCCCCTGCGCCGCTGCCGCTCGATGATATCCGGAAAGCCGATGACCTCGTCCTCTCCGATATCGTCCAGCACCTCAGGCTCCACGAGATACAGTCCTGTGTTGGTCAGGAACTGGAACGCCGGCTTTTCCCGCATGGCGGTAATGACGCCGTTCTCCCCTGTTTCGACAACGCCGTAGGGGATGGTGACGTGCTTTTCCGCGCAGACCATCGTGACGGCGCTGCCGCTTTCCCGGTGGAAGCGGAGCAGCTTTTCATAGTCGGTGAAAATGAGCAGGTCGCAGTTGGTGAGGAAGAAGGTGCCGGAGAGCTTCCCCTTCAGCAGGCTCAGCCCGCCGCCTGTGCCTAAAGGCTTGTCCTCATCGTACCAGACCGTGTTGAAATGCTCCTCATTTTCGCTGAAATACGCCTTGATCAGCTGTTTTTTATAGTTCACGATGCCGTGGAACTCCGTGCAGCCGTACTGCCGGAACTGCCGCATGATGTGCTCCATGATGGGCAGATCGCCCACGGGGATCAGGGGCTTGGGCAGAATTTTGGTGTACGGCTCAAGGCGCGTGCCCTTGCCGCCCGCCATGATGACCACGGGCAGACCGAGGGCGGCGTGGGGTTCTGCTTGGCGCTCATCTTCCAGCACAATATCCATAATGCGCCCAGCCCCATCCAGCACCGGCACAGCAATGCAGCCATGCTGGGCCAGCAGACGAATCGCCTCCTCCCTGCCGGTGGCGGTGATAGGGCGATGGTTGCCGGCGTTTGCAGCGCTGTCCTCCAGCGTGCCGCCGGAGAGCAGATGGCGCCGCACATCGCCGTCTGTCAGCGCGGCGGTAAGATGTCCGGCGGCGTCAGTGAGAAAGAGGACCTTTTTTGCGGCCTGATTTAAGCGAGCCAACGCCGTGCGCAGACTCTCTGTTTCTAACATGCAGAATGATCGAAAATCCATGCCGTGATCTCCTTTTACAGATGATGAGAAGTCCCGCCTGGTTGCAGATGATGGACAGTGGCCTCACGGCGGTTGAGACAAATCATTTCCCCAAGACCCCATTAGCGGCTTTCATCTTCCGAAACGGGGAAATAGCCCCGCAAAATTTGCAGCCTCGACGGAAGATGGGCGTGCAGCCAGATCAAAAGTTCCGACTTGAGCAGCACGGTGACGAATACATAGACTATGCCTGCCACGGCGATGGCGGCAAGCGCAGACAGCTCATCGCTCCATGCGGTGAGCAGAGCGCGGTAGACCGGCAAACTCACTGCGGCGGCGCAGGCTGTGGCGAGGGTGTATTTGACAACGTCCGCTGCCTGCCGCCGGGTAAAGACCGGCAGATTCAAGGTGCGGATGTCGCGGTACATCAGGCTTGCCGCCAGCGCGCCGGAGAGACTGGTAGCCAGGGCAAGGCCGCGGTAGCCCCACGCCCGCACCAGAAGGAAGTTCATCAGGATATTGCTCACCACGGTGATGAGGGTATTGCGCAGGATCAGCTTTTGCCGCATATTGGCGGCGAGCGTGTTGGTCAGGATCGTGCGGAAGGCGAAAAACGGGATCCCCAGGGCGTACAGCGTCAGGCACACCGACGTGACGGCCGTTGACTCATCGGAAAACGCGCCTCGCTGGAAGATCAGGCTGACGATGGGTTGCGCGTATAGCGCAAACATGACCACCAGCGGGATCGAGGTGTAGCAGGCGATCAGCAGCGCCCTTTGCACATAGCCGCTGCCCTTCTCCTTCTCTCCGGCCGCAAAATACAGGTTCATGCGGGGATAGCAGACTTGAATGAAGATGGTGGTGGTCAGCGTCAGCAGAATGGATTGCACACGGTTGGCATAGCTCAGAGCGCTGGTAACGCCTTCTCCTAGTCCGGAGGCAAACATTCGATCCACCACGCCGTTAATCTGGTCGGCCATCAGGCTTAAGCCCAGCGGAATGGCGAGGGTACAGAGATGGCGAAAATCGCGGTCATGCAGGTCGAGCACCGGCTCCCATCGAAGGCCGTGCTTACGGCGGGCATAGGCCCAAAGCACCGCCAGCGCCAGTATCATGGACGCAACGTATCCGTAGGCGAGAATCATCGGGCGCTGCGGCGTGGCAATCAGAATAGAGGCAATCAGGACAAGGTTGACGAGAATAAAGTCACAGAAGCCGCCGGGAATAAAGTCCTCCTGCGCCGCAAGGTATGCCGTGAGAACATTAAAAATCGTGAAAATGGGGAGATAAAAGGAGATGACGGCAATAAATCGCGCTGTCAGCGCGGCGGGTTCCGCTGAGAAACCCGGAGCAAGGAGACTCACGATATTCTGCCGAAAGGCAATACACACGCCCGTGATGAGCAACGAGATGAGAAAAAGAACAGAACAGGTATTGGAAAAGAAGCGTGCCTTGTTTTTTGGGTCAGCCCTCACATAAGAAGGAATAAATGACTGCGTAAACCCGCTGGCAAATAGTGCGAATAAAACGCTTGGCAAGCTTGCGGCAATGACATAGGCATCTGCGATATAGGTCGTGCCGAAGCGGTCCGCCAGAAAAACCTCGCGGGCAAATCCCAGTATTTTTGAGATGATCAGTAATAATGCTGTCGCCGATGCGGATCTTGCAAGGTTTTTCAAGGTGATGTTCCCTTTCTTATTCAACGGCTATCCCCCAAAATTATCATTTGGAAATAGACTTACGCATCTGTTCATACAAGTAAATACGGACAGCAGTACGGATTTCTATAGAGGACAAGTCTTCGCACAATAATGGGCGAATCGTTTCTCCAGCAATCATCTTTTCGCTATCTTGTGAAACGAGATATAACTGCCGTATTTCCTTCAGACCTTTTTTGTCACCGCGCAAGATGTAGTACATGTAGCGGCACATGCGATACAGCACAGGATTCTTCACAAATCTTTTGACCTTATCCTTAGCGGAAACAACACCCTGCTTTTCCGTTAATTCGTGGGTTTGCGGATGATAGATTTTTGGCTTGATATGAGAAAAGAATGGGATATCTAACAAAGTCGGATAAAATTTATCAATACACTCCATTTGAAATTTAGAGTTAAATTTGTGCTGATAGGGCACGTGGTTGACATAATCCAACGCGTCCTTATCTCCGAACAGCGGGAAACTATAGAAGAACATGTTTATAAACTGATTCATCATCATATCCCAGCGCAGCCGATATACAGAATTCAATTCTTGGAAACTATCCTTTGTAAGTCGTGCGGGATCAATCTCATGAGTCTGACAATAGGTAAGATGCTGCTTATAGATAAACTCGCGAAGTGCGGGGAAAAAAGACTTGCTGATCATAGGCTTCCAGCCCGGTAAAAACATTTCGTCAATATACTGTGAAAGCGTATAATTTTCATGGGGATAATCCACAATTGTTTCAACGTCTCGGAATGTCTCGCCTAGATAACCGAGCGTAAAAAATTCTCCTTGCATACTTTCCTCAAATTCATGAAAAAAGTTTTTACTCATTCCATAAATCGAGTACATTTCACCATATTTTCCCAAATAGTCGGCGAGGCCATCCATTTCACTATCCGCCCAATCCATCAAGCAAACCGGAAGGTCATTTTGTGCGGCAAGTTTTTGCACACACTGAAGATCTTCGCTTTTGGTATTGGTAATGGTTGAATCACCGATACCATAATAACAAGAGGGCTTCATCCCAAGTGCAAGCATTAGAGATAATGTAATTCTTGAATCCTGTCCGCCGGTTAAAAAGGTTCCGCTTTGAGAAAATACTGTAGGGAGATCCTTGTATTTTTCCAGTATATATTGGCAAAAATCTCCTGTTAAACGATTCTGCGTACTGGAAATTTCACACAGGACCCATTGGTCCTTCTCACAGCGCAGCATTTGTTCGCCGGTAAGCCAGCGAATATCCGGACACATGGTCTTTCCATCAATATTGCACAAAAAAATATCCGCAAGAAAGGCGATGTCATCAACCGCACAGTGCATGCCTTTTGCCAAGTGATATAGTGTAGTTGTCGCGGCAAAGCGGTGCGTATCAGGGTCAAGATAGAAATAGAGCTTGTAGGTGGCACTTTCATCAACAAATAATGAAAAAACGCCGCTCTTATATATGCCAATACAGTAACTTCCAATGATGCTTTTTCGAATACCTATATCATCATTCCAGTTCTGCAAGATATCCTTCAATGCGTCTGCATCTTTCTTCCCATTATAAATAAATGTTCCGACACCTATTGCGAAATCATTCCCACTCTGATAGCGATTCTTAGTGGGGAGGCGCAGTTTTTGATAGGTCGAATACTGTCCGAATTCACCTTTCCCAGAAGAACTGACAGAAAACCCGGTTACAAGAGAGTTTATCTTCTCAAAATCGCTTCCCTCGGAACAGAAAAGAAGTTTTCCCATTTTCATTATCTCCTTGCATCAATGCTTTTTGTTATCTCGCTCAGCAGGGTATGGTGCAGCGAGAGCATCATATACTTTAGCTCCGCAAGCTGCGTGAAGCGCTCCGGATCCGTCAGATCGTCGACCACCACCGGAACGTGATTGATGTGAGCCTGATACAAAACGGTAGAATACAGTCCGACGACATGGCGTGTGCGAAGGATAGATGTTTCGATCCCGATTTCGGTGTTCGCCTCGATCTCAAAATCAGGAAAAAGCCGACGGACGATCTCCATATCCGAATACAGCGGGTGGGGCCGAACAGCAACCTTAGCGCCGTTTTTCCGGAGTTTTTGCAGGCTTTCCGCAATTTTTTCCAGCATCCGGGGCGTTTCCACCTGCAAGTAGTAAGTGTAGTCCACGGTCTTTTCAACGCCCTGAGCGTCCCAGGGCTGCATCGCCGGCGGCAGCTCGATACGGAACTGGGTCGGCTCCGCCCGCAGTTGGCAAAAGAGGTCACGGTAGTATCCGTCCCAGACATAGCAGCGGTCAAAGCAGAAGAAGGTGTCCCGGATAAAATAGAGCTTTTCTCCGTGCATGATATCAATATGCTCCACGCCGAGACGATGGCAGTATTCTGTCAGGAACGAGGAAGTGTAGGAATACTCCTCATCGACGATCATCGCCTTCGGATGATAAACCTCATATTGATAGCGATACATGGCGAGCTTCACCATGCACTTAAAGCGGAAATAAAATGCCGATGGATAACGGCGGCGTAGCGTGGAAAGCAGTGCCATATCCTCTTTCCGCAGCAGACTGCAGCATTCAAAACCGTGTGCCTGATATAGCGAGGGGAACTCCCTTCGCAATGTGTTTGGCAGGATCGTTTCACAGTCCCCAGACAGAAATACAGCATCCGCCGTCTGCATCTTCTGCGGAGCGGGACGGCGCAGCAGCTGTCTCTGATAGACAGGCAGCAGCAGCATGGCCGCAGCCTGATACATCATGCGGAGGATGGGGCGTTCCAGCATCATTTGACAGCGGTATTGCGCATAGGAACGCTCAACCAGATCCTTTGGCTCCGGCAGACTCTCTAAAAAAGCCTTCTGCCGCGCCACCGGAATATCGAAAAGCGTGTTGCGGTCACTGTTCAGCCGGATGACCGCCGTTTTAAGCGTCTGGAGTAAGCTCATGGCAGAATACTGCCCTCCTCTTGTTACTTGTCAAACCGACCGGTAAAGTCGGTGCTGGCAGTATGCTCCAGCGGCAGTTTCACCGGCTTGCCAGTGGCGGCGGACTGGTAGATGGCTAAGATCATCTCCAGAGCGTTGCGACCCGCCACCGCGTCCACATAGGGCTTACGGTCCTGCTCGATGGCGTCCATCATGTCGGCAAACAGGCTGGTGTGGCCGTTGCCGTAGACATTGCTGGTGGCCTCCTGCAAGCCCTTGTTCTTGGCGTCGGCATCGCTTTCGTCGGCAAAATTCCACACGTCGATGTTGTTGGTGGAGGTGCCGCCCAGCTTCACCGTGCCGGTCTCGCCAAAGAGATAGAGGGTCTCCTCAAGATTTTTCGGATAGACGTTCACGGTGCCCTCGATGGTGCCCACCGCGCCGTTTTTGAACTTCACAACGGCCATGCCGATGTCCTCGCACTGGAGGTAATCGTGGAACTGCTGCTTGGTGACGCCGTAGACCTCGTCCACCTCGTCTCCCATCATCCAGCGCAGCAGGTCGATGCCGTGGATGCACTGGTTCATCAGGCAGCCGCCGTCCTGCGCCCAGGTGCCGCGCCACGGTGCCTGATCGTAGTAGTTCCGGTCACGGTTCCAGCGGACGTGGATGCTGCCGTGGGAGAGCTTTCCGAAGCGCCCCCCCTCTATGGCGTGGCGCAGCTCCTGCACCGCCACGTTGAAGCGGTTCTGGTGGCAGGCGGCCACCTTGACGTGCTTTTCCTCGCTGCGGCGGATGATCTCGTCCGCGTCGTCCATGCGCATGGCCATGGGCTTTTCGATAATGACGTTCACCCCCGCGTCGATGCAGGCGAGGGCGATCTCGGCGTGGATGCCGCTCTCCGTGGCGATGGAGGCAAGCTGTAAGTCAGGATGATCGGCCAACAGCTTTTTATAGTCCGTATAGCGGGCGATGGAATCGTCGTTCTGGAGATCATACTTGGCCAGCAGCTCCTCCATCTTCTCCGGCAGAACGTCGCACACGGCGACGATATTCAGCTTGTTGTTCAGCGCGGCCTTGATGTGGTTGACCGCGATGCGGCCGCAGCCGATGAGCGCGTAATTCATTGGAAAGGACTCCCCTTTTGTGTAATTTTTTACTCGATAAATCGGCGGAACTTTCTGGCCAGCGGAGCGATGTGATTCAGAGCGGAGTGCGGTATGGAATATTCCTCCCTGGGAGGAAGTGCTAACCAGGACTCAAAGATGTCGAGAGAGACACCGCAGTAATCTGCCAAAAACTGCTTGTCCGCCTGAAGGAGCTCTTCCGAAGGATAGAGCGGTTTTTCCAACAGTGCCAGCGCTTCTTCCCGAGTCATTTGACCGGAAACAATGAGGCTGGAGTAATGTGATTTCCGTTTATCCTTGCCAAACTTTGTGGGCAGGTAATAGCATTGCAGAAAGCGGGTCAAAATCGACTCATAATGCTTCCCACCGTAATATTGGAAACCGCAGAACTCCTCCAATGCATGGATAGCACTCCGGATATCGTAAGGCATATTGTTCAGTGGGCGCAGATGAATGACCCCGCTATGACGGCGCTTCAGGTAGCGATCCGTCAGCGTGAGGAATTGCGTATGAACAAGCGGCTGTTCTCCAAATTTCTTTTGAACGGCCTTGATGTATTTTCCGTCATTGAAGTTAATCCCTCGGCCGCGCTCCAAAATACTTTCGTGGGCAATATTATTGCCATCGAGTGAATAGCGGATGCGATTCTCCTTCGCATAGTCCTGCAATGCTTTAACGATTAAGTTATCCTGTGCAATTGCGAGGTTTGGCAGACTTCCCTTCAGCAAGGACCGCAGAACATCCCGGTATTCTGCCATATCCGGCTGAATGATCACCATTGTTACACCGGTCTTCTCGACAAGCTTTCTTAGGTTTTCCGTCGCGATGGGATTGTCCAGTCCATCATCAATATGGACCGCCAGCATACGAAGCCCTTGTGTCCACCCCCAATATAAGATGTAAGAACTGTCGATGCCCCCGGAAACGCCAACAATACAGTCATAAGGGTCATTTTTGCAGGTTTCTTTGATTTCAGCAACCATCGCGTCCAGCCGCCGCTTCCCATCTTCATTCGGGAAGTACTCTGTGGGCATACGGCGAAGAACATCGGTACAATAGTTACAATGCCCTTCGGCATCAAAGGTGATGGTTGGGTCAGATGCGTTATCCATAACGCATCTGGTGCAGCGCTGGTAAGTAAACACACTACTACCTCACAGTCAAATCAAATTTGTTTCATCGGGAAAACCGGCTTTATGCGCTCGCCGGACACTTGCTCATACACTTCTCCGCATTCATTGCAGGCCGCTGAGCCGTGAGAAAATTCCAACTTGCTGCCACATTTGCAGACCCAACCGCAGAGCTTAGCGGGCACACCGCAAACCAATCCAAAATCAGGTACATCGCGGCTAACAACAGCCCCGGCACCAACAAAAGCATATTCTCCCACCGTATGACCGCAAATTAAGGTCGCATTTGCTCCGATGCTTGCCCCCCTGCGAACGATCGTTTTCCGAAACTCACTTTTACGGGAGACAAACGCACGCGGGTTAATAACATTGGTAAAAACACAGGACGGACCGAGAAATACATCATCCTCGATCACAGCGCCGCAATATAATGCCACATTATTCTTCACCGTGACACGATCGCCAATCGTCACACCGCCTTCAACAAAACAATGCTCGCCAATATTGCAGTCCTGCCCAATCTTTGCGCCAGTCATCACATGAGCACCCGCCCAAACTCGGGTTCCGGAGCCGATATCGCTGCCTTCATCTACAATGCTCAATGGATGAATATAAGAGATATGCGCGGCGCAAGAAGCATCATTTTTACCCTTGCCGGTCATTTCTTCCATTCGTTACAGCTCCTCCAGCACCGTGCGGATCACGGCGTCCTGATCTTCCCGCGTCAGGTAGGGAGAAAACGGAACGCCAAAGTTGCAGCGGGCATAGTGCGCGGCGTTCGGAAGCTCCTCCGCGGGATAAGGCGCGAAAGCATCCAGCACATGCAGCGGCGTGGGATAGTAGATCAGGCTGGGGATGTTCGCCGCGGCCATGGCGTCCAGAATGTTCTGCCGCTGCGTCTCGTCCTTCGCCAGCATGCAGTATTGGGCGTAAGCGGAAACACAGCCGTCCGTAATGACGGGAAGCTGAAGCTTGCCCGCAAAGGCGTCGTGATAGCGCTCCGCGATCTCCTGCCGCATGGCGATCTCCTGATCCAGCACGGCAAGCTTGGGGAGCATGACACCGGCTTGCAGGGTATCCAGACGGGAATTGAGCCCGATGCGGACGTTGTCATACTTCCCTTTCGGGCCCTTTCCGTGAACCTTATACGAGCGCAGCAATTCCGCGATCCCGTCATCATCCGTAAAGACAGCGCCGCCGTCGCCATAGCAGCCCAGCGGCTTGGAGGGGAAGAAGGAGGTGGTGGCAATATCGCCGAAGGAGCCGCACTTTTTCCCCTTGTAGGATGCGCCGGTGCCTTGAGCGGCGTCCTCGATCAGCAGCAGTCCGTATTTCTTGCAGATGGCGCCGATCTCGTCATATTTGGCAGGGTTTCCGAGGAAGTCCACCGCTACGACTGCCCGGGGGCGAAGCGTTCCCTCCGCCAGAACGCTTTGGATATGCGCTTCCAGCGAAACGGGATCAAGGTTATAGGTGTCCGGCTCAATGTCGCAGAACACGGGGGCGGCGCCCAGCATACACGCAGGCTCCACCGACGCGATGAAGGTCATATCCGGGCAGAACACCGCGTCCCCCGCCCCGATACCGTACGCCATATAGACAAGCTGGAGGGCGTCGGTGCCGTTGCCGCAGGAAACACAGTGCTTGCGGCCCACATAGGCGGCAAGCTTTTCCTCAAATTCGGCGACTTCCTCGCCCCCGATAAAATGAGCGCCGGCAAGGATCCGCTGAATGTTTGCGTCGATCTCGCCTTGCAGCGCCCGATATTGCGCTTTCAGATCAATAAATTCCATCGTTCCGTCCTCCACGGTCTTTATACGCCGGTTCCGTAGTATTCCAGTCCGGCGGTCTCCGCCTCGCTTTTGCGGTACACATTCCGCAGGTCAAACAGCACCGGCTGTCTCAGGCTGCTGCCCAGCGCCGCCAGATCCATGGAGGCAAATTCGCTCCACTCCGTTGCGATCACCACTGCGTCGGCGTTATCCAACGCTTCCTTTTTGCTGCCGCACCACACCGCGTTGGCCTGCTCGCCCAGCTGACGCCGCGCGTTTTCCAGCGCCTTGGGATCGTACATCCGCACGGTATAGCGTCCGTCGGCCAGCAGCGCACCGGCGATCTCCACTGCGGGAGATTCCCGGATGTCATCCGTTTCCGGCTTGAAGGACAGGCCCAGCAGCGCGATCACGCCGCCGTCGGGAAAGCGACGCATGATCTTTTCCGCAGCCAGCTTCTTTTGACGCTGGTTGGCAAGAACCACGCTTTCCACCACGGTCATCGGCGCGCCGAATTTTTTTCCGGTATCCGCCAGCGCCTTGGTGTCCTTCGGGAAACAGCTGCCGCCGTAGCCGGGGCCGGGGTGCAGGAACTTGGGGCTGATGCGCCCGTCCTTGCCCATGGCGGCGGCGACCTCAAGGGCGTTGGCCCCCACCTGTTCGCAGAGGTTCGCGATCTCGTTGATAAAGGTGATCTTCGTGGCAAGGAAGGCGTTGGAGGCGTATTTGATCATCTCCGCCGTCTCCGGCGTAGTGACGACCACCGGCTTATTGGAGCGGGAGAACACCTTGTAAAGCTCCCGCAGCAGCTTCTCCGCCCGCTCGCTGGCAACGCCCAGCACGATGCGGTCGGGGTTGTCGAAATCGCCCACCGCGCGGCCCTCCCGCAGAAATTCGGGGTTGGAGGCCACATCAAAGGGGATATTCTTCCCCATCGCCTTCAAGCGCTCCGCAATGCGCTGGCGCAGGGCGCGGGCGGTACCCACCGGGACGGTGGACTTGTCCACCACCAGCTTATAGCTCTGCATATAGTCGGCGATCTCGTCGGCGGCGCTGTATACATAGCACAGGTCGGCGCTGCCATCCGCCGCCTCCGGAGTGCCCACCGCAATGAAGATCAGCTCGCCATGCTCCACGGCGGACTTCACATCACAGGTAAAGCGAAGGCGGCCGCTGGAAAGCCCATCGCTGAGCTGCACTTCCGCGCCCGGCTCATAGATGGGGCAGATCCCCTTTTGCAGCTTTTCGATTTTCTCCGGAATCACATCCAGACAGACCACCTCGTTGCCCCACTTGGCAAAGCCGAGGCCCGCGATCAATCCGACGTAGCCCGTTCCGATGACAGTAATTTTCATATCACTCGATCTCCCCGATCACATTCAGTAATTTCTGTGTCAATACACGGAAGTCATAATCCTCAGCACCCTTGCGGGCGTTCTCCCCCAGCCGTGACAACTCCTCCGGCGGAAGCGCCGCCATTTTTTCCAGTTCATGCGCAAGCGGCTCAGGGCGAGGATCCTCCGTATCCCGTCCGCAGTCATATTTCTCCCAGATACTGTAACCGGGGCGCACCGTAGAGAAGATCGGCCGTCCCGCCGCCATATAATCAAACAGCTTATTATAGCTGACACCGTACTGGATCAGATGGACCTCGCCCCAATGGACCAGATTCAGATCTGCCCGGGAAACGATGGAGGGCACATACTTCTTCTCGACCTTTCCCTTAAAAACGATATTGGTGAGACCTTCCTCCATCACGCGGCGTGTCAACTCCTCACGCTCATCTCCCTCTCCCCATACGAGGATCTTGATACGAGGATCACGAATGGCTTTTGCCGCATCCACCAAGATACCGAGACCGTTCGCCTTCCGGATAGAGCCGGTATAGACCACTTTGAAGGTGTTGGGATCGTCCAGATCGGGGTCATCCACGCGGAAATGCTCCGTATTGTAATCAAACTGCTCCAGATCAACGCCGTTGTTGATATGATAGACCTTGGAACGAGGGATCTCGTTCTCCCATCCCTGCTCCACGATGTAATCATAAGCGCCCTCCATGGTGAACACCACGGCACCGGCGTTTTTGTAGATCCACTTTTCCAGCCGCCGCAGGGCGAGGACAGCAGGGTTATGAGGACCGGCAATTCCGAAGGATACGATGCTCTCCGGCCAGAGGTCTGCGATCTCTGCCACAGTCTTGCAGCCCCATTTGCGTCCCATCCGGACACCCATAGCGCAAGAGGTCGGCGGAACCGAGGTGGCAACAATGGCGTCGGGCTTCAAGAACCGCTTGCAGACACCCGGAAGCTTCCACGCGAACTCACAGATATTATAAATTCGCTTGAGCCCGCTGCCTTGATAGTCACAGCACTTGATGTAAACATAGTGAACGCCGTCCACCGTTTCCTCCCGCCATTTCCGGCCGTCGGTGATGAGGTTGACGTCCGAATTATGGACAGAGCTTGCGGCAAAAACGGTCACGGTATGTCCCATTGCCATGAGATTTTTTGCAAACAGCGTCGGTCTCGCCAAGGGATAATACTTCGGCGGAACGGCGTAGTGGTTAATGAGCCAGATATTCATGGATCGATTCCTTTATTTCCCGGCAGTAAGGAGCAGCGCTTTGCTCTCTGCCTGTAATTCCTGATATGCTTCCTCGCTCACCTGCGCTGTTCGGAGCAGATAATCGCCCAGATCCTCGGCGGTGTCCATGCCGTCAGCGGAGATGTCCTCCCGGCAAAAGACCTTTTTCACCGTGAGCAGAACAATCTTCACGTCGCCCAGAAAGGTGATACGGCGGATATAGCGCAAGTCCGTGGCCAGTTTATCCTCCCAGGAGATCGCGTTGCGTCCGCTGACCTGCGCAAGTCCCGTCAGACCCGGCATCACGGTATGGCGGAGACGCTGCTCCGGCGTCATGAACACCATATCCCGCACCAGCTGCGGCCGGGGGCCGACGATGGACATATCTCCCTTGAAGATGTTCCAAAGCTCCGGCAGCTCGTCAAGGCTGGTGGAGCGGAGGGCGCGGCCAAACTTCGTCAGACGCACCTCGTCGGGCAGCAGTTCGCCGTTTTCGTCCCGTTGGTCCGTCATGGAGCGGAACTTATACATTTTGAAGATCTTTTCGTCCTTACCGGGGCGCTCCTGACAGAAAATGACGGGGCTGCCCAGCTTTGTCCGCACCAGAACGGCCACGATCAGCAGCACCGGCGTCAGCACCACAAGGGCGCAGCCGGAGAGAAGAACGTCCAATATTCGCTTGATATAACGGGCGTAGACGCCCGGCTTTCCCTGTTTCACAAAAATAACTTCCTATGCTCTTTTTTACGCGAAGCAGGCGTGGATCAGCGCGATGATGCCGTCCACCTGCTCCTCCGTCAGCTTATTGTCGCTGGGCAGGCACAGACCCCGCTGGAAAATGTCCGCGCCCACGTCGGGAACGCCGCCGGCGATATAGGCGTTGGTGCGGCAGCGGAGGCTGCCCTCCCGGCCAATGCACTCGTGCAGACGGTACATAGGCTGCATGTGCATGGGCTTCCAGATGGGGCGGCCCTCGGCGTTGTACTTCGCCAAGACCTCCAAAATCTCCGTGGGGCAGGACTTCCCCGCCTTCGGATAATAAAGGGCGCGGCTGTCATCTCGAAGCTGGGCGCACATGGCGTCCTCGTCGATGATGAGGGCGGAGAGCCAGTAGTTTGGCTCGGTGCCGTCAACAATGGGATTCATCGTCACCGGCAGATCCCGCAGGCCCTCGCAATAGCGCTCGTAGACCGCCTTTTTCTGGGCGATGTGCTCCTCCAAATGGGGGTACTGGCCCCGCACCACGCCCGCCACCACATTGCTCATGCGGTAGTTGTAGCCGACTTCCTCGTGCTGATACCACGCGGCGTTCTCCCGGGCCTGGGTCGCCCATTTGCGGGCGCGGTTGGCGTCCTCAAGGGAGTTGGTCAGGAGACACCCGCCGGCAGAGCCGGTGATGATCTTGTTGCCGTTGTAGGAGATGGCAGCGTAGTCTCCGAAGCTGCCGCACTGCTTGCCGTTCACCGTGGCGCCCATGGCCTCGGCGGCGTCCTCGATGAGCAGCGCACCGTGAGCCTCGCAGATGCGCTTGATCTCGTCCACCTTGGCGGGGAAGCCGTAGAGATGGGCCATGACCACCAGCTTTACCTCCGGATACAGGGTGAACGCCTGTTCCAGTGCGACGGGGTCCATGTTCCAGCTGTCCGCCTCGGTGTCGATAAAGACGGGGATGCCGCCTTCGTAGACCACGGGGTTCAGCGTAGCGTCAAAGGTCATGTCCGAGCAGAACACACGCCGTCCCTCAAGAGCACCGTGACTGATGGCAGGCTTGCCGTAGAGCCGCTCCCCCGCCAGCTTCACGCACAAATGCAGCGCGGCGGTGCAGCAGGCAAGGCCGACCGCATAACCGACCTCCGCTTTTTCGGCGGCGATGCGCTCGACCTCGTTGATATTTTCGCCCACGGTGCTCATCCAGTTGGTATCATAGGCGAGACGGATATAATCCAGCTCCTCACCGTGCATGGTGGGGGTGGCGAGAAAGGCCTTCTGTGTGAAGGGTTTGAACGCGATTTTTTCAAGGGAAAACATACGGACACTTCCTTTTTTCAGATCATTCGGACTTCCGGCGGTCAGGAGACCGCAGGGGCAGGCGCTTCTACTTCTTCACCCTGCGCGGCGTTGACCTCCTCCGGTTCGTGGAAGGTGGGCACGACCCGGTGCAGCACCTCCCGGATGCAGGAGACGTCCTCCGTCCGCATGGTTTTTTCCAGCGCGTCATTCAACAGCGTCAGCTTTCGTTCCAGCTCCTCCGGCGTCACCGGTGGCTGGTGCTCCACGAAGATCATGCCGTTGCCGGTCTTTTCCAGATCCCGGCTGGCGATCAGCAGCTCTTCGTAGAGCTTCTCGCCGGGGCGCAGACCGGTCTCCACGATCTCAATGTCCCGGTACGGCTCGTAGCCGGACAGACGGATCATATTCTCCGCCAGCTCCAGAATTTTGACTGGACGGCCCATGTCCAGCACGAACAGCTCGTTCTGCTTGGCCATGGCTCCCGCTTCCAGCACCAGCTGGGCGGCCTCGGGGATCGTCATAAAATAGCGGATGATGCGCTTGTCCGTCACAGTGACAGGGCCGCCCGCCGCGATCTGACGGCGGAACAGGGGCACCACGGAGCCGTTGGAGCCAAGCACATTGCCGAAGCGCACCGCGGCGAAGGTGGTGGCAGAGCAGCCGGCCATGGACTGCACCACCATTTCACACAGGCGCTTGCTGGCGCCCATGACGGAGGTGGGGTTGACGGCCTTATCCGTAGAGATCAGGATGAATTTTTTGACGCCGTGAGCGTCCGCCGCCCGGACGGTGTTCAGCGTGCCGAACACGTTGTTGCGGATGGCCTCCTGGGGACTGGTCTCCATCAAGGGAACGTGCTTATGGGCGGCGGCGTGGAACACCACGTCGGGCTTGTAGGTATCAAACAGCAGTTCCAGCCGCCGGGGGTCCCGGACGGAGCCGATCTCCACGCTGAGGGGTAGCTCCCTGCCGTACTGGTACAGCAGCTCCTGCTGGATGTCGTAGGCGTTATTCTCGTAAATATCGAAGATGACAAGCCGTTTGGGACGGTGCTTGACGATCTGGCGGCATAACTCGCTGCCGATGGAGCCGCCGCCACCGGTGACCAGCACGGTGCGTCCGGACAGCAGCCCCTCCACGGCGGAAATATCCAGCTCGATGGTATCCCGGCCCAGCAGATCCTCGATCCGCACCTCCCGCAGCTGTTGGCGGATAGGCTTCTGGTCGATCAGCTCCAGCGTGCTGGGCAGCGTGGAAACTCTGATGCTCCGGTCCGCCAACTGCCGCAGAATTTCCTTCCGGTGCAGCTCATCCATGGAGGGAATGGCGAAAATGGCCTCGTGAATATCCATGGCCCGCATCCGGGGTAATGCCTGACTAATAAATCCACTGATGGGCACGCCCCGGATGCGTTTATTGACCTTGGCAGGGTCATCGTCAAAAAAGCACTGGACGTGGTAGCGGCTGTTAGGGTTGTGCTGGATCTCGTTGAGCAGCTGTACGCCGGCCGATCCTGCGCCGATAATAGCCACAGGCACCGCTCCCGGCTGATCCCGTTGGATGCTGAAGGTACGGTACATCCGGTAGCCAAACCGGACAGCCAGCATTTCCAGCACCCACAGGCTGGCGATGGCTGCCAGCAGGACGAAGGAAATGGTCTCATGGAGCAGCGCCCGGCTGAAAATCTCATAGGCGCCGAATCCACAGACGGCTGCACACATCAGCACCAGATACTCCCGGCTCTCGGCGTAGCGCCACAGACTGTCATAGGTCTTGAACAAAAGCTGAGCAATGACGGTGCACCCATACAGCAGCAGCACATTTTTCGGGAAGCTGCCTTTGGCGCCGACCTCGGTATAAGGCAGCAGTACTGTGATGAACTTGTAACCTGCCACTGCCACTGCGAACAAAAGCGCATCGCAGAGGAACAGCAGCTGTTTCCGAAATCGGCTCATATAGGTACTCCTTCACCGGCGAACCGGTATCTCTTTTTATTGGGCGGCTTCCTCCGCCTCCCCTTCTTCGCTCCGGGCCATCAGGGACAGCACGGTGTAAGCGTCCTGACCAGATAGCTCTTGCTCCTTCACGGAGCGGCACAGCGTCAAAAACGACTGATTCGTTTCATTCAGCTCCACCGTTTCCAGACGGCCCTCGGCGTTCATGGCGTCCAGCGCGTCGCCGAGCTCCAGAACGCCGTCCACAAAGACGTCCGCATTGTCCGCTCCCATGGCGGGGAGAACTTCCTCGCGGTAGAAATCCATTTGCAGATTCCAGCCGTCCGGGCTGGAGCGCACCTGATAGATGCCCTTCAGAGAGCAGTCAAACAGCTCACTCCACTCCTGCCGGGGCAGGTAGTAATACCGGGCTAGCGCACTGTCATTCTCATAGGTGCCGGAGGCACGCAGCTGCTTCACATATTTCAGCATATCGCCGTTGTACTTCCAGTCATCCATCTGCACGGCAGTGGCCACATAATTCCGCTGATAGCTGTCATGGTCGAACACATCGCCCCGGACACAGCCCCGGAGGAAATCCAGATATTCATACACGTCGCTGGTCTCAAACCGCTCCGCCTTCCGGTCCGTCATGCGGGCGCTTTCCAGCAGGCCGCCGAACACGGCCAGATACACGGCAAAGCTGGCCAACAGGACAACTCCTGCTGTTCTCGTCTGCTTCCGTGCCTTGACAGTCCCCCCTGCTGCCAACGGTTTGGCATAAAGCAGGATCGGCAGGGCAAGCAGCACATAGGCGAAGCACTTGAAGCCCCGAACGGAGAAATTGATCTCCATCAGGCTGTGGAGGTTCATCATGACCCACGCCGCCAGCAGTGCGGCGGCCAGGCTGTCCTTCTCTTTCCGGACGGCGCACAGGCACAGCCACGCCGCCCCCAGCACAAAGGCCAGCGCGAATACCGTCCCAACCAAGCCGGTGTCGGCCATGGTTTGCAGCAGGTGGTTATGGGTGTACCTGGACTCATACTGAAAGGACTGGACGGAGCGGGTCACGTTTTCCGTAGAACCTAGTCCCCGGCCCAGCAGCGGCGCTGTGGAGAAGATCTTCCATGCGTCCTTATCATACTCCGCCCGCAGCGTGAAGCTCTTGCTTCTCAGCAGGCTGTCCCGCAATAAACGAGTGGAAATGACCTCCGGCAGCCAGGGATAGCTGAGGGTGATGGAGTCTCCACCGTTGACCGAAAGGCTCCGGATGGTCTCCCCCGCTTGCCCCTCGATCGCGATATATACATTTTCTGCATCCTCCGGCACGGTAAAGGTGCACTGGGAAAAGGGCCCTTCATACAGATATGTTATATTGCCGTAAATACCATCCAATTTCGATTGCGAATATATTTCGGTTCTGGGGTCGGCATCCAGATCCCCGGTGATCGCCACCTCGCCCGTAGTACCCTCCGGAAGGAGATACGTAACGTAAGAATCATCCGTTTTAAAGGTGTAGGGGCCGGTATGGAGAAACACAGCGGCGCAGCCGGCCACAAGCACGGCGCAGAGAACGCCCACAGATACCAGCGCCGCCTTTTTGTGGGTGGACAGCACCGCATCCAGCCGCCGTCCGACCATCGCGTCCAGCGCAAAGAGTATCAAGCCGCTGAACAGGCACAGCAAGACCGCCGTTTCATCGGCGCTGCTGACCATGGAGGAAGCAGGAATACCGGCTGCCAGCATGGTCACCGCCGTTTCCAGCAGCAGGAGCAGCAGGCCCACCCGATCCGCCCGCTCCAACAGCAGCCACACAAGGCAGGCGACGGCGAAGCAGAGCAGAGCGCCGCGGCTGCCAGTGAGCAGCAGACTCACAGCGTTGACGCCCGCCAGCAGGGACGCGGCCAAGCGACGCCAGATGCAAGTGGAATTTTTCAGCAGGTACAGCGCCATGAACAGCGCCAGAGAAAAGAGACAGGCCGTTACGTTGGCATCGCTATACAGGCCGCCGACACGGGCGGCGATACTTTCCTGCAAAGCACCGGTATAATCCGTGCCCAAGGCGTTCATCAGAGCGTTGAAAGGCCCGAACAGCCCCTGACCGCAGCTCATGTCCAGAGAAATCAGGGCAATGACGGTGGAAACGGACGCGCCGCCCCACAGCAGGCCGGGAACGTGCTTCCGGTCAAAGCGGGCCAGCAGAATAACTGCCAGAGAGAAGGCGGCGATGAATTTATAGAACTCGGACTGGGCGTTGGCTCCGAAGGGAGAATAGATGGCCGACGCGCCGTAGACGATGGCGAAGGCCAAAAGGCCCAATACAGGCACGGACAGCCGCTGCTCAAAGCGTGACAGCGGCTTTTTGCCAAGTAAACTCAGGAGGGCCAGAACACAGAGGATCATGCTCACGGTGCCGGTCTGGACGGTCATGGAGAGCAAGAGCAGAACGGAATAGAGCACCACCATGAGGGTATCCTTCCGGGAGAACACGCCCTCTCCGCAGCAGCCCTGCCAGGGAGCGGCGGGAACGGGGGTCTTTTCCGTATGTTCAGCCGGGGCGGAGGGTTGGGCCGCCGGGACGGAAATGTTGTCTCTTCTTGATTTTTTCGCGCTCAAAGCAAAAGCCTCCTATATGAGAGTTCACGGTCAATAGCGGGGCACAGCCGCTAAAAAAGCGGTCTGTTACAACCGCCACAGTGTTCTCAAGTTGTTATCCCGGGGCAGGTGGGGAATTTTCAAAATCAGGCGGGGCGCTCCCCCGCGGATGGAAACGGACACAGGCGCAAGGCCCGTCTGGTCATAGATATTTTTCATTATAGTCCTATATGACTGATAATACAAGGGTTTTCAACGTTTTTCCCGTGTTTTTTCGGGGAAAGACGGGTGGTTTTCAGGGGGACAAGGGCGAGGGGCATACTCTCTGGACGGAGCGGGACGGCCCCAATCAACACAAGAACCCCGCACCGTTCGGTGCGGGGTTTGTTAGTTGTACAACGAAGGGGCTTGTTGTTTGTACAACGCAGCGGGATCTGACACTTGTACAACGCAAAGGGCGGGACATAAAAAGTCCCCCCGGACCGAAGTCCGGGGGGAACAGACGTAACGTAAACCTTAGGGTCTATATACGTTTAGCGGGAGATATCAGACAGTCGCGGTGTAGGTCGCAAACTGGTCACCGCAGGTAGCAGTGTAGGTCACACCCGCACCCCAAGCGATGGGCAGGGTCACAACAGTGTTACCGTCAGCACCGGTGAACTCATAAGTCCCGATTGCCTTCTCCACACCGCTAACGATCATGGAAACCTTGATCTCGTACTCCTTGCCCTCGGTGGTGCCAGTCACGGTAGCCTTCAGCTTGCTGCCGTCCTTGCCCAGAACCAGGCTGGTGACGGGAGTAGCGGCCGCGCCAGCGTCTTCCTTCTTGCCGTTGTCAGTCTCCTGAACGAACAGGTAGGCGATGTCACCGTCGGCCTTATCCAGCAGAGCGATGACCTTAGCGGTGGCGTCAGACTTGAAGTCCTTCACGTCGTCGACCTTGGTGATGACACCGTCGGTGTCGATCAGGTACATCTTAGCGTCGGAAGCCACGGTGTAACGAGTGGAGGCAGAAGCGGTGGTGCTGCTGTGCAGACCGATGGTGTACTCACCGCTGAGCTTCCAGATACCGGTGGTGTTGTTCTCAACAACATCATAGCCAGTGACCTCGGCGCCGCCAGTGGCGATGGTGCCCTTGTTGTTGTACTTCACGTTCTGGTACACGCGGTTGGTCTCAACGCCAGCGTCCAGAGTGGTGGCGTCATAGCTGACCTTCACAGTGGTGATCTTGCCGTCCACCACAGCGTTGTACACGTAGTAGCTGTTGTTGTCGGAGTCGGTCTTCAGCTTGCTCATGCCTTCCTTACCAGCCAGGAAGGTGATGTCGTTGCGGCCATTGACCACATCGCAGCCAGTGGCGTCGACGAAGACGAAGCCCAGCAGGTTGTTGCCGCGGACATAGTAGACCATCTCAGCCACAGCGCTGTTCTTGGGATCGATGGAGGGAGCGTTCTTGATGCCGGTGTAGGAAGTGTAAGTGGTGCCGGTTCTGTCGGACTCAGCAACCACGAACACGGTCTCGCTGTTGGCATACAGGGTCTTGCCGTTACCGGGGTAGACCTTGGCGTTGCCGTTCTGCATGAAGAAATCAGAGGTGGTGGCGTCGGTCCGCTTGGGAGTCTTGCCGCCGGTCAGAACGCCCTGGGTCGGGATAGCGCTATCGGCGTTGAACATAGAATCGCTGATGGTACCGCCGTTGAAGGTGGTGTTGGGAGCCTTGCGCAGGACATACTCGTTGTCACCGTTGGCGCGATAGGTCACAATGTAACCCTTGTAACCGGCGTAGTTGTCGTCGGTGTAGACGGTCTTGACAGAGCCGTCAGCCAGAACCAGCTTTGCACGGTCGAACTTGAAGCCAGTCTGAGAAGAGGCCTCGGCATCCAGAACGAAGGCATAGTCGGTGGGCTTGAACTCAGACTCAGTGACAAAGATCACCAGACCGTTGGCATCGGTGTAGATGGTGTAGGTGTTCTTGGTGCGCATCGTGTTCTCGGCACCGAAATCAAACACGATGTTCTTGGCGTACTTGTACTCCTTGTCAGCCAGGGTCAGGCTCTTGGTGAGGGTGTACTCAGAGACAATGCCCTCGGTGGACTCAGCCTTGACAACAGTCTGGATGGACTTTTCAGCCTGAGAATAGGTGAACAGAACGATGTCGTCCTCAGCGAAAGCGGAGGTGTCGCACTCGAAGTGAGTGGCGTTGCCAGTGTAGCCAGTGTAGTTGGTGCCGTCAACCGTCTTCATCTGAAGCTTGCTATCAACCACAACATAGGGATCGGCAGCCTTGGTCTCCTTAGAGGTGATCTCGCCGACATACACGTCAGCAACAACGATGGTGACATGGTTGTCATCCTCGTCATAGTAGACCTCAACGATGGAGCCATCGCCCACCAGCCCGTCATTAGCAGAGGAAGAGGAGATCTTACGATCGTTGTTCTTGGAAACAACAACGTCGGTCGCCTCGACACCGTTGACGATCACGGTGGCGTGCTCGTCCTTCTGGGTCATGCCCAGATCGGAGTAGATGTTGCCCAGCTTGACGTTCTTGTAGTAGGTCTGGTTGGCCTTATCAGCATAGGTGCCGATCTTGTCGCCCTTGTTGGTCCACTTGGTAGCGGGACGGCCCATATCATCGGTGGTCTCGGACTTGACCAGCTTGTTGAAGTACTCCTCAGCGAACTGGACATAGCCGTCGCCGCCCTTCTTGCCGTCGATGTTGCCATCGTTGATGGCAGAACTGCCCCAACGCTTGGACTTAGCGTCGGAGGTGTCCTTGATGGTGATGTTGCCGACGATGACGGTGGAGTTCTTCTCGTACTCGACCATGTCAGCCTGCAGCATGTTGAAGGCATACAGGCAGGCCTCTTCACGGGTGACAGCCTTGACGCCGTTGAAGTCGCCGGACAGGCCGTCAGCCAGGCCAGCGTTCAGAGCGCGCTTGCCGACAGCGATGGACCAGTTGGGGCCGGTGTAACCCTCGCGGGAAGCATCATAGCCCAGAGCGCCCAGCAGCATCTTCATGAACGCATAGCCGGTCAGGGAGTTGGCGGGCTTGAAGGTGCCGTCAGCATAGCCGGAGATGATGCCGGCCTTCTGGCAGTAAGCGATGTAGCCAGCGAAGGTGTTGTTGGTGGGGACGTCCTTGTAAGGAGCGGCGTCAGCCACCAGAGCGCCAGCGGTGGTGGGGCCAAGGATCAGGTTGCAGATGATCTTGGCGGCAGCGCCACGGGTCAGGGTGGCGGTGGGACGGAAGTCACCTTCGGCATAACCGGAGATGACATTCACAGCGGACATCACGTCGACAGCTTCTTTGTACTGGATCTTGGTGCTGTCGCTGAAGTCCTTAGCACCGGCAGAGACGGTGACCAGAGACATGGTCATCACCAGAGCCAGTACCAGAGAAAGGAACTTCTTCATGGGGTTTCCTCCTTTTGAAATTCTCCCTTTGCGGGAGTTTGTTTTTGCAAGTCAGGCTTTCGCGTTCCGCCCCGATTTACATATCGTGGCTAGCCTACCCAATATCTGAATCGGGACTTGGGGCTATAACCCTTCTTGCAGAATATACTTTAGCACGGCCTTTTTCGACTGTAAATAGGTTTTGGGGTTCTGTAACAAAACCGTAATGAGAACGGCGGTTTTGCGAAAAGATAGCGGTGAATTGTGGCAGAAGCGTGACGTTAAGGGGTGTTTTCCGGCAGTCTGTAACGTTTACCGGTCAGCACCAGCTCTCCCCTGTCCACCATTCCTTTTAATATATGTGTAGCCTGCTTGGGGTCGATCCGCAGCTGCTCCGCAAGGGCCTGACGGCCCGCCGTGCCCTCTTTTTGGAGGTAGGCCCGGAGAATGGGGAGGTAATCCGCCTCCGCCACGGTGTTTCCGGCGGGGTAGTAGCGGACGCCAACTCTGGTGAGACGTCCTGCCTTGCTCAGGCGGTTCAGATGCTCCCAAGCCGTTCCGGGCGCAACATGGAGCAAAGCCGCCGCTGTGTCCCGGAGGAGGTAGCCCTGTTCCTCCGTGCCCCGGAGGAGCACGTCCTCCATCTGTTTATTGTGCGCCCAGACGGAGAGGGAGCGGAGGGAGAAGCCCTCCAAGCCGCCCCGGATCATGGCGGTGCGGCACAAGACGGACAGACGGGACTGGTCGATGGGGTTGCCGGTGGCGGGGGCGATGAACACGCGGTCAGTGGGGGCGTCCTTCTGCCGTGCCCGGACGTCGGACAAAAGGCGCTGTGTCCGGGCGCCCATGTCGACGTCGTGGTCGGGAAACCGGATCAGGCCGGTTTGCAGGTCGATCTGATCCCACGTCAGGGAGAGGATCTCCCCCGGCTGCATTTGGAGCTTCCAGCACATCCAGATGGCGAGGCCCGCCGTGGAGCTGCCCTCCTGCTGGACGATGCGCCAAAGGCTGTATTCCGTATCATCGCCGCCGGTTTGCGGAACGTCCGGCTGGGGGGCGTCCTCCCAGAGGGCGGCGGGGAAAATGCCCCGCAGACTGCCCACGGCCATGCCGCTGACACGGGCGGCATAGGCCCAGCCGTTGGCCTTGATCTGGCGGACGATCCAGTCACGGCGGAGATCTTTCAGGGAGACGTCCTGCCCCTCGCTGTCCAAGGCGATTTTTGCCAGACGGGAGACGTTTTCCGGCGTCATGGGCTTTTTGCCCCGGTCCGCGATGAGGACACGGTCGGACAAATCGTGATAGCGGGCATAGCGCTCACGAAGGCAGTCCGCCACGGAGGGCTCCAGGGGGACGGTGCGGTCCGGAAGCAGGATGCTGCCGCCGTCCAGGTCCACCTGATCCCAGGTGAGTTCGTTGAGTTCCTTGCGGCTCAGGCCCTCCTGCCACGCAAGGCGTAGGATGACGCCCTCCGGGCTGTATGGGTGACGGGCGAGGATGCGGGCCATGGCCCCTTCGTCCGGTTTTTTCAGTTCTTCTGCTGGCATGGATACCTCCTGTCGCGCCGAAAAGTCGGCGCAGTCTCACGTGAGTTTTGTCCGAAATCAGCCCTCCATAAAGCAGGAGAAGGCCGGATAGTAGCGGAGGGAAATGGGCTGGACCAAGGCGGCGGAGCGGTTTTTGAGAATTTTCAGCTCCAATTCCCGGGGGTCTTTCCGCTTTTCCTCGTCGATCTGGAAGCCGGGACGGCCCGCGCCACGGGCTTGCAGGCCCAGCAGCACGTCGGCGGAGTAGTCGATGCCGCCGGATTCCTTGAAGGCGTTCATGGAGACCTCAAGGTTGTAGTTCTCCCGGTTGAAGGAGGAGATGGCGAACACGGTCAGCTCGTACTGCCGGGACATTTTTTTCAGGGCGCAGACGATGCGGTCCAGGTTCTGCTTATCGGTGAAGTGGACGTCCACCGGGGCGATGATCTGGAGGTAGTCGATGAGCACCACCGGCTTTTCGCCGGTCTCCGCGATGTGGCGGGCCACCTCGCTCTGGATGTAGTCAAGGCCGGTCTCGTGGTCGCCCTCCCGGAAGTAGATGTGTCCGGCGTAAGCGGCGTAGGCGTCCCTGGCGGCGTCCAGATGGGCCTTTTCCTGGGTGGTGTACTGGCTCCACCGTCTGCCGTCCAGCACGCCGCGAGCGGTCTTGGCCATGCGCCGCCGGGCGGAGGTGTCCAGCAGGAAGCTCTCCCGGGAGATGGAGCGGGCCATCAGCTCCCACGCCATCATTTCCAGGGAGAACACCAGCACGTCTCTCCCCTGTTGGGCCAGCTGGTCAGCCATCTGCATACAGAAGGCGGTCTTGCCCAGGGAACTGACCGCGCCGATGACGTACAGGCCGTCGTACAAGCCGCCGTCCAAGGCCTCGTCGATCTTGGGGAAGCCGGTTTTCAGCGGCGGGCGGGCGGCCTGCTTCTGGATGTAGGCGAGAAAGTCCTCCATCCGGCCTGCCGCCGAGGTCTCCTTGTAGGGGGGCGGCTGCTGTGCCGCCCAATCGGCGGCGCACTGGGCGAGGAAGCGGGCGGTCTCGTCCCGGTCATGGCAGAGGGATTCGTTGAGATCCTTGCCGTAGGGCACGGGGGGACAGCGGTAGAGCCAAGGAAATTCCGCCGTCAGCGCCGCGGCCCACGTCTCCCCTGCCGGATCGCTGTCTGTCAGCAGCAGGATGGGGGCGGGCTTGGGCAGGGTACGCAGGAGGGCCGCGGCCTTCTCCCGGTTGCCAGAGCCGTTGAGGGCGGCGGCATGATAGCCCAGTTCCTCGGCGGAGAGGGCGTCGAAGGTGCCTTCAAGGAGGAAGATGGGGCCTCCCTCCCCTGCCCCGGTCAGCAGTTCCGGCTGAAACAGCGGCGAGGGGCGTCCCTTTTCGTTGAGGTAGCGCTTTTCGGAGACGGCCCGGCGGACGCAGCGGCCGTCCTCACAAGGGAGCACCACGCAGTCATGCCTGGGATCGTAGCCTAAGCGGAAGCGGGTGACGGTGTCCGCCGACAGGCCCCGCTGGGCGAAGTAGGGGGTCTCGTTCCGGTGGGTGAAGCATTCCGAGAGATAGGAGGAAGAAAGAGGTTCTTCGCTGAAAAAAGACGGGGCGCAGCCCCCAGATCCTCCCCCCTCCCCCCCGTGAGGAGCGGCCCGCTCCGCGGGACGGTTCGTTATGCGGGAAGGTTCGGTGGTGCTGAAGGAGACGGAGCGCCTTGCGGAGCCGTCTCCGTACCGTTCGCTGGCAAGGGAAAGGGCGTCCGCCGGGGAGGAAAGGTTGTTGTCAAGGGCGAGGAGGTCAAAGAGGTCGTAGTCCGCGCCGCAGGCGAAGCAGTGGACCTTGTTGCGCTTGGGATCGAAGCCCATGGAGGGGTCCCGGTCAAGGTGGGACGGGTTCAGACAGCGGAACCGTTTGCGGGGATCAATGCCCCGGTCATAGAGGTAGTCGATGATCCGGGGACGGAGAGAGTCGAAGGTGTCGGGCATGGAACGTCTCCTTTCTGGGTCTGGTCAGGAGTATTGTAGCATACCGCCCCGGAGACCGGCGAAGCGGTCCGGGGCAGTAGTATATCATAGTATATCTATAAGGGGAAAACGGGAGAAAAAGATGTTTTTAGAAAAAGTTAGAAGAATTTGGAACAAAAAGTTAATCGATCCCCAAAATGTGGGTATAGAAGTGAACGAAAATGGGAAAAATGGGAGGGGCAGAGGGAGCGAGTTTGCACGGGAGCAGGTTGGGAATTGCACGGGTCGAAGTCGGCGCTGCACGGATGAAGGTCGGAAGCGGACAGAGGATTTGGGGCGATTGTGGAGAGTTTTCTAAACAGAGAGGGCATTTTGAGGCCGTTTTTCAGGGAAATCGGCCCGAAAAGAGGTGCGTTGTGGAGAAGTGGGCGGCGGTTTCTGCACAATGGCCCGGAACAGGCGGTTTTTCGGAAGGGAGTTCAGACGTGGTTTCGTGCAGGACGTCACCGTCAGTCTTCGGCCTTCGGCGCTTTTTTGTGGGGGGTCTTCCCTTTCAGCTGCTTGGCCGCCCGGGTCTTGTCCAGTTTCTGGATGTAGTCCCAGAGGGTCTGGTCGATGCCCACGTTCATGCGGCCCGCCAGAAAGGTGTTGATGTCATCGTAGTCGAAGTCCATATGGATGGAGCCGTTGGAAATGCTCTCGATCTCCTCTACCGCCTTGTTGAAGGGGCGGATGATGGCTTCGTCGTAGTTGCGGTTCTTGACCTCCTCCTTGGTGGGCAGGCCGATGTAGTGGATGATGTCGTCGATCTTGATGCGGAAGGAGCCGTTTTCGTCGATGGGGGCCTTTCTGGCCCGGTAGAACAGGTAGAAGGCCAGACGGTAGCTGTTTTCCGAGAGGTGGCCCATCCAGTCCGGGATCAGCTGGTAATATTGGGTCAGGAAGTGGCGCACGTTCTCCGCGAAGGAGATATGCACCTCGCCGGTGTACTTTTTGATGTAGGCTTCCGTGGCGAGGTGGGTGATGTAGAAGGATTCAAAGTACTTTTTGAAGGATTCGGCGGTGATCTTCATGCCGGTGATGGCCTGCATATCCTTTTTCAGCTGGCGGTAGGCGGCGTCCCGGCTTTTCAGCCCCGCCCACGCCATGTATTCCTCGATGGAGAAGGTGGCGGTGTTGTTCCGCCAGTTGTCGGCATTGCCCCGCATGAGGGTGTAGATCAGCAGGCGGTGGGCCGTCCAGCTGAGGTTTTTCGTGTAGGCTTCCACCGCTTCGAAGATGAGGGTCATTTCGTAATCCTTGTTGCGGTAGCGGATGTTCTGGTTGCCGTAGGCGTCCGGCTGATCGTAGGTGACGGTGATGCCGTTGGACGCCGGGTGGAACTCTCTCCCCCGCTTCATGTTGGCCCACACGCCGCAGATGAAGTAGGTGGCGGGGCTGTTGCCCAGCACGTCATATTCCTGCACCCGCTCCGCCACCGTGGTCTCGAAAATGTCCAGCAGCGTGGAGGCGAAGGCCACGCTCTCCGGCGCGGCTTCCGCGATGACGGCGGACACGGCCTCCGGGTCGGAGAGGGCACGGGTTTGCAGGTAGGTGTCCATAATGGGGTAGATGTCGGAGAAGTCGTAGGTGTTCAGCTGGTTGCGGAATTTGCGGGGGTTTTCCTGCTCAAGGGGTTTGAGCTTGCGGTAGACGGACAGCATTTCCTGAAACTGCTCCGTTTCCAGAAAACGCAGCGGCTCACCCCGGAGCTGGTCCATGGGCGCGGGATCCTGAGGCATGGCAAGGCCCTCCTTTGAAAAGAGATGTTTTTTCGAGGATAGTTTAGCATAAAAGGGGGAAAAAGCAAAGAAAAAGTTCGTTTGTTACAAAAATGTAAAGATAAGGAAGGGCGGTGGCTGCTCCCCTGCTCCGCGCGGGGCGAACGACAGGGCGATGTGCGGACAAAACTCACGTGAGTTTTGTCCAATTTTAAGTGCGGGTGCCGTTGATGATCTTGCGGATCTGCCGCTCGCTGAGACGGAACTGAACCGCCAGCGCCCGGTAGTTGCAGCCGTTGAACCGTGCCCGGATGTCCCGGTCACGGGCGTTACGCTCCAAGGATTCTCGTTTGGGGATGTACAGGCTCTGTCCACCGCACAGCAGCGTCAGCTGGGTGAAGGCCTCAAGGCCGATGGCCTCGGCAATGTCCCGGTATTCCTCGGGAATGTCGCTCATGGGGACGGGACGGGCGGTGTTTAAGTAAGGAATGGTCATAGATGGACTCCTTTCGTTCGTAAAAAAATTGGACAAATCTCACGTGAGTTTTTTGCCGGTTGCACAGCTTGGGGCGCTTCCCTTTTTGCGGACAGGCCGGACAAGTCTCACGTGAGTTTTTTACAGGTGCAGGCCGGACAGGTTCGCCGTTCGGGACTGCTTGCGGGCCAGCGTGCGGGCGCCCTCCAGCGCGTCCGGGCCGTCATCGTGAGCGCCAAGGGGAAACTGGGAAAGCTGCTGCAAAAGCAGCGTCTGATCCCGGCGAAAGAGGATGTAGCCGTTTTTCACGTCCGGCTGTAACGTCTCCACCCGCATGGTCTTATCCTCCGTGGAGCGGACGCCCTGAATGGGCAGATAGAGGCCCTGCCGGGCGGACTCCCGGGCCAGCTGCTCCTTTAAGAACCACTGAAATTGGTTGGTCTCCGCGCCGAAAAGGGCGTAGCCCCGGCCGGTCTCCCGGCGGAGCAGGCGCTCCTTTTCCAGAATGTCGCCAATGATCTTGTCCGGGTGGCGGCGCTGGATGTCCGCGTCCCAGACGTAGGCAAGGCCCGTGTTCCGGTCCACCGCCAGCGTGACGATGGCGGAATAGTCGCTGGAGGCGGTGCGGCCCAGAGAGGGGTCGCAGTAGCCGTAAAACCGGAAGTCGGCGGCGCGGAAGTCCACCTCGGCGGGGTTGTAGTACCGGAACCACTGGGCGGAGAACAGACAGGCGGCGGGGTCGATGGGCTGGTTCTGCATTTCCGAGTTGAAGGCCGCGTCTCCCTCCGTCAGCCGCATGAGCCGCAGATCGTAGTAGCTGAGTTTTTCCGGCCAGAGGACTTTTGCGCCTGCCAGCATTTCCTTGCGGTGCTTGAAATAGAAGGCGTGGGCGGTTTTTTCCCGGTCGGGGTCGGTGAGGTCGGAGGCGAGGCGCTCCCAGTCCGTCCACAAGGGAGAGGTGGCGTCGGACAGAACGGCCCGGTATTTCCGGCTCTGGAAGCCGGGGTTTTCCAGCAGGCCCGCCAAAAGGGAATCGTGGTGCAGGATCGTGCCGATGACGAGGATGTCCGTGTAGCTGTCGCCGGACTTGCAGACCGCCTTCCAGAACCAGTCGGCGGTCTTCTGCCGCTGCTCCGCCGTGCGGACGCCCTCGTCGTTTTCGATGTCGTCGCAGAGGATGAGATCTGGGCGGCGCTCGTAGTTGCGCCGTCCCCGCAGCTTCTGGCCGCTGCCCACGGCGTCGATCCGGCAGCCGTTGGAAAGCAGGATGGAGCCGGTCTTCCAGGTTTTGCCCGGCTGCTCGCCGAAGTCCGCTAAGATGCGCTCGTTGGTTTCTAATTCGTTTTTGATGGCGTCTAAAAAGCTGACCGCCTGGGCCTCGGTGTCCGAGACCAGCAGGATGTAGCGCTTGTAGCCGAACAGGGCGGCGTGGAGGACGTTTTGCAGGCTCATGACGGTGCTTTTGGCATGGCCCCGGGGGGCGGCGATAGCGCTGCGGGTGCCCTTTTCCGTCAGCATGGCGGCGCAGTCCGAGACTGGGTCCCGGTTTTTCATCACCCGCCGACGCCACAGGGCGGACAGCTGCCGGTGAAAGGGGGGCGAGCGGCGGGTGAAGTAGTGCGAGAGATAGTAGCTGCCGAACTCCGCCGGGTCCCGGGCCGCTTTCCGAAATGTTTCCGTGGTCAACAAGAGAAAAATGCTCCTTTCATCTAAGATTGAGACTGTCGATTAAGTGGTAAATTCTCCGCAACGGTAAGGAAGGGTGTGTGCGGGAAACCCAAGAAGGGGAAACGGGTGATGCGCCGCCAGTGGCGGAGAAAGCGAGCCCGTTTCGAGGAAGGCTCCCGGTTTTCGAGCGCAAAGCGCACGGAAACCGGCTGGGCCGACGGTGTATTCCTGCACCATGCGGGGCGAAAAGACTTTTTCGACACGCTGAAGATAGGAGCACCGTACCACCGGAGGGGGGCGGGTGCTTGTGAAGAAGTTCCTTGGAAAAGACGTTCTGACCATGGCGGCTGGGGGCGGTTTGTTGCACGGGGGCGTACATCAGACGGAGAAAAATTTTTTTCAGCGGAGGGCGGGACGAGGGGTAAATGGGCGGAAACCCTGTCATTGCAAGGGGTACAGGGTCTATCGGCGCAAAGGGAGGCGATCCAGAAATGCGGCGGCGTGTTGGGGCGGATAGATTGTAGTTGCGAAACGGATGGATTTATGTTAACCTAAGAAACAAGACTTTCCGAGTGGAGCGGGGCGCGGACCGATGGGGGCGGCGCTCCGGCGGTGTCGTGCGCTTTTTTGAGGGCGGCGGGCCGGGTTCGTGAGGAAGAGGCGAAAAATAAAAAACGCGCCGAATGGCGCGGGATGGGACATACATGTTTTTTGGCGAGAGCGTATTGGGAAAGCTGGCGATGACCTTTTTCATGGCTATGGTTCCGGTGGTGGAGCTGCGGGGGGCCATTCCGCTGGGGGTAGCCGCCGGACTGCCGCCTGCCGTGGCAGCCGTCACGGCGATGGCGGGAAATCTGATGCCGGTGCCCTGCATTTTACTGCTGCTGCGGCGGGTGTTCGCCCTGATGCGGAAAAGCGCGTGGCTGGGGCCGAAGGTGGATCGTCTGGAACGGCGGGCGCATTTGAAAGGGCGGAAGGTGCGGAAGTACCGGACGCTGGGACTGGTGCTGCTGGTGGCGATCCCCCTGCCGGGGACCGGTGCGTGGACCGGGGCGCTGGTGGCGGACGTGCTGGACATTCGTATGCGCACCGCTCTGCCGGCCATCGCCGCCGGGGTCATCATCGCCGGGTGCATCACCACGGCGGTGACCTGCGGCGTGGCAGGGCTGATGTGAGGGGCGGCACAGAGGAAATTATTAGGAGTTATTGCTATTAAAGTCGATTATGTATAGAGAGGAACCTTCTTCCGGGGACGGGAGGAGGTTCTTTTTTTGCGGGTGGGTGTTTGGCGGGGGCGTGAGGGTAGAGGGAGCGTGTCTGGGGGAGCGGATGGGAGGGTCACGAGGGGATGGACGGAGGGATTGGCGGGGAGATCGTGAGGGATATGGAGACGGATGGGGCGTCGCGCTTTTGGGAAACGGTTCCCGAGGCGGGGCGTTTTTTTTGCGCTATTGTGAGGGTATGGGGCCTGAAAAGCCCAGAATTTGAATACCGGAGGTATAATTATGGCATTTGATTACGCAAAGGCATACCAGCAGTTCATTGACGAGGAGTTTGCGGCGGCCTCCGCTACCGCGTGGATGATCCCCGAGGCGGGGAAAGTCCGCTTCACGGGGGGGCGGGACATTGAGATCTCCACCCTGTCCACCACGGGTCTCGGCAATTATGACGCGGGCAAGGCCGACGGCTCCGCTTACCCTCAGGGCACCGTGACCAACAGCTGGAAAAGCTACACCCTGTCCATGGACCGCGGCGTGAAGTTCTCTCTGGACCGCACCGACCCCAACGACACCGGTTTTCTGGTCACCGCCGAGAACGTCATCCGTGAGTTCGCCCGCAACGCCCTGGTGAAGGAGCAGGACACCTACCGCATCCACCGCCTGTACGAGCTGGCCAACGGCGACGCGGCCCACAATACCACCCACATCGTCTCCGCCGCTCTGACCAAGACCAACGCCATCGCCACCGTCAGCGGCCTGTTGCAGACCGTCCGTGACGACGCGGAGGAGATGGACGGCTATGTGGCCCTCATCAGCCACAAGCACAAGACCGCCTTTTTGGAGGCCGCCAACGGCACCTATCACGACATTTCCTTCGGCAACGCCGTGTCCATCAACGGCGTGACCTACGAGAACGTGATGATGCTGGACGATCTGCCCTGCGTGTTCGTGCCCCAGAGCCGCATGAAAACCGTTATCACCGTCCAGAGCGGCGACAGCGATCAGGGCGGCATCGTGGCGGGGGAGAACGCCAAGGACATCGCCTGTCTCATCACCCACTGCGAGACGCCGCTGGCTGTGAGCAAGCTGGACGCCATCAAGCAGTTCGGCCCCCAGGAGAACCAGCTGTTTGACGGCACTTCCATTCAGGCCCGCTATCTCTACGATCTGTTCGTGCCCGGCAAGCGTCTGGCATCCATCGGCGCTGTGGTGGCTCCCTGATGAGCGGCGCGGACAAGGCGGCCGCCATTCGGGAGAAGGCGGAGCGTCTGGCGGGCCGCAGTCTCGGTGAGAACGGGGACGCGCTGACGGAGATGGCTATGGAGCGGGCCTGCGCGTGGTGCGGACGGGAGGACATCCCGGAGGCCATGGAGCAGGCCGTGGCGGCGCTACTCCTCGACATGGAGGGCCGGGAGGCCGCTGTGAAGAGCGTCACCCGGGGCGACACCGCCGTGACCTACGCCGTCTCCGACGGGCAGTCCGCCGCACTGGCGGGGCTGGCCCCATGGCGCAGGCTGGGGCGGCTGAAGGAGGGGTGAACCGTGACGGACAAAGCCTTGGCGGACATTCTCGCCCGGACATATGGCCACCGTGTCACGGCGTTCCGTCCGCTGGCAGAGGGGGAGGAACGGCTCTGCGAGGCCGCGCCCTGCGCCCTGAGCCGCTCCGAGCACACCAGCGCCCCCACGCCGCCGTCCCTTTTCGCCGCTTGGCCGGAGGCGCTGTACCGGCTGACGCTGTACACCCGCCCGGAACTGGCCTTTCGGCTGGGCGACCGGGTGGAGGTGACGGACGAGGGGGGAAGCGTCTGGATGGGGCGCACCTCCGACAGCTTTCGGTATGACAGCCATTGCGTAACAGTGGTGGAAATCAGTCACGTGGGGGCCCCCGGCGGAACCCAGCAAAGCGGTTCCGCTGGGGAGAGGAGGAGCAGCGAAATGAGTGAGCTTTCGGCGGCAGCCGGAAGCGAGGGATATGCAGCTTGCTCCGACGACGGACAAGTCTCACGTGAGACAGGGAAGGAGGGGCTGGCGTGAAGGCCATTCAGGACAGCGTGGCGGCGTATTTGCAGGAGAGTACGGGCGTCCTCACCGTGGCGGATCGGACGCGGGCGCGGGGGGAATACCCCCTGCTGGCGGTGTCCGTCCGGGAGGACGGGACGGTATTGGTGGACGGCGGACGGCAGGCAGAGCACACCTACCGGGTGACGGTCTCCGCCGCATCCGACCGGGAACGGGACGGAAACACCGCCCTGCTTTCCTCCCTGACGCCGGTTTTGCTCCGGGGCGTTCCCATGGGGGAGCGGACGCTGCATCCCTTGGAATTGAAAACCGAGGGGGAGACGCTGACGTTCACGGTGGAACTGTGCGTGCCGTTGCCCCGGCCGGAAAAGCCCGGCATGGAGCCGCCGGGACGCATGGCGACCCTCAATTTGGACATTTAACAAGGAAATCTTTGAAATTTGGAGGTATTTATGGGTCTTCCTGAAATTTTTATCAGCTTTCAGACGGCGGCTGTGTCCGCCATCACCCGTTCTGCCCGGGGTGTGCTGGCGGTGGCGGTGAAGGACGCCACCGCGGGCGGCGCGGCAGAGGCCGCGTACAAAAGTCTGGCGGAGGTGCCGGAGGACAAGTTCTCCCCTGAGAACTACCGTCTGCTGAAGCTGGCGTTTTTAGCCGCGCCCACCAAGGTCTGGGTGCTGCGTGTGGGCGAGGAGGCGGAGAAAACCTATCAGGCGTTGGAGCGTCTGCGCTTTGACTGGCTGGCCGCCCCCGGTCTGGAAGACGCGCGGGTGATGTCCTTTATCAAGACCCTCCGCAACGGCGGGCGGGGCGTGAAGGCCGTGGTGGCCAACGCCACGGCCCCCGACTGCGAGGGCATCGTGAACCTGTGCGTGTCCGGCCTGACGCTGGAGGACGGCGCGATGGAGGCAAAGGATTACGCCGTCCGTGTGGCGGCGCTGCTGGCGGCGCTGCCCCTGACCCGCTCCGCCACCTACGTCAATTTGCCGGAGGTGGTGGGCTGCGACGCGCTGGCCGAGCCGGACGCGGACGTGGACGCAGGCAAGCTCATCATCGTCCCCGGCCGGGATGGCTACCGTCTGGGCCGCGCGGTGAACTCCCTGACCACGCTGACGCCGGACAAAGCCGCACCCTTCCAGAAGATCAAGATCGTGGAGGGCATCGACCTGATCCGCGGGGACATCGCCAAGGCCTTCGAGAGCGGCTATGTGGGCAAGGTGCTCAACGATTACGACAACAAGCTGCTGCTGGTGACGGCCATCAACGCCTATCTCAAGGGGCTGGAAGGGGATGTGCTGGACAAGACCGCCGACAACCGGTGCTTTGTGTCTCTGTCCGGGCAGAGAAGCTATCTGGAATCCAGGGGGACGGACACCTCCGAGATGAAGGACACCGACATTCTGAAAGCCAACACCGGCAGTCAGGTGTTTTTGGAGGCCAAGCTGACCTTCTGCGACGCCATGGAGGATCTGGCGCTGGTCATCTCCATGTAACCATCGGACGAACGTGAAATAGGAGGAACGTATGAGTAATTTACAGGCAAACCGCACCCTGTCCGGCTCCTTTGCCGAGGTCTGGGTGGACGGCGCGCGCATCGCCGAGCTGTCCCAGTTGACGCTGACCGTCAAGGTCCAGCGGGAGAAAGTCCAGTTCGGCATGGACGTGGATTCCAAGATCACTGGCTACGCCGGAGAGGGCACCATGACCCTCAAGCAGGTCTACACCAGGTTCTACGAGGTGCTGGAACAGGCCAAGCGGGGCCTTGACAAGCGGTGCACCATCACCACCGCCCTGAAAGACCCGGACGCCGCCGACGGCGGCGAGGAGCGGTACAGCATCGACAACGTGGCGTTTACCGAACTGCCCTTCATGAACTACAAGATGGGCGAGGTGAACCAGCAGAAGCTGCCCTTTACCTTCCGGCCCTCCGATCTGGTGTGCCTGGACAGCATCCGGGCCGCTGACTGATGGCGCTGGCGGACGTCCTGCGGGAGCGTGTCTCCCGCAGGGGCCGTACCGCTGAGGTGGCATGCGGTCTGCTGGGGACGGTGACGGTGGAGGCTCTGCCGCCCAGAGAGTGCGCCGCCCTCGGACTGCGGGACGGCGGACGGGCGCTGCTTTACGCCGCCTGCCGGGACTTGCAGACCGCCGGGGAGACCTTGCGCCGGGAGGGGCGGCTGTTCACCCCTGCCGAGGTGACGGCCTACGTGTCCGACGAGGAGGCGGCAGCCGCCGCACGGACGGTCCTGGCGCTCAGCGGCGTGACGACGGACGGAGACGGCGCATCGACAAAAAGCGCGGAAGTCCGACTTGGTGACGTGCAGAACAACGGGACACATTTGGCGGTCGAAGCGCCGTCCGGGGAGGAAATCCGACTTGGTGACGTGCAGGAAAACGAGGAAGTCCGACATGACGGCGTGCGGAACAATGGGCCGCATTTTGCGGGTAAAGCGCCGTCTGAGGGGGAATTCCGACTTGCTGACGTGCAGGAAAACGGGGATCTTACGGGAAAAGTCCGACATGAGGACGTGCGGGAAAAGGCGGTTCAAAAGGCGGAAATCCGACTTGGTGACGTGCGGAAACCGGACGGTACGGCAGAAGATGGACAAGTCTCACATGAGTTTTTCAGCGGGGACGGTTCAGACCGGACAGCCCCTATCTTGGGTGGTGTTTCCGATTTTGTACCACAAAATCTTGCGTTGTCCGAGGAAAATGACCGATTTTCAGCACCTTTGGAACTGTCCGGGAACACTGGGGAAGTGTCCGGGCGAGGGTCGAATCTGCACGAAACTGAGTCGGAAGTCGGAGAAGCGGTGCACGAAACGAAGTCGGAATTTGCGGCGGCGAGACGGCGTGGCCTGCACGAAAGCAAGTCGGAAGTCGAGGAAACGCTGCACGAAATGAAGTCGGAATCTGCGGCGGCGAGACGAGAGGGCTTGCACGAAAGCAAGTCGGAAGTCGAAGAAACGCTGCACGAAATGAAGTCGGAATTGACGACAGCGAGACGAGGGGGCTTGCACGAAAAGAGGTCGGAAGTCCGGGAAACAGTGCACGAAGCGAAGTCGGAATCTGCGGCGGCGAGACGGCGGGGCTTGCACGAAAGCAGGTCGGAAGTCGGGGAAACGATGCACGAAACGAAGTCGGATTCTGCGGCAGAGAGACGGCGTGGTCTGCACGAAAGCAGGTCGGAAGTCCGGGAAGCGGTGCACGAAACGAAGTCGGAATCGGTGGAGCGGTTCGCCGAGGGACTGTTGGAGGGCCTGCGCCGTGCCGCCGCTGTGAGATAGGGGGTTTTCTATGAACACCAGAACCGTTTTGCTTTGGCACAACAACGGTGAGGAGCGCATCTACTTTACAGTCAATCCCGCCCGGCTCACCGTCACCCGGCCCAACGAGAACCGGGTGCGGAGCCTTGCCATGGGCGGGACTGTGAATATCTGGGGCGGCCGGGGTCTGCGGGAGGTCAGGCTGACCACGTTCCTCCCCAGTGCCTACTCGCCTTTTTTTGACGGAAAGGAGCCGGAAAGCGTCCTCGCCATGCTGAAAAGCTGGCAGGATTCCGGAGATCCCGTGCGGCTCATCATCTCCGGCAGCGACATCAACGATGCGTTCCTCATCGAGGACGTGTCCGAGACGCTGGCGGAGGGGGACAGGGACGTGGGGCTGACTGTGACACTGCGGGAGTATAAATTCAAGTCGGCGCTGGCGGCTCTGGCCGGGGGGAGCGGCGGGAGCGGTTCCGCCCCTGTCCGAAAGCGGACGGACGAGCGGGTCACGCCTCAGACCTACACCGTCAAAAAAGGGGACACCCTTTGGGACATTGCCTGCCGCTTTTACGGCGATGGGACGAAATGGGGGCGCATCGCCGCCAAAAACGGCGTGACGAACCCACGGAAACTGCAAATCGGAAAGGTACTGACGCTGTGAAACTGCTGATCGGACAACAGATGGTCATGCCCGCATTGGAATCGGTACGGCTGGGCAAGACCCGGAACGAGGCGGCGGCGTGTCTCACCGCCACGGTGCTCATCGCCCCGGCGGACACCTACTTTTTGAAACTGTCCGTGGCGGTGGGGGACGTGGTGCGGCTGCTGGATGACGGCGGGAAGGAGATCTTCCTCGGCAGCGTCCATGAACTTGACCGAACGCCGGAGGCCGTGACCCTGACGGCCTATGACCGGGGCGTGTATCTGACCCGGAACGAGCTGTATGGCGTGTACGCCGGGACGGGACGGCGGATCGCCGGGAAGATCGCCGGGGAACTGGGCATCCCGCTGGGGGCCGTGGAGGACGACGGCCTTTACCGCACCATCGTCACCGGGCCGGGGGAGTCCGCTTTCTCCATTCTGCGCAGAGCCGTGGGGGAGGGGCGGGAGATCGCCGTCCGGGACGGGGCGTTGACCGTGACGAAGGGGGGCGGCGGGGCCGTTCCCCTGCCGCCGGAGCGGGTGTTGGAGGTCTCCGGGCGGGCGTCCATGGGAAACATGGTGAACCGGGCCGTGGTGACGGGCCGGAACGGGCGTGTTCTCGCCGCCGCCCAGAATACCGGGGACATCACCGCCTGCGGGCGGTTCCAGCGGGTGATGGGAAAGAGCGGCGATCCGCAGGCGCAGGCCAGGGCCGCGCTGCGGCGGCGCAGCCTGTCCGCAAGGGTGACGGTGCTGGGGGATCTGTCCCTCCGGTGCGGCGGGCGGGTGGAGGCTCACCGGCCCCAATGGGGGCTGGAGGGGGTCTATGACATCACCGCCCACGAGCACCGCTGGGAAAAGGGCGTGTTTACCACGTCGCTGAGTTTGGAGGGAATTGAGGCATGAACGTTTACAGTGAACTGCTGGAACTGCTGACGCCGGAGCGGAAGGACGCCCCGGCGGGGCTGTTCGGCACGCTGACGGCGGTTTCGCCGCTGACCGTTACCGTCCGGGGGACGGCGCTGACCGAGGGGCTGTTTTATCTCCAAGGGACGGTGTTCCGCAGAGAGGACATCGGCAGGGAACTGGCGCTGCTATCCTGCGAGGAGGGCTTTTGGATCCTCGGCTTTGTGGGAGGTGGGGGCGCATGATCTTTCCCGATTGGGGCACAGCCCCCGACACCGCGCCGGAGGAGGCGCTGCCGCTGTTCCGGGAGTGGGCCGTGGACTGGGAGAACGGATGCTTCGCCCTGCGCCGGGGAGAGCCGTATCTGGTCAGCGGGGACGAGGCGTTGAAAATTTGGGTGACACGGGCGCTGCGGCCGGAAAGCCAGCGGTTCCGCTACACCGCATGGTCGGCGGACTACGGCAACGAATTGACGCTGCTGCTGGGCGGCTGCGTGGATCAGGGTATTCTGGAAAGTCAGGTGCAGCAGTATGTGCGGGACGCGCTGCTGGCGTGTCCCTATATCCGGGAAGTGGACGGGTTCTCCTTCTCGAAGAAGGGGAGCCGGGTGGAGGCCCGGTTCACCGTGCACACCGTCTATGAGGAGTTTACCCAGAAAACGGAGGTTTCGATCAGATGACCAAGGAAGAAATGCTGCGGCTGCTGACAGCCGCCTACACCGGCCCCGGCAGCGCCGCCGAGGGCACCTTTGCCGGAGACGTGCTCCGTGCCTGCGCCGACGGAATGGCGCAGCTTTGGAGCATGGAGATCGACGGCCTGGAACGGCGGGCCTTTGTGTCCTCCGCTGTGGGGGAGTGGCTCACCGCCGTGTGCGCCGATCGGGGGTGCGTCCGCAAGGAAGGGGAGACGGACGAAGAACTGCGCGCCCGGACGCTGGCGGCACTGGCCGCAACGCCCGCCTCCGGCAACGCCGACCACTACGCCGCGTGGTGCGGACAGGCGGCGGATATCCTGCGGGTAAAGGTGCTGCCGCTGGCAAGAGGAAACGGCACCGTGGACATCGTGGCGGTGGGCCGGGAGGGGAAAGCCCCCGGCGGGGCCGCCATCCGGGAGGCCCAGGCCGTCGTGGATCGGGAGCGGCCCGTGGGCGCGGACGCGAGGGTCATTGCCGCCGCTGAGACGGCGGTGAACGTGGCGGCGTCCGTGACGCTGATGGACGGCGGCAGCTTGGAGGGCGTGAAAACCGCCTTTTCTCAGGGGTTGACCGCCTTTTTCCGGGACAACGCCCTGCGGACGCGGGTGGTCAGCCACGGCAAGGCCCTGCGTCTGCTGCTGGACTGCGCGGGCGTGGCGGATGTGTCCGGCTTCACCATGAACGGAAGCGGCGACAGCCTGACGCTGACGGAGGGCGCTGTGCCTGTGGTGGGCACGCTGGCGCTGACGGAGGTGAAGGCATGAGACTGCCGGAGTTTTTGACGGAGCTTTCCCCCGTCCGGGAGACGCTGGTGGCGCTGGAGCAGGGGGAGAACACCATGGCGGAGGCCGTGGCGGAGAAGAACGGTCAGGTGTGCGTGACTACCGCCACCGGGGGGCTGACCCTGTGGGAGCGGGACTACGGCCTGCCCGTCCGGGAGGGGGCCGCGATGGAGGACCGCCGTGCCGCCGTCCGGGCCGCCATGCTGGGAGGGCGCACCCTGACCCCCGCCTTTTTGAAGGAGCTGTGCGTCACGCTGGGCGGCGGCGAGCGGGGAGAGGTGGAGGAGGACTTCGCCCATTGGAGCGTCACGGCGCTGGCGGTGGGCGCGGGGCGTGTTCCAGCGGACATTCCGGCCCTGAAACGGGCGGTGGAGCGGCTGAAACCCGCCCACCTGTCGGTGACGGTGCTGCCCACGGCGGACCTGACGGCCCGCCGCTGGGAGGCGGTCACCGGCGGCGTGATGATGGAGGTCTGGGGGTAAAGGAAACAGGTGAAGCGCCGCCGGGAGCGAAAAGACTTTTTCGACACGCTGAAGCAGCTATCACAGACGGGCACGGCTCGTTCTGCGGCAGCTGCTTTTTTTGTGGGGAGGTATGGGCGATTTCACTAAGGGAAACAGGCGAAGCGTCGACGGTGGAAGGCTTTTCGCCAGGTTTCGTAAAATTTCTTCCGAAGTTCAAAAAAGTTCTTGCATCGTACACCGGTGTACGGTGTACAATCTTATCGCGAAAAAAGAGAGGCGAAATGGCATGTTGGCCGGAGCTGCTCCGGTGACATTTCGTGTCGAAAAAAGGACGTTTCATGCAGACGGCCCCGCAAGGCGCGGAAAATATGCTACACTGAACGTCTAAAGCTGAAAAACTGTCCGGGGGCGCCCCCGGACCCGTAGGGAGGACTCCCTACGGGAAGATCTCTGTCCGCGGGAGACTGATTCGGACGGAGACGGAAACGAACAGGAGGAGATCTATGAAGAAGCGTATCTTGAGCTGTCTCATGGTGCTGGCCCTGTGCCTGACGCTGCTGCCCACGGCGGCGCTGGCAGAGGAGACGGAGGGGACGGCACAGACGCCCCCGGCTGTGGGGGAAGCGGCAGACCCGGCAAACGGGGAAGCGAAGCAGGAGAACCAGCCTGCGGAAACGAAACAGGAAAGTCAGTCTGCGGAAGCGAAGCAGGCGGGCCAGCCTGCGGAACAGGAAGAACAGCAGGAGAACTCGACTGTAAAGCAGGACGAGGCCGTGGCCGCCGTGCAGGCGATGATCGACGCTCTGCCCGCTGTGGACGAGCTGGACGGCATGGACGGCGAGGCGCGGGAGAGCGCCTGCCTTGCCGCGTCCGATGCCTATGACGCTTACGACGCCCTGACGGAGGACCAGCAGTCCGCCCTCACCGGTGCGGAGAAGATGATCGCCATTCTGGAGTGGGCAAACGAACAAGTCGCGCTGGCGGCGAATGAGGACTTGTCCAGCCATACCCATAAGGGCTGGACGGCAATCAACACGGCGGCTGACCTGACCGGCATCACCGGGGCCGGCAACTACTACCTGACCGACAATGTGACGCTTACCGGCACATGGAAACCCGTCGACGGCATGGTGCTCTGCCTGAACGGCTACGGCATCGAAATGGATGGCGATGGTGACGTCATCGAGGTGGGCAACGGCGTCACCTTCACCCTCTGCGACTGCAAGGGCAGCGGCAGTACGGGCAAGGTCACGCACAGCGACGGCAAGGGCAGCGGCGTGTATGTGAACGGCACATTTAATATGTACGGCGGCAGCATCTCCGGAAACAGCGCCATATATGGCGGCGGCGTGTATGTGAACGGCACCTTTAATATGTCCGGTGGCAGCATCACCGAGAACACGGTCAGCGATACGAAAGGTATCTACTACGGCGGTGGCGTGTATGTGAGCGAAAGCGCTACTTTCACCGTCTCCGGCACCGTGAACATCACCGGCAACACGGCTGAGAACGGAAATGCGAACAATGTCTTTCTCCCGTTCGTCGATCAAAGCCTGAAGTCCTTCACCATCGGTAAGAACGGTCTGGCATCCGACTCCATAATCGGTGTGGCTACTAACGCGGCCCCCAACCCCGGCTACTATCTCACCATTGCCACCCTCTCCGAAGGTGCAGCGTACATCGAGGGCACTATCATCTCCGACAGAACCGGCGGCTATGCCATCAAGGCGAAGGGTAATAATATCAATCTCTACAACGGCCTGCCCCATGAGCACTACCGCTGCAACGGCAAGGACGCTGCAACCGGCGGGGACAAGTGCACCGGAATCGGCGGCCACACAGAGGAGGGCGTGCTCAGCTTTAAGCAGTGGACGAACACGACCAAACTGCCCACAATGTCCGGCGAGTACTACCTGACGGAGGACGTAACGCTTGACAGCGCTTGGAGCATCAAAGGCACTGGCGGAAAGCAGGTACGGTTCGTGCTCTGCCTGAACGGGCACAGTATTCGATTGAAAGACGGTGTAAACGATTATGTAATCAATGTCGGGGCAGGCGGGACGTTGGCGCTGTGCGACTGCGATGGCAGCAAGGGAACGATCACCGGCTCGACGAACGCTTCCGGCGTGTACATAGACAAAGATGGCGCTTTCGTTATGTATGGCGGCAGCATCAGCGGAAACGGAAACGGCGTGACGAATAAAGAGCTGTTTCAAATGTACGGCGGTTCCATCACGGGAAATGACTGCGGCGTGGAAAATCTCTCCGGCACCTTTACCATGTACGACGGCAGCATCACCGGCAACCGGAATACCAAAAACAGTTACGGCAAAGGCGGCGGCGTGATGGTGGCGCGCGGCGCGTTTGATATGCACGGCGGCAGCATCACCGACAACTCAGTCAGCGGCAGCTCTCAAAGCTATGGCGGCGGTGTGTTCGTTGATTCTGACTGCCGGTTCACTATGGACGGCGGCAGCATCACCGGCAACACGGCGGGTGGCTATGGCGGCGGCGTGTATGTGGACAGCCGTAGTACCGCCTTCACCGTCTCCGGCGATGTGACCATCACCAGCAACACGGCGGGCCGCAAGGCGAGTAACGTTTACCTGCCCAGTGATAAGACCATCACGGTCGGCGGCAAACTTGGTGAGAATGCCAAGATCGGCGTGACCACGGCGAACGCGCCTGCCGAGAACAGCTATCTCACCATTGCCAATGGCGTAAATTATACGCTGACGGAGGCCGACCTGAACGCCTTCGCCAGCGACAGCACCTACGGCAAGCAGCTCAACGGCAACAGCGTCATCTTCACCAACGGCGACCTGCATATCCACGCCGTTTGCGGCGAGAGCTGCACGCACAACGGCGCGCACAGCAACGCGGTATGGAAGCCGCTGACCTATAACGCGGAGACGAAGACGCTGTATTACGGCGGGACGGCAGCTTCCAAAGAGAGTAAGGGCTTTTACAAGCTCCCCGCAGGCAACTACTACCTGACCGGCAACATCACGGTCGATAACTACATTGATATTACCGGTGATGTGAACCTCTGTCTGAACGGCAAAACGCTTTCGACGTCTTTGGTTAATACGACGGGCCAAAACATCGCATTCATTCTCGTGGATCAGAACCGCACGCTGACCCTGTGCGACTGTGATCCCAATGGCGCGGGTACGATCCAGACTGAAAACACGCTCACCTACGGCGTACAGACCGGCGCGAGCGGTAAACTCGCCATGTACGGCGGAAAAATCACGGGCGTGGAGTGCGGCGTGTACGCCGCAGATCAGTTTGCCATGTACGGCGGCACCATCACGGGAACGAAAAGGGGCGTGTACGCCCCAAAGCAGTTTGCCATGTACGGCGGCACGATCACCGGCAACACCGAATATGGCGTGCGCCCTGGCGACGCTGCTACGATGATCGTCGGCGGCGACGCGAAGATCGAAAGCAATGCAACGAATGTCGATTTGTGTGCGGCTACCATCACCATCGATGAGAGCCTGACGCAGGATGCCCGCATCGGCGTGCGCCTGCTCCAGAATGACGTGCCTGCCGGGACTGCCAAGAAGCAGTTCGCCACCGGCGCGAACAGCTCTGCCCTGAACTATGGCGCCATCTTCTCCTGCGACAACGGCAGTAAATACGTGGTCAGCAAAGATACGGACGGCAAGCTGCACTTCGCCCTGCACCAGCACAGCTGGAGCTACAAGGCGGACGGCGCGACCATCACCGCCCATTGCGTTGCAATCGGCTGTTCCCTGGAAGACGGCCTCGGCGGCACGCTGACTTTGGTTCCCCCGACAAACCCGACTTATGACGGTCAGGTGAAACGGCCAGAAATCAAGTCTGACCAGGCTTGGAATGATAATATCGGAGCGTGGAAAGGAGCCTCCACATACGATCGAAACGGTATAAATGTAGACAGCCCCATTGATGCCGGCGAATATAAGGCTCGATACTATGTCACGGGCGGTGAAAATGCCGTTGCGGAAGTGACGTATACCATTGCGAAAGCCACGCCAAAGCTTGAGTGGAATGGTTATCCCTATGGTAAGAGTTTCACTGGCAGCGCGATTGTTCCTCCTACGGCGAGTGAGATTCGGATTCATGACGGCAGCAACAATGCGCTGGACTTATTCGACAAAACCAGCTTTAAATGGTATACGGCCGATAAGACACCGCTGGATGGCAACCCCATTGACGCAGGCGATTACATCATCGAAGCTGAGATTGCGGCGACCGACAATACCAATGCGGTCACTATCGAAAAAAATTTGACCGTTAGTCAAAAGGAAAACCTCGGCAATTATGATACAAAGATTTCCATAGTTGTTCCGATGTACCCCTCTGCCACCAAGCAGGAATTCGATGTGTATTTAGCTGAGGAGTTGACGAAGCAAGGGGTTCGTCATGGTGGCTCGCTGGAGCCGAATACCGACTATAGCGGCATTTCTTTTCCCTCATCCCATCCCTATTTTAATTCGGGTTCTTGGGAAGACGGTAAGGTAATCATCAAAACGAATCCGACAACCGGTATGAGCACAGGCGGAACGATAGTTATAACCGCAAATATGACCAGCCGAAACTACAAGGTTATTCCGGTAGAGATCACGCTGACTCTGCAAGAAAAGCCCACGGCCAACGATATCACCGTTTCTATGGGCGACTGGACCTACGGCGAGAGCGCAAACACGCCGGAATATACCGTACCGGATGGCGTGACGGCAACGGTCACCTATGCCAAAGCGGACGGTTCGGCTCTGAGTGAGCGGCCCACCGACGCGGGCAGCTATACCGTGACCGTGTCCTACGAGACAGACACCGTGATCCACACCGGCACGGCGGAGTTCACCATCGGCCAGCGTGAGATCGCCGTCCCGACCGAAGATCCCAGGCAGTTTGAATACACGGGTCAGGAGCAGACCTATGTTTTGAGCAATTTCGCCGATGCGGCCTACTATACCGTATCGGACACTATGAAGCGGACGGAGGCAGGCAGCCAGAATGTAACTGTCCAGCTGAAGGACAAGAACAACACCGTTTGGAAGGGCGGCACGGACGCGGACAAGACCTATGTGTTCACCATCGCGCCGAAGCCGCTGTCCAAGGTCACAATCGGCGATTTCCCCGACAAGACCTATACCGGACTGTCTATCCAGCCGGTGGTTGTTCCGGTGGATGGCAATACGGCGCTGACCGAGGACACGGATTACACCGTTTCCTACGGCGCGAACACCAATGTGGGCAAGGCAACGATCACGGTCACCGGCACCGGCAACTACACCGGGACGGTATGCAAGGAATGGAACATCATTCCGGCGGTACTGATCATCTCCGGCGTGACCGTGGCTGACAAGACCTATAACGGCAGCGCCGATGCGACCGTTACTGCCGTGGCCTTTAACGGACTGAAAAACGGCGAAAAGCTGGAGATCGGCACAGATTACGAGGTCATTGGCGCGGCATTCAACGATGAGAATGTGGATACCGCCAATAAGGTCACCGGCACCGTTGCTTTGAAGGTCACCGGAACAGCGAAAAACTATACGCTGTCCTCCACGGCCTTTGAACAGGCGGCTGCCATCGGTCAGGCGGATTATACCGGAACGGCGTCCACGACCGTAAACATCGTCAAGGGCCGCAGCACTGCGCAGATCGGCACCCTGACGGCGGCAGATTTCTTCCCGGAAGGGCAGATGCCTGGCGGGGCGAAGATCACGGCTTGGTCTTTGACGAGCCCCACCACCGCGATATTAAGCGCCGTGAGCGTGGGTGGCGGCAAACTCACCTACCTCAGCGCGAAGAACATCGCGACTGCATCGGAGGAGAGCGGCAGCGTCACCATTGCCACCACGAACTACAAGGACATCACCGCCACGCTGACCTTCCATCCCACGGATAAGCTGGTTCAAGACGGCTTCAAGTTTGAGAACGGCAGCGTGACCAAGACCTACGGCGATGAGGACTTCACCCTCACTGCTACCGGTGAGGTCAAGGGCAGTACCGTGACCTACGAGAGCAGTGAACCTGCGGTTGCCGAGGTGGACAGCGCAACCGGCAAGGTCACCATCAAGAGCGCGGGCACGGCCATCATCACCGCCAAGGCGTCCGCCACGGAGGATTATGACGAGGCGGCGGTGACCTGCAACCTGACAGTGGGGAAGAAGCCGATCGCCATTCCCACGGCGGATGCCACGGTCTTCACCTACAACGGCACGGAGCAGACCTACGCTCTGGCGGAGGATGGCGCTTACACCATCACCGGCAACAAGCAGACCAACGCCAACGAGACGGGATATTCCGTCACGGCGGCCTTGAAGGACACCGCCAATACCCAGTGGGCGGACGGAACGACCGCGGATAAGACCTATACGTTTGTCATCGGCAAGGCGGTCATCACCGTCAAGGCCAAGGATCAGAGCGCCTATGTGGGCGACAAGGTCCCTGCGCTGAGCAAGGATAGCTATACCGTTTCCGGTTTGGTGGGCGAGGAGAAGCTGACGACCCAGCCGACGGTGAAGTACGTCGGCGCGGACGGCAGCGAGATCACCCCCGACATGACCAAGACCGGCGAGGTTAAGATCCTTGCCAGCGGCGCGGCGGCCTCCGACAACTACACCATCCGCTATGAGGACGGCAAGCTGACCGTCAGCACCCGCCCCTCCGGCGGTGGCGGCGGCTCCAGACCCGCCACCCACCCCGTTCAGACGGAGGTGAGCAAGGACCCTGACGGCTCCGTTTCCCTCTCCAAGACCAGCGCGGCCAAGGGCGACAAGGTGACCATCACCGTGAAGCCGGACCGCCATTACGAGGTGGACGAAGTGATCGTCCGGGATTCCAAGGGCAAGCAGCTGGCCGTCAAGGACAACGGCGACGGCACCTACACCTTTGAGATGCCCGCCGATAAGGTGACGGTGGAGCCTACCTTCACCTGGGTGAATCCCTTTGCGGACGTGGCGGACAGCGCCTACTACGTGGACGCGGTGGAGTGGATGCTCAAGCGCGAGGTCACGCAGGGCACTACGGAGACCACCTTCAGTCCCAACCTGAACTGCACCCGGGCCCAGATCGTCACCTTCCTGTGGCGGGCCGCCGGTTCTCCCGAACCGAAGAGCACGGTCAGCTTTGCGGATGTTTCCGCAGACAGCTACTACGCCAAGGCGGTGGCGTGGGCCGTTGAAAACGGCATCACCGGCGGTACGGGCAATGGCCTGTTCAGCCCTGACGCCGCCTGCACCCGCGCTCAGTCCGCGGCGTTCCTGTACCGCGCGGCGGGCAGCCCCGCTGTGAACGGCAGCGCCGGATTCAGCGACGTAGCGGCGGACGCTTACTATGCGCAGGCTGTGGCGTGGGCCAAGGAGCACGGCATCACCGACGGCATCGGCGGTGGGCTGTTCGGCTCCGCCAACGACTGCACGAGAGCGCAGATCGCCGCGTTCCTGTGGCGGCTGTACGCGGAAAAGTGAGATCAAAACCTCTTATAAGGATCTTCCCCGGCCGAAAGGCCGGGGAGGATAAGCGTAACGGAACGTTGTGAAACGTTCCGTTACTGTCATATTGGGGGAGTATGCGTCAATCCGGGGCGCGTATGAAACAGGGGGCTGGCGGGTTATAACTGGCCCGCCGCAGGGGGCAATGGGTATTCGCGTTTCCAAGGTCAAGTAAGTATGAGGACATAATACGCAGTCAACAAAAACTGCGTGCAAGTTTTTGAATGTGGCGTCAAACACAGCGGCGGATTGTAGGTTGTCCGCGAACATGAGAGAATATCACCGTATAGAACGCAGAGTTCACGCACTATGCGTGGACTCTACGCGAAAAACGGAGGTGAGTTTGCAACACTATATCCCCCATGTGGCCGGCACCTGGCTTACAATTTATTCACCGATAAATTGGGAGGTCAGCACATGGAATACGGTTATGCAAGAGTTTCGACCAAGGAGCAGAATGAGCTGCGTCAACTCATTGCCCTGCGGGAATTCGGGTTAACGGACCGGGCGATTTTTGTGGACAAGCAGTCCGGCAAGGATTTTGACCGCCGCAGCTACCAGCGGCTGCTGCGCAAACTGAAAGACGGCGACACGCTTGTGATCAAGAGCATCGACCGTCTCGGCAGAAACTATGAAGAAATTTTGGAGCAATGGCGCATCATCACAAAGGAAAAGGGTGCGGCAATCGTTGTGCTGGATATGCCTCTGCTTGACACGCGGCGGAATCGCGACCTCACCGGAACGCTGATCGCGGACATCGTGCTGCAGCTGCTATCCTATGTGGCGCAGACAGAGCGCGAGTTCATTCATCAGCGGCAGGCGGAAGGAATCGCCGCAGCGAAGGCGCGCGGCGTGAAATTCGGCAGACCCCGCAAGGCGCTGCCGGAGGGATTCGGCGAAGTCAAAGCGCGTTGGGAGCGCGGCGAGCTGTCCGCGCGGGCGGCAGGAAAACTGCTGGGCGTCACCCACCGGAGCTTTTTGCTCTGGGCGCAGGATGACGTGTGTAAAGAAACCGTTAAGAAAACGCAGACAGAGAAGAAGCGTGGATAAAAAAGTACGCTTTTTTAGTCGGTTTTAGACCCTTGCCTTATTGATATTCTGTTGAGGGTGTGCTATGGTAAAAGTGTAGATTTTGTGTATGTCGCTGTGGTCGGCAACCTGTACTTTTTTATCCACTGTGCCGGATACACAATCAGCTTAAAAGGCCCTTCCGCCTGTATTGCAGGCGGACAAGTATTCTGCGGGAGGTGAGCGGCGATCCGTCCGTCTCTGTACGATTTCTGCGCCGGGCATGATCAAGCTCACCTGCTGGCACAATGGGACGATGAACGCAATGCGCCGCTCACGCCGAAGGATGTGACCCCCGGAAGCCATCAAAAGGTATGGTGGCGATGCTCCCAAGGCCATTCCTATCGTTCCGAAGTCAGAATCCGCACGCGGGGAACGGGCTGTCCCATCTGCGCGGGCCGCACTGTTCTGCCGGAGGAAAACTCTCTGGCGGCAAAATTCCCTGATCTGCTTTCGGAGTGGGACACAGAAAAGAATTCCCCGCTGCTGCCGACGCAGGTCATGCCGGGAGCACACCGGAAGGTCTGGTGGAGGTGTCCGAAAGGACATAGCTGGCAGGCGAGCGTTGCCAGCCGCGTCACATCAAACGCAGGCTGTCCGTTCTGCGCGGGACAAAAGGTCCTGTCCGGATTCAATGATCTCGCTTCGCTGCATCCGCAGCTTGCTGAACAGTGGGATCGGAAAAAGAACGGTGCGCTGACGCCGGAGGCGGTGAGCGCATATTCCAATCGCCGCGTGTGGTGGCTCTGTGACAGAGGACATTCCTTCTGTGCGGTCATTGCCCACCGTGTGAACAGGGGGAGCGATTGTCCATATTGCACCAACCGCAAGGTCCTGCCGGGATTTAATGATCTGGAGGCCAAGGAGCCGGTGATCGCATCGCAGTGGCATCCGACCCTTAACGGCAGTTTCACGCCGCAGCAGGTGACGCCCGGCAGCAGCCGGAAGGCCTGGTGGCTGTGTGAAAACGGCCATGCGTGGAAATCGGTCATCAGCAGCCGTACAGGAAAACAGCGCTGCGGCTGCCCTGTCTGCGCAGGCAGGCCGCTGAGCCAATGTACGGCGATCTTAGCCGGGCGGCCGGAGAAGCCGACACACTAATTATAATAGGTACTCAACCGCGGGGAGCCGCGGAAATATATATACATTCTTAGGAGGAAAGAAGAAAAGATGAAACGCAAACTGTTATCAATCTTTCTTGCGTTTGCCATGTCAGTCAGCCTGCTCACGGTAGGCGCAAGTGCGGTAGAGCCGACTTACGGCGATATCGCGGGACACTGGGCCGAGGCATCCATCGACCGTTGGAGCGGCCACGGCATCATTCAGGGCAATAACGGTAAGTTCAACCCCAACGGGCAACTCACCTGCGCCCACTTCGCAGCAATTCTTGCAAGACTCCTGAAGCTGCCCGCAGCCAATGCTCATGTACGGTAAAGAAGCAAGCAACCGAAAACAATAGATAGACCGCCAGCACTACACTATTCCGAACCAAAGACCAAAAGATAAGCATTG
>ERZ772902.186-NODE-186-length-76007-cov-22.306812_pt1 | contig 76007 bp, 77 predicted proteins | sample MGYA00511470_ERZ772902 | MGnify/ENA primary metagenome ERZ772902 (study PRJEB29015, sample SAMEA2737717) | human gut metagenome | biome: human gut; feature: human-associated habitat; material: faeces | place: China | collected 2012 ... | reverse complement strand
ATAAGAGGTCTGTATACCAATATCGATAGATTTTGAAAAAGCACCCTAAGGGAGCTCTATTAAAGTTACCCTTTTTTACCACCGATATGAAAAAGAAATTTTTTGCTAATTTATGGTTGACTTTTCATAGCTGGTCTCCCTTAAAAGAAATTCATTAAAATAGTTGTTATTTTTTATTTTCAAACCTATATTTATATAAATATACTAATATCCGACTTAATATAAAAAAACCCGCAATCATTCTTAATGTTATACTCTTTGTTCCTACTTCAATCTATGATAGCTCCTTTTATGTATCACAACCATTAAGTATTTACTGTAAAGCAATTCTCAAATCTTATTCTTAACATCCATCCTCTAAAACTAGATTTATAAAAAATCTAATAATATTTGTCTAATTTCATTTCGTATTTTTTAATATTTCCTCAAAAATGCTTTCTTCAATAACAATTATTTCATTTAATAACTTATGGACTAAATCTAATTCTAGTTTTTTCTCCCCAGACATCATTTTTTTAATAAGAATGATTCGAACCAACTCCCATTTTTTATATGTACTATTTAATCCCTCCAAAATATTATACATATTTTTTTTGCATACATTCGACAAAAATTTTATCATTACAAAGTATGCTTTCCTTCTATCTCCGACAATTTTCAAATTATCAATTAATGGAACAGCATATAAATCTCTAGTACCATACTTATTTTCTTTCTCGAAATTTACCCTTTGTAAATCTTCTGCAAATCTGCCGATATTCATACCCGATTCATTCAAAAAGTAATATTCCGCATCTTTTTTTACTTCATCGAAAATTTTCTCATAATAGTTATATTGCTTTTTATACACTTCAAAAACATTGTATTTTGAGGTCATTCGACGTATCTGCCCAAATGTTTGCTTTATTTCTTGAGTATCAAAAAATGAATCTTGCCCAGAAAACACAACATTTTCTTTATTTTTCTCATACCCATTAAGTAAGTAACAATGTGGAAAGTGATATTTGTTAAATGCAAGATTCCAATAACAATCATACAAATCCGCCCATAATAAAATCGGCTGGTTATTTTTCAAATGTTCTTTAAAAATTTGTTCACTATCATTTTCTAATATGTATTCATGCTGTGAAATTCCTATCAGTTCCCAAAAATCGTCAAATTTTCGATATTCATAAGGATGAATTTTAGTACCAATACTCTCAACCATATCTTCATCATACTTAAATCCTATTCTCCCCAAAGCTACTATTTGATAATCATGATTAAAAAATCTAGCCACTGTAGCAATTGCACTTTGATAACAATCATAACATTTCAACTCTATATTTTTCATTAAATATCCTCTTAATATATTATCTTAACTTTGATACCATTCTGCTTGTTTTTTATACAGCGTTGCATACTTTCCCCCAAGTGCCATTAATTCTTTATGAGTTCCAATTTCTATAACTTTTCCTTTATCTAAAACAATAATTTTATTTGCAATTCGAGCAGAACCCAATCTATGTGTTACAATTACCCCCATTTTATCTTTTATTAAATCTTGAAATTTGCGATACAATATTCCTTCTTCAATTGGATCAATGGCAGCTGTTGGTTCATCCAATATAATAAAATGATTTGTACGATAAAGACCTCGTGCCAAAGCGATACGCTGCCATTGTCCTCCTGAAAGATCTACTCCCTTAAATTCTCTTGAAAGCATAGTGTCATAATCATCGAACAAAAATTCACCCATTTCAAATTCGCTTTTTTCCAAGCACATACGCATACGTTCTTCATCTTCGATATCATTAGAAATCTCAACATTCTCTCGAAGTGTCATTTGATATCTTATAAATTTTTGAAATACTGCCGAGACAAAAGCAAATCTACTATCCATATTAAAATTCATAATATTAGCTCCATCGACTAACACTTCACCTTCATCTGGTTCTAATATTCCGGAAAGAATTCTCACTAAAGTAGATTTCCCTGCACCATTTTCTCCAACAATAGCAACTGTCTCTCCTGAATTAATTGTAAATGAAATATTATCTAATGCCTTTATTTCAGTACCAGGATAAGAAAATGATATTTGATTGACTTTTATTTCCTTTTCCCAATATATCTCTTTATTAAGAGTAGATTCTTCTGGTAGCTCCAAGAATTCAATGTAATTTCTTAATGCCCCCATATTCTCAAACATATTACCAAAATAATTACAAATTGCATCACTCATAAAAGAAATAAATGTTGCAATAGATGAAAAAATTGCCGCAAAAGCACCAATAGAAATCTGTCCATCTATCACCAAAAAAAGTAACAAGTAAACTACTCCCGCATATCCACAAAGCGTTAATATTCGTAGTCCTAGTTCAATTATTCCGGTTTTTTTAACTGCCATCCATTTTTTTTTGCAAAATTTTTTTTGAGCTATAGCATATTTCTTTTTAAAAAAAGAATATGTTCCATAAGTTCTATTTTCTTTTAATTTTTCTCGACTAAAAAGTTCTGTTTCAAGATAATCTACTTCTCTTTGCACTGATACAGATTCATCAATTTGCTTTGAAAAAACTTTTTCACGGATAAATAGATTTAGAACTAGTGGTATAAATATGAGCAAAAGTGCCAAAAGAAGAACTGGTTCTAATTGCCACATATATATTCCTATTACAACAAAATATGGCAAATAGAATACCAATACAGTCGCCATCGCATTATACAATCCATAACAATTTCCCACTCCCATATCTGCTTTCTTTATACATTCTAAAATTTCTACATTTTCAAATGCTTTAGCAGGAATTCGAGCAATTTTTGCATGTATCTTTTTCTTCAATTTCCCCATGACAGCTCTTGATGCTGGTTCCCATGTAAAATTACACACTGCATTTAATAATTCATTTGCCATTTGAAAAAAAATCACGAATATAGAAACCCAAAACAACATATTAAGTCCTAGATTTCCATTTACAACTTCTGTAATTGCATCGAAAAGCTGTTGCTTTGCCACAGTGCTCAATGCATAACAGACAGCAGAAAGAAACATTGCAAGACCATCCAATATAATCCACCTCGGTGCAGCACAAATTACTGCCCAAAGAACTTTTCTTAACACTATCAAATATGATATCCTTTTCTTTGTCATTCGTACCAACTCCTTTGCTCTTGATACATTTGGTAAAATAATCCTTGTTTATTCATTAAGTTAACAAAATCACCTTGTTCTAATACAGTTCCATTAGAGAACACTATAATATGGTCTACTTTTTTTGCAAAACCTAAACGATGGCTAATTAAAATCGTCATTCTGTCATCTGTCATTTCCTGAAACAATTCGTAGACTTCGCTTTCCATTTTAGGATCTAAAGCTGCTGTAGGTTCATCTAATATCTGCACTTTTTTTTCTCCAAGTAGTGCTCTTATTATTGCCAGTTTCTGCCATTGACCGCCAGAAAAATCCACACTATCCTTTTTTACTTTACCTAATGATGTATCTAATCCATTTGAATATTCATTGACTACATCACTTAATTCAAATTTATCCAAAAGAGTCATTATTTGCTCTTCTGAAATCGTTCCACAAGGATTAGCTAACTCACAATTTTCTCGTACAGTTAAAGCATGTCTAATAAAATCCTGATAGACAACCGTAAACATTCCTTTTTGTTGCGCTTTCGTATAGCACCTTAATTCTTTTCCATTTATTAAAATCTCACCCGTATATTCTGAATATAATCCAGTCAACAACTTAATAATCGTTGTTTTACCTGCACCATTCTGTCCAACCAACGCATAGTGTTTTCCATTCTCCATTTTAAATGAAACATCTTTCAAAATCTCTATTTCCGTTCCCGGATATCTAAAGTATACATGTTTGAATTCAATCGTTTTAATATCTTCTATATATTCCGGTAACTCCAAAACACCATATTCTTCATCCAATCTGCAAAACCACTTAATATCTTTATAAAATTCTGTCCCTTTCACTAATATATCTATATTTCTACTCAATTCCCAACTCATCTGACTAGTTAACGAAAAAATAGCATTAACCAAAGAGAGAAAGAGTCCTACACTAATTACACCTTTAATTGTAGGTCTCATCAAAGTTGTAATAATAAGTAGTGCGGCTATAGAAGATAGGGCACCGCTAAGTTTTGTCTTCATAGCCCAATGTATTTGTGTTTTTGTAGCTATTCTAAACGCTTTCTTATATGCCTCCGAATACTTTTCGTCTACATTTTTATAAAAACCAAATAATTTACGCTCATCTATATATTCTCTCTCATTAAGAATTTTATCTAAATATTCATATCGTCTAGTAAGATTTGATGTGTCTTTCTGCGCCTTATAATTACTTTTTCCCCCTTTTATAGATAAAATAAATAAAGGAATACAAAATATTAATATAAAAATCGCAGCCCACCATACATAACCAGCAATAATAAATAGAATTCCTATAATTTTGATAGTTAACTGTAGAAGCGATAAAACAGCTTCAAAAATATCTACCCATTGTTTTTCCGTATTCTTCAAAACTCGATTTATCAAGTCCCAACTCTCAGAATTTTCCACATAACAATATTTAAGTTTTGCACATTTTTCTAAAAGCAACGGGCGATACATCTCTTTTAATTTCAATTCAGATTTCTGCCCTAATATCGATATAATTCGAGGAAACATCCAGTCTATTGTAACAAAAAAAATTAATAATAATGCCGAATTATAAAAATCAACGTCTAATTTTTGCTTCTCCAAAAATAATAATGCATTATCAATAAAATCAGATATAGCTTGTACTTGTAAGATCATACAAGTTCCACTAATTAATGTCATTATAAGCATAATTATATTTTCTACACACGAACATTTAAATGGAAATTTGTCTAATTTTTGCTCTAATTTATAACTTTTTTTCATTGGTAGACTCCCTTATATTTCAGGATAATAATATTCATCCCCTAAATAATTCTTTAATTTTACATAATCTTCTGTCCATTCAACTATATTTTCTGGATTGATTGTAATCTTTCCGCCACCGTTTGGTGCATCAATTACATATGCGGGAATTGCAAAACCAGTAATATTCTGCCTAAGTTCCTTAATTATATTAACACCCACTTTAATATTTGTTCTAAAATGTTCTAGCCCTTCTCCTATATCACATTGATATAAGTAATATGGTCTTACACGCATTTTCACTAATTTCAAACACAATTCTTTATATACTTCCACATTATCATTTATCTCCTTCAATAATACACTTTGGTTTCCCATTGGAATTCCTGCATTAATAAGTTTTTCACATGCATTTTGTGATTGTTCGGTTACTTCTACTGGATGATTAAAATGCGTATTAATCCATATAGGATGATACTTTCGAAGCATATCTGTTAATTCATCTGTAATTCGCATAGGCATAACAACTGGAGCACGAGTTCCTATACGTATTATTTCGATATGTTTAATTTCTTTTAATGTTGAAATAATCTCTTCTAGTTGAGAATCCTCCAAAGTAAGTGGATCGCCTCCGGATAACAATACATCTCTTATATTCTCATTTTCTCTAATATATTTATAAGCTGATTTTAAATCATTCTGTTTACGATCAATCTTTGTAAGTCTTTTTCTAGTACAGAATCTACAATACATAAAACAATTATTTGTCACTTCAATCATTACTCTATCAGGATATCTATGTACTAGATGCGAAACTGGTGAATACTTCTTTTCACATAAAGAGTCCGTAATATCAATTCCATACTTTTCATAGTTAATTGAGTTTTTTTCTAATTCTTTATGAGATGGAATAGCTTGCTTTCTAATTGGACAATTATCATCATCTTTCATCAAACTCATATAATACGGAGTTACACGCATATTATAATTATATGTTACTTTCTGATTTAAAATTTGTTTTATATCTGTTACACTATTCTGTACTTGCCATTTCCAGTCATACCATAATTTATTCTTCATTTCCTATATATTCTCCTATGTAATCACAAAATTCTTTTACTGTAGAAAATTCACCTTTTAACAATACCTCATCATTAAGTTCTATATTTAATTCTTTCTCTATTTCTACTAAAAATTGTATATATGTAAATGAATCTATTCCAATCTCTTCCCATGAATTATTTAATGAAATGTTGATCTGCTTTATTTGATTTTCCAGCACCTTGATTAAACACTGTACAGTTCTCCTTTCAACATTGGAGAGTCTTTTTTCGTCATAATTTTTTATTTGCTTCTTTTTATCATACATTTCTCTTAATTTTTTATAATCAACTTTTCCAGTTTTACTAATAGGTATCTCATTTACTTTAAAATATTGTACTGGTCTCATATAATAGACTAGTCTTCTCTGGCAAAATGCTCTAATATCGTCAATAGTATGCTGATTAGATATAAAAAACACGCAAATATTTTGCATTTTCCCACAATCAAGAGCTACAACATTGTCAATATTATTCATTTCATATATAATTTCTTCGATATGAGACAAATTAACTTTATTTCCTCTTATTTTTATCTGACGATCTTTTCTTCCTACATAGTGTAAAATACCATTCCTATCTTTCCATGCAAAATCTCCTGTTTTATATAACTGCTCTCCATTTTCCATAAATTTAATTACAACATTCTCTTCTATATTCCAATAACCTCTCGCTACCCCCTGTCCTAATATGTATATTTCACCTATTTCTAAATTACTTTCTTCACTTCTTATCATATTTCTTAGCTCTAAATGATAGCCTTCTATTTCCTTCCCAATAGGAATAATCTCATCATCTCGCTCTGAACACATATAACAAGTTGCACATACTGTTGTTTCTGTTAATCCATACATATTAAAAACATTTGTCCATTCTAGCAAATTATTAATATAGGATTTCTTTAAAACATCTCCACTACTAATGATTGCTCTAATTGACGGCATTATTTCTAATTTATTTAATTCATTTATCATTAACGGAGTAGACGGTAAAATTGATACCGAATGTTTTTTTACAATCTCAACTATTTTTTGAGGACTTTTCAAGTTAGCTGTATCAGTCAATACAATCGTTCCTCCAACCAATAGCATTGAAAAAATCTCTTCTGCAAATCCATCATAGTATACTGGGGATTGCTGTAACACAACATCTTTTTCTCTCATATTAAATTGCTTAATATATGCATTTATATAACACAAGAGATTTCTATCTTCTACCATAATGATCCGTTCATTTTTAGTAGTTCCCGAAGTACATGTCAAATATAACAGATCTCCTCCTTTTCGCATTACGTAAGAATCATTGGCTATGTTATCACCACTTATTCCACCCATTAAAACTGTTTCATCAATCAAATGATTCTGTGTTTCTACAAATATTACTTTTTTAGGCATCGCATTTAGTATTGAAATTATACTTTCATTTATATCATTAGGCTCCAAAATGAAATACGCTTTTCCTGCTCTTATAATACCTATTACACAAGCAATAAGTTCTATAGATCTTTTACAAATTACACAGACAATCTCCTTTTTCATATAATGTTGAATAATATGGTTATAAAACACATTCGACATATCATATAATTTCTGATATGTAACAGTTTCTTCATTAAAAATAACGGCAATTTTTTTTTCATTTGTAAATTTAATTTTATATAATAACTCTACAATATTTTCATTCATACTATATTAACCTTTTCTGAGGACTCTCCTTCCAACTATAATTTTGCATAAATATTGTTCAATGCATTATTGTCATTTTCTAAATATCATGTACTTAATTTAATCCGAACGAAGATATTACAAAACCTCTAAAAATTCTATTCCATATTACATAAAGTTCCTTTATTCCTGCTTATACACAATAATTTGATTATAATTTTGATTGTTCATGAAGTAGAGTAGGTTAGAGAGTTTTGCCCTCTTTCCCCTCATCAAACCATGCATGAGTTTTTCCCTCACACGGCTTTCCAACATTCTTCTTCCTACAGCATTACGTCATAGCTATCCTTTTCAAGTTTTTTCAATATAAGGTACTTCTCACATATCCCACTTATGACATATGGTTACATCTCTGATGTTTCTTGTTGTATCATCCATTAAAGGTACAGATAATGTACCAGTCAAGTACCTGCATCCATTTATCACGTGTCTTTGTTGTGTAATAGTTCTTCAACTCTATTATCTTCAGATTCAGATTCTTTATTAAATCCGCTTCTCTTGCTACCATTAAATTTCTACTATTCACGTTCGACTTTATTGCATATTTCATCTTATTCATCATTTTTTGACTTGGGTACTGATAGGTTTCTTGTAATGTGTTTCCTTGTCTTGTCTCTGTTGTCATACGTCTGTGGTGCATTCATAGGAAGTCAAAACATTTCTTTCCGTCCCACACACAAACAATTTTTGTCTTAATAGGATGCAGTTTCAAGTTCAGTTTTCTCATGATTTACCACAACAGTGTAAATGCATGTTTTACGCTTTTCTTGTTCTTGCATATGATTACAGTACAGTTGCCTTCGCAGTATTTAAAGCTGCCATCTTTTGCGATTCTACTACTTTCAACTTTCTTTTTCATTCTGCTAACAATGCCTTTTTCATGGATTCTAATGTCTTAGATACCGTTCTTGTAATCAGCTTAGCAATTCCATAAACAACCATCGCAGATTGCTGAAGTTCCTTTACACCATTCTTTGACCAATGTTTTTTTACCCCTGCAAATCCAACATATTTTAGATTTGAATCCATTTTCTTAATACCGCCTTTACTTTCTTCCTTATATGCCTCTGATTTGAAATTCTCTTTATACTCATATTATCATTACCGATCTAATATTAGTTATTATTTCATAATTAAACTTTATGAGGGAGTTTGTAGGAAACCTACTCTATGATATTAAAGAGTAAAACGGCTTTTCCCTACTCTACGACCTTTTACAAGGTAAACGATGTATCTGAGGCACCGCTTCGCTTTGTAACTAATACCTCATTCGGTATAAGACTTATTAAGTAGGGTTCTGTGATTATTTTTTACAATCAGATTAGTAAGGATACAGACCTTTATAATCTTTACAATACAAATATTCATGAGAAAATTACAGAGCATAAAACAAAGAAGAATTTGTTTGATTAATCACTTAATTTATAGTATGATAAGAATAGAAATATTTGGCATTGAAAATTTGCTTTTGAGAGGAAATTATTATGACAAAGGAAGAATTATATGCACCAATACGAGAGAAATATAATGAATTAAGGTGGGCATTAGAAGGATCAGATATAGATACAATAATAGAGTGTGCATTAGAAGTCCATGCAATGGTTCATCCAGCGGAAATTTCTGGAAAAACCGAAAAGACAATTGCAGATTATGTATTGGACTATATGTTAAAAGGTAATCAAAATAAGTTAGTTCCGAGAGAAGACTACGATGTGGATTTGCACTATGCTGGAACAAGAACCGTTCCTATGTGTTGGCAATTTTGGCATACATACAGAATTGAAGATTTAGTAAGCAATTTTTTGATGACAGACCAAGAGCAGATATTTAATGAGAAGTGGAAAAGAAAAATAGGCTCTTCTATTACGGATACAGGTAATGCTTTGGAACTTGACGAAGTGATAGCATTTGGTAAAGAAATTAATATAGAGGCACTTCATGATTATTTGATTATGGTTGGAAAAAATACTCGCAATATCTTAAAAAATCTTACATTAGAGCAAGTAAAATCTAAGGTATCATACGAAAATGTAATGAGAATATTAGAAGAAGGTGGAGTAACAACAGATTTTCGTTCGATTTGGTTATTAGTATATTGGGCAGGATTGACAATAGGAGGTATGATTCTAACTCCAATGACAGACCATCATATGATGCATTTGCCACCCTGCTTAAATAATTTATCTATTTTAGATGAGTAGATATTGTCTAATCCATCATGAAAATGATGTATACTCTGCCACTGTTATAATACCTATTCTGAATCCTTGAATTCAATACCAGATAAAAAATAATCAAGCACAAAAAGGATGGAGGTGCTGTCAGCGGCAGCTAAACGCTCACACATTCTGATGATGCCTCATTTTCTATAACACCTTTGAACCATTTGCCGTAAGCTTAAAAGTTGCACCCAGCATCTCTGCTGCGCCACGGCACATCATCATTCGACCCAGGAAAATTTCAAAATACTCATACATAGAGCAGATTTTCGTATCAATCTGCAGATTAAGCGCTATGACTTTTTTATCCATATTTATCTTAAGAGCTGCATCTGTTACGGCATAATTTACCCTGTCGTGTATATCAAAATTTTCTTTTGCCTTGTTCCTTACACGGTTTCTGCGCACATCGGTTTTATCTGCTATGATGAGTGCTGCTGAAATAGGATCCGTTGCCCCTCCGGTTGACTCATCATGATGTCCTATCGCAGACACAACCGTTATCCTATCCTTCAGACTCATATCGGTTTCTTTGAGTATCTCGTTTGCCAGTATTGCACCATATTCCGCATGACGGCTTCTGTTTACCACATTTCCGATATCATGCATAAATCCCGCGATTTTTACCATTTCAATATCAGATTCGCTGTAACCGAATTTCTTTAATATATATGCTGCTCTTTTGGCTACCATTGTGCAATGAGCTGCCGAATGGTCTGTAAAGCCCAATACTCCAAGGTTTTCATTCCCTTTCTTTAAACATTCACAGACCTCCTTATTCTTTTTTATCTCATCGTATGTCAAATTATTGCCTCCTGTTTTGTTACTTAATCATAAATTATAGTCTGCTTTTCATAAAAATATTCGTGCATGTTTTGTAATCTTTGTTTCTGCACTTATAAGCGTAACAAATAATTGAAAATATATTGAGGTGGCTGTGTAAAATTTGTGGGAAATTTTCTATTTACTATTGATATATTTTGCATTGACATATTTTGTTGCATATTTTCCTCCTTTATGCATATATTTGACTAAAAAATATGCAGATACTCAATAAGTATCTGCACATTTTCTAAGTAATATTATGCATTAAAGGTTCAAAAGGTATTTTACCCTATCGTATAATAATATACGCTGTATATGCTGCATACATTAGCAGCATGATGATGCCCTCGCCTCTTTTTATCTCGCGCTTTGTCCATGCCATAATCCACACGATGAGTGAAAATACCACAAGCACGATAATATCTATGATATTTTCCTGTATGAATGCTATCGGGCTGATGGCTGATGCAATTCCGAGCACCATGAGTATGTTGAAAATACATGAGCCGACTGCATTTCCGAGCGCCATATCGACCTCATTTTTTCTGGCTGCGACTATTGATGTCACAAGCTCCGGAAGCGATGTTCCGATAGATACGATGGTCAGTCCGACGAGTGTCTGGCTCATTCCAAGGTCAATCGCTATGCGGCTTGCACTGTCTACTACGACATCTCCGCCTACTGCGATGCCGACAGCTCCGATCAGGATGAAAATCACTGCTTTTGGCATTGAGATAAGCGGTATCTCATCGACCTCCTCATCTGATGACTGTCTGTTCTGCTTTAATGTGTGTCTGATAAGGTAGAAAATGTATCCTGCAAAGCAGCCGAGCAGTATTATTCCGTCCACTCTGCCGAGTGTCATGCCGATTGTTCCCATGACAAGAAGTAAAATGGCACATATCATCGAAAATGGGAAATCCCTTTTTAATGATGCTCCGTCCACCACTACCGGTGTCATCAAAGCGCACACGCCGATTACTACCATAAGGTTAAATATGTTTGAGCCTGTCACGTTGCTGACTGCAAGCGTATTATTGTGTGCTATCGATGCTGCCACACTGACCGCTGTTTCAGGAAGTGAGGTTCCCATCGCAACAATTGTCAGTCCGATGATAAGTGATGGCACCTTGAAGCGCTTTGCCACGCTTGAGCTGCCCTCCACGAACAGGTCTGCGCCCTTTACCAGAAACACAAAGCCCACTATGAGGCAGAGCAGCACCACTATAAACGGTGCATTATTGATGAAATTTTCCATGTTGAATCCTCCATTTTCTATTTTTTAAAAGCTTATAATTCCCAGGTGCTCAAGCAATATCTTTACTCCAATGAGTATGAGAATGATTCCTCCGGCTATCTCTGATTTCTTTTTATATTTATTGCCGAAAAAGTTTCCGACTATGACTCCGATGATTGAGAGCACGAAGGTTGTAAGTCCGATGATTGTAATAGCCCAGTAGATGTTTAAGTTGTCATAGGTAAATGCAAACATGATTCCGACTGCCAGCGCATCGATACTTGTCGCAATTGCAAGCAGAAGCATCTCTCCCTGATTGAGCGCCATGTCCTTTTCCACAACCGCGTCATCATCCTTTTCCTTTACTGCCTCATAAACCATCTTGCCACCGATAAAGCCTAACAGGATAAATGCTATCCAGTGGTCAATGCTTGTGATGTACTTCTCAAAGCGGATGCCCAGCATATAGCCGATAAACGGCATGAGTGCCTGAAATCCTCCAAAATACAGGCCGATTGTCAGCGCCTGCTTTCTGTTTACCTTTGTCATTCCAAGACCCTTGCAGATAGATACCGCAAAAGCGTCCATTGACAAACCTACTCCTATAAGCAGGATTTCAATAAATAGTACCATATTTTTCTCCCTTTTGCCTAGTGTGCGGCGATTAATTTCTCCCATATGAAAAAATGAGACCCTCGCATGCAGACACGAAACCTTATAAAGCTATGATTATATGGCTTATATAGCTTTATTGTGTGCCGCATACTTGAGTCTCATTCTTTAATGTTTGCCAGGTCTATTGACCGGTCTGTTGACAAACCACGTATATTTAAGAATACGCGAACTACTCCCTCAGAGGTAGTGTGTATTTAATTAATCGCCTTTGCTTTAAAAGACTATAGCAAAAGATATGGTGTATGTCAACGTATTTTACCGCTAATTTTTGTACGGAGAGGCTAACTTTTTAAAATAATAGCAACTATCCGAAACATTTTTTATAAAACAAATTTTATGCAGACTTACAGCGAGAACTAATTTATTCTAAAATTACGGTTGACACGAAAAACAACATGTGATATGTTTACTACGACAGACATAGTATGATACTCGTAGTACGTCACACGTAGTATTGAATAATTTTAACATGCCTGATGAAATAAACACTTGATACAGGAGGTGAACAATGGTTAATATAAGCAGCGATGTTATCCGCGGATACAACGATACCATCATACTCTACCTGCTTCTCGACAAACCATCCTACGGCTACGAGATTTCAAAGCAGATAAAGCTAATATCCGAGGAAAAATACGTCATAAAAGAAACAACTCTCTATTCTGCATTTACCCGCCTTGAGAAAAACGGTTATATCTCATCATTCTCTTCGAACGACAATGCAAGTGGAAAGCGCCGGACCTACTATCAGATTACGGATGCCGGCAGAGAGTACTACAGGCTCAAATGCGAGGAATGGAAGCTGACACTTGATGTAGTAAGCAAATTTATACGATTTTAAAGGAGACATTTTATGGAAACTATAAAGAATTATCTGGAAAATATGTTTTCGCACCTCCCGAATACCCCCGAGGTGCAAAAAGCCAAATATGAGCTCTATCAGATGATGGAGGATAAATACAACGAATTAATATCCGAGGGCAAATCCGATAACGAGGCCATAGGAATCGTCATATCAGAGTTTGGAAACCTTGACGAGCTCGCTGACTCACTCGGCATCAAGAGCTTTGTGGATCCCAGTCAGGCAATGCCTGCTGCCAAAACACTCTCCCGCGAGACTGCTGCCGCATTCCTCAGGGATTCGGCAAAACAAGCATATCTCACAGCGTTTGGAGTGCTGCTTTGCATCCTCGCAAGCCTTGGACCGATATTCAGCGAATGCATTCCGCGTTCACTCGCTTCACCGGACGCATCTGATGCAATCGGCATCACGTTCCTGTTCGTTTGTATCGCTGTGGCAGTCGGCTTCTTTATCTTCTCAGGTTCTTTCTCATCTAAATGGAGCTACCTGAAGCAAGAGCCCTACTGCATAGATTTTGAGACAGCAAACTGGGTCAACGAGCGAAAGGAAAGCTACCGTGCCACACACGCAATACTTTTAACAGTGGGCATCATGCTCTGTATACTCTGTGCAGTGCCTGCAATCATCATCAGCTCACTAAACACCAAAAGCACCTTCGCAGACTCACTTTCCGGTGGACTCGTGCTCGTGTTTATAGCAATCGGAGTATTCATGATAGTGTTTACAAACATGAAGAAATCAAGCTTTGACAAGCTTCTTTCCCTGAACGGAACACAGACTATGGGCGGTAATTTTGCCAATTCACACGATGGCAAGGTGCACTATGAAAACCCTGTTGTGGCTGCAATCATGTCAGTATACTGGTCAACAGTCACATGCATTTATCTATGCTGGAGCTTTATTACCTTTGACTGGGGTATCACATGGATTATCTGGCCAATAGCCGCAATCATCAATTCGCTGGTTGAAAACCTGCTCGGCGATAAACATGGAAATTAACGGAAACCAGGACAGTCAAAAATGTGTGTAGCATATTTTGAATAATCACAAAACAAATTATGCAACAAGATAATTCAGAAATGGAGGCAATTCATGAAAAAGAATATATATCTAATAATAATTACAATAATTACCGTGGTCTGCATCATCGCCGGGAGCCTCTACCATATCGGTGGCTTTGCCCTAGACCTGTTTGACAATCTGATTCCGCGCTCAAACAAGTCTCCCGGTAACGTGTGTACGAAGGAACTTTCAGTCGATGAATTTTCAAATCTGGTATTTGATACAACCATATCGAATATCAACGTAAAAACCGGTGACAGCTATACGGTCTCATACAAATGCAACAAGCGACTGGTTCCAAAGATTAAGAGCTCCGGCGATACCCTCACAATATCACAGAGCAAAGGATCCAACTACAGAAGAAACACCACGAGCGAAATCACTGTTACCATTCCTGAGGGCGCCTCATTGAACAAGCTCTCCTTTGATACAGGCGTAGGCGAGGTAAGCCTCGATGCTCTGACCGCCGCCGATGCAGAATTTGACACCGGCATAGGCGATTTATATGTCACAGACTGCAGCTTCGCCACATGTGATGTTGATGGCGGAACCGGCAATCTTAGCTTTGAAAACTGTGCCTTTGACGAGATGGATATCGACGGCGGTACAGGTAACATCACCGTGACATCCTCACAGTCACTTGACGGCTACATGATGGACCTGGACTCAGGTACAGGCGATATCACAATCAACGGTAATGACTATAATGATGAGTATGAGGTAAATGAGCATGCCAAAAAGCACCTGGTTATCGACTCGGGGCTTGGGGATATTGTGGTGAAATATTAAATTAAACTTTTCACTTTTTATTGTCCATAAACTGCGGCTCCATATATCCGGTTCCTGACATGGACTTGTAGTAGTGGCTTGCGGCCTGCGTGCCGACACGCACCTCGCGGGCCTGCTTCTTTATGGACGCAAATTTCAGAGTCATGAGATCCTTGTTGCGGACCTCCTGACTCTGTATTTTTACGCTCTTGTCCGTGATACTGCGGATATGCTCCTGCATGGTGCGTATCTGCTCCTTGTAGTCCTCTTTGTGACCATTCAGCTCTTCCTTTGTACGTTCGAAAAGCTTCTCAAAGCCTGAATCTAAATTATTGAGCTGGTCGATGAGCCTGCTCTTTGCCTCAACTACCTCGTCAAAGTCGTCAGGTGTGAGCTGTGGATCCTCGAGCTGGTTCTTCTGCTTGATATCAAGCTCTATTATCCGGTCGAGTACCTGTTCCTTTTTCTCAAGGCTTTGTATCATTATATCTATGTATGTCTGTTCCATGGTGTTCTCCCTGTATTTCCAATTGTTTTAACTATAATCATCTCTATGATAGCACAAAACGCACAAACAAACTAGCTTCATGCTGCTGTCTCTGCGTTTTGTTTAAGTTAAAAACTCTCTATAATCCCTGTCGGTGATTTATGATACATTTATCTATGACACATGCAGCTTGTTTCCATTGCATGTGGCCTGCATGACCTCTTTCCACGCGTCACGCATAGTGCGCAGGTGCTCAAGCACCTCCTCAAGAATCTCCTTGTCCTTCTTTATGTTTGCCTCGACAAGGCGTCTGTGAAGATATGTGTATACATTGTTAAAATCCTTTGATACCGGATATTTGTCATCAAGGGTGGACTGGAACTCCTCTATGATACGCTCAACCTTGCGGATATTTGTATGAGCCTGCTGGATATCCTCCTTCTCCACTGCCATGATGGCAATATTACAAAATTTGATTGCACCATCATACAACATGAGTGTAAGCTCTGCCGGTGATGCAGTCATGATTTTGTTATTTGCATATGCTGCGTATGCTTTATTTTGTAACATAATATACCCTCCCTGGTATCTTTTTATGAGAAGTAGCTGCTAATTGAACTCTGTGTGCTGTTGAGCTTGGTCATAGCTGACTCCATCTGAGTAAACTTGTTGTAGTAATAATCCTCACGATCTGAGATCTTTTTTTCCCATTCTTTAATCGTCTTTGTGTAGTTAGTGTACTCTGTCTTCATCTGCTTGTCATTGTAGATGGTAAATGCTGAGCTCAAATCCGTAGACTTCATCTTGTCACCGATTGCACTATACAGATTAGTTGAAAGCTGCTGCATAAACTGCATTACCGTATCCGGATCATCGTTTATAGCTGCCATGAGCTTATCTGTCTTGCCGGATGTATTGGTGTCGTCCTCATCACCATCAATGTGATATGCATTCTGCTCATTCTCCGCTGCATTCAAAAATCCAAGTGTGCTGATTCCAAAGCTTGAGAGCGAGTACTTCTTGCCACCTATCTCAACTGATGACATCATGGCTGTCTGCATTGCTGTCATTACACTGCCAAGTGTAGAATCCCTGCGAAGCAGAGAGTCCTTAATCTTTGTCTCCCACTTCTCAATCTCTTTATCCGACATCTGATCCTTTTCATCATCCGTGAGCGGCTCGTAGCTTCCTGCTGAATCAGCATTGTATAGCTTCGTCATCTCGTTGATGATGTTGTTGTATTCTGTCAGAAAATCCTTTACCTTATCATATACACCCTGTGTATCTGTGCTGGTTGTAATGCTTATAGCACTGTCTCCGGTCTCAGCAAGTGCCTCGATTGTCAGTCCATTGATTGAATAGCTGTTACTGTCACCTGTATATTTTACACCGTTCAGCTCAATCTCCGAATCCTGTCCTGCGACCTTCTTCACCTGTGAATTGAAAAGTGCCTTATTCTGAAGCGTGTATGCAGTGTTTACCCTGTCGAGCAGGTCGTTTAGCGCCTGTGTATACTCAGACGAATCCTTCTGCTTTGAGGCAAGCTCCTTTACAATATTGCTATCTGCTGCTTTTTTTGTGTTGGCCTCTGCGGCCTCCTCCAAAGCGTTTGCTTTATTTACAAAGCCGTCATCCTCGTTTCCGTTTCCTGCTAAAAGCTGCTCTACGGCTTCCTTTCCATTGCCTGCATAAGCATTCTGAATAGCCTTTGTGAGGCTTGCAACCGAATACTCGTCATCGCTTCCCAGTTCGTCCTTTGAAGCCTCAAATGCCTGAACTGACGCAAGAGCCTCATCGTATGAGCTTTTAGTCTTTTCATCCATTGACTTGATGATTGTGTCATACGCTGCTGAAGCTGACTCTATGCCAGTCTTGTTTACGGCATCTGCCGCAATAGTGTACTCGGTCTTTTGTGAAACAGTGATGGAATCAGTTTTATCAGCTGTGCCATCTTCCTTTTGCAGATAGTACTTGCCGTCTGCCTCGTCCTTCTTGTAAGTCTTATCACCGACTTTCAGTGTTGTATCATCGACTACTGTAGGTACTGCTTCAAGCTCCTTGCCATCAGCGTCCGTATAAGCTGTCCTCGTAGATTCTGTCACATCATAGTACGATGTGGTATCCTTGTCCTTATCAGCAACGGCTGCAATATAGTGGCTATTGTTGTCGCTGTCAATATACTTATAAAGAGTATTACCCTTTGTATCGGTCAGCGTGGTCTTTGTATATGTATCATAGCTGTCACCATTCTTTAAAATCAATGAGCCATCACGAGATGAGCCAAGCTTCTCAAGCAGCTTCAGCTTATCACTATCGCCTGCATTATTTGCATCGAGCTTTTCATAAATGCCCTGAAGTGTGGCATATGAATAGCCATAATTTACAGCATTCATAAGATTTTTGCTCTGCGCATTCATCTTAGCTGCATCTGTGGTCAGATTGTTGTAGCTTGTAACAGCTGCCTCGATTTTGGCTCTGGTCTCATCGTCTGAAACTCCATGTAAAGCTGCATACTCATCATATGGATTGGATGAATAAGTACCTGCGGTGGTCTTTTCACCACCATATGCTATTCCCAGGCTATAAAGTGCTGATGCTCCATCTATATTGCTGCCGGTTATGGTAAAATCATTTGCCACGCCTGTCTTTTTTGAGCTGATATAAAATCTCTTGTAGCTTGAATCGTAGTTTGCATCAAGCCCCGCATTCCTGAGCTCCTTTACCACGTCGTTCATGGTAGATGATGCGCTGAGCGTGATGGACTTGGTCTCTTCGCCCATCTTTACCTCAAGCTTGGCATCACCACCTGTGTAACCGAGCTGGGCAAGTGTAGTCTTTTCACTGTCTGCCTTAATTTCTGCTCCGGTCATATATCCGGCCTTTGCCATCTGCTTGATTTTCAGCGACTGTGTGCCGCTTGGTGCACCTGAGCCTGCCTTTACTGTGGCCTTAGTAGTATCCGAAACTGATGTCTTCTTTAAGTTGTATGCTGTAGAAAATCGCAGATTGGAAATATTGCTGTACAAGCTGTACACCTTGGTATTAAGGGATTTCCACGCATCCTGTGTCCACTCAAGCTTGGTCTGCGCCTTCTGATATTTCTCTTTTCTGGTGGTATATGACGATACCATTGCCTTTACAATAGAATCTGTATCCAGGCCTGATGTCATTCCCGATAATCTGATTGCCATGGTGTCCTCCTATCTCTTCTCATCTACCATGAGTCCTGCCATCTCCCAGACCTTCGCTATCATGTCGAGCGTCTTCTCCGGCGGAAACTCCTTGATGACTTCCTTTGTCTTCTTATCAACTATCTTTATTGTCACGCGGTTAGTCTTCTCATGGATGCCGAACACTGCCTCCGACTGGTCAGCCAACGCGCTCTTGTTGATATCATCCACAGCCTTTTTAAGCTGCGTATTCTTCTCGTTCTGCTTTTGTGCAGCAAGCTGTGCCTGTCCCTGTGCTCCGGCATCACCGGCCGAATCCCCGCTTGTTTCCTTCGTATTCATCGCCTGGATATTCCTTGCGATGCTGTCAGACACGACCTGATTGTCCTCACTGGACACCTCTGTCCTGCCCTGTGCCTGTTCCTTTATCTGTGCAGTTGATGTACTTCCCTGATAGACCATTCCTGCACCCTTGATTGCCTCTATTGCCATCTCTAACACCTCCGTGTGAAAATATATTGCAATTGACTGTTGTTCTTACCCTATTCTAAGGAATATATCGGATGAATTGCGGGAAAGTTTATAGCTTTCTTCTCTTTTTAAGTATAAAGAGATTTTGAAAAATCCCGACCCACATCAGGATACTTAACTTTATCCTATGACGTGAGCCGGGATGGCTGGTTTCTTATTATGCACTTATACAGCATGTGGTAATTTATTGCTTATCATACCACTTTTCTTTTTGAGTTTTAGTCTTAATGCTCCAGATTTGCAAACTTCGTGTACTCAGGCAGCCATGCGAGGTTTACGGTGCCGATTGGACCATTACGCTGTTTAGCGATGATGATCTCTGAGATACCCTTGAGCTCGGTGTCCTTGTTGTAGTAGTCATCACGATAGATGAACATAACGACATCGGCATCCTGCTCGATAGCTCCTGACTCTCGAAGGTCAGAAAGCATAGGCCTGTGGTCTGGTCGCTGTTCTACAGCTCGTGATAGCTGGGAGAGTGCCACCACAGGGACTGAAAGCTCTCTGGCGAGTGCCTTAAGTGAACGTGATATGTCTGAGATTTCCTGCTGACGCGATTCTGAGCCCCGTCCTGAGCCTGTCATGAGCTGCAGGTAATCGATGATAATGAGCTTTAAGTCATGTTCGAGCTTGTATTTACGGCACTTGCTTCGAAGCTCTGATATGCTGATACCCGGAGTGTCGTCTATGATGAGTTCGGAGTCTCCGATGATTCCGGCTCCCTCGACCAGCTTTTCCCAGTCGGCATCAGACAGATTTCCTGTACGCAGTGCCTGTGCATCCACCTTTGATTCAAGCGAGAACAGACGGTTTACGAGCTGCTCCTTCGACATCTCGAGTGAGAATATGGCTGTACACAGATGTGCGTGGAATGCCACATGCTGTGCTATGTTGAGCACGAAGGCTGTCTTTCCCATTGACGGACGGGCTGCCACAAGCACGAGATCTGACGGCTGAAGTCCCGCTGTCCTGTAGTCAAGGTCTATGAAGCCTGTCGGGATTCCTGTTACGGTGCCCTCCTGCTGTGCTGCTTTTTCGATTTTCTCGAGGGCATTCATGACTACAGTACGGATTGGCACGTAGTCACCTGTCTGCCTTGTGGAAAGCAGCTCAAATACATCGTGCTCTGTCTTGTCGAGCACGCTCTCGAGCGATTCCTTGCCGGCGTAGCACTCGTTCTCTATGTCCTCTGTCACATGTATGAGCTTTCGCTTTATGGCATTTTCTTTTACGATATTGGCATAGTACTTGATGTTGGCAGAGGTCGGCACACTGGTGACGAGAGTTCTCACAAAGTCAAGGCTTTGTATTTCCTGCGGCACATCCTTTTCCTTTAGACGGTTCTGGAGTGTGACGAGATCTACAGGCTGACCCTCTGTAAAGAGCTCAACCATGGTCTCAAATATGATGCCGTACTGCTGATGATAAAAATCCTCCTTAAGGAGCATCTCGCTGGCGGTCACTATGGCATCCTTGCTCATAATCATGGAGCCGACCACGGACTGCTCTGCCTCAAGGCTGTTTGGCATTATTCGTTTGATTAATGCTTCTTCCAAGGGGATTCCTCCTATCCTTCAACTACTGATACTGTGAGGTTTGCTGTTACCTTTGGATGAAGCTTGACAGGAACCTCATAGTTGCCAAGTGCTTTGATTGACTCGTTAAGCTGCATCTTTTTCTTATCGAGCTCTAAGCCGTGCTGCTCCTTTGCCGCAGCCGATATCTCCTTGGTGGAGATGGAGCCGAATGTTCTGCCGCCCTCGCCTGAGCGCAGCTTTACTACTACCTTTGTGCTCTCTACGACCTTTGCGAGTGCAAGTGCACTCTCGTAGTTTTCCTGTGCCACCTTGTCAGCGTGCTGGTTCTGAAGCTTTAAGTCATTTAAGTTCTTTGGAGTAGCCTCTACTCCAAGCTTTTTAGGTATGATATTGTTTCTGGCGTAGCCGTCACTTACGTTTACTATCTCGCCTTTTTTGCCTAATGGTTTTACGTCCTGTAATAAGATTACTTTCATTCTTCTATGTCTCCTTCTTTTAGCATTTCGTCCAGTGTATCCTGTATCATGCGCTTTGCCTGCACGATAGTGACGCCTGTCAGCTGTGCGCCTGCCACATTTAAGTGTCCGCCACCGCCCAGCTTCTCCATGATTATCTGGACATTTATCTCGTCGATTGAACGAGAGCTGATATAAATCTTGTCATTGTACTCTGTGAGCACAAATGATGCCTTGATTCCTATGATGTTGAGCAGCTCATTTGCTGCCTGTGCACCGACGATTGTCGGGCTCTCCACATTCTCGCTAGGGCATACAGATATAGCAAATGAGCCCCTGTATACCTCTGCATGGCGCACTGCCTCGGCTCTTGCCTTGTAGCATGACATGTCATTTCTAAGCATCTTTCTGACGCGTGTTACCTCTGCACCTGAGCGCTTCAGAAAAGCTGCCGCCTCAAATGTACGCACACCTGTCTTTGTCATAAAGTTGTTGGTGTCAATAAGGATGCCCGCGTAGATGCAGTCGGCCTCTGTCGCATTGATCTTGACTCCGTCGTTGAAGTACTGCAGCACCTCTGCAACCATCTCACACGCACTTGATGCATACGGCTCGATGTATGAGAGTATAGGATTCTCTATTATCTCGCTGCTTTGTCTGTGGTGGTCAAATACGACTATCTTTCCTGTCTTCCTGAGGAGCTCAGGGCACTCTGTATAGCTTGGCCTGTTGGTGTCCACCACCATGACAAGCGTATCCCTGCTCACCATTTCAAGAGCCTCTTCACTGTTTATAAACATATCTGCCGGGTAGCCCTTTGCCCCTGAAAACGTCTCCATGAGAGGTCTGACTGAGCTTGTCGGGTCATTTATGACTATCTGCGCCATCTTGTCGAGATTCTTTGCTGCACAGTATATACCTATGCCTGCCCCGAGTGAGTCTATATCTGTGATGCTGTGGCCCATGATAAGTACGTTCTCACAGGTTTCAATGATCTCCTGGAGCGCCTGTGCCTTGACTCTCGCCTTTACCCTTGTCTTGCTCTCCACCTGCTTTGACTTGCCGCCAAAATACAGGATATCGTCATGATCCTTTATGACTACCTGATCACCGCCTCGTCCGAGGGCCAGGTCTATGGCATTTCGCGCATATACGTAGTTTTCATTATACTTATCGCTCTTTATACCGATTCCGATACTGAGTGTGACCGCCATCTCGTTGCCGACCTTTATGGCCTTCACCTCGTCAAGCACCTTGAACTTGTCCTCCTTCATGCTGTCAAGGTACTTGTACTTGAACACCACGAAGTATTTGTCGTTTTCTATTTTTCTGACAAGACCATCATACTTGGCAAAGTACTGGTTTACACGTCTGTCGATAAGTGCAACGAGCAGTGACCTCTTTACATCCTCTATGCTGTCGAGCGCCTCGTCATAGTTATCGATATACACAAGCGCTGAGACCTGCTTCTGCTCTGTGATTTCTTTCTTGCAGTGATAAAGCTCCGACTCATCAAATACATACAGCGCCGTCAAAAACTGGTCTGCTTCATTTGTGTCGATTATCTCATTTTCCTCTGCGATAGAGTTGAAATATATTCGCTTGACGGACAGTCTGACTATGCTGTCCTCCTCCTCATTTACTATCTTGAAGTCTGTCGGCGCATCACTCTTGGTGAGAAGCTCTCTGGTCACTGTCGGAAAAAGTGTCGTGATGGATTTGTGATATTTTTTATCCACACCCATTAGCTCTGCGAATTTGTCATTTACCCAGAGTATCTTGCCGGAGTACTCAAGCAGGGCATACGGCACCTCAAACTCATTAAGCAGCCTCTTCTGCACCGATGAATACTGTGTTGCAAAGCTTATCAGCTCATTTGCAACGACTGACTTGCTTCTGACATACAAAAACAGCACGAGCGCAAAGTAAAACACTGTAAAGCCTACCATGCCATAGCCAAGCCTTCTGTCATAGCGCAGTGCTATTCCGTCAGCACATATCCACACAAACGTCAGATATAGCGGCCAGCACATGTAGCTTTTCAGCCTGCCCTTGAATTTTATTTTTTTCTTCATTTTACTCTCCTTATCCCCGGTGCGTTGCGCTGATGCTGCCGGTGCAACGGTTGCGGTTTCGAGAATGTACTACAAATTAATAGTTACCGGCCACATCTTTATGCAGCCCGCATCGATTGATATACCTACTAGAGAGTATACCACTTTGTGGGGATTATTCCTAGTACTATATTTATCAGTTATACTCAAATCGTTGCTGTTCACACTGTTAGGTGTGAACCGTAACTTATACTCAATTATGACTATGAGGAATATATGGCATTTCTGTGTAGCAGAGAGAATCTTAATACAATTCTGTGCAATCTAAAAAGCACCGCATATATCTGATACGATACATGCGATGCTTTTTGTGTGCTCTCATCTTCCGGTATTCATTTTAATTAAATATAATTACTTCTCAGTCTTATCCGCAGCTATCTCTGCAATCGACTTTGTAAGACCTGCAATCCCCTGAATCTCTGATGGGATGATTATCTTTGTAGCCTTGCCGTCTGCTGCCTTGGCAAATGCCTCCAGGCTCTTTATCTGGAGCACTGCGTTATCCGGATTTGCCTCCTTCAACATGCGAAGTCCGTCTGCATTGGCCTGCTGTATCTTGAGGATAGCCTCTGCCTGACCTGCTGCCTCCTGGATTGTTGCCTCCTTCTTTGCCTCTGCGCGAAGGATGGCTGCCTGCTTTTCAGCCTCTGCATCGAGGATGACTGACTCTTTATTTCCCTCTGCAACAAGGATTGTTGATTTTTTCTCACCCTCTGCACGAAGAATGGCCTCTCGTCTCTCACGCTCTGCCTTCATCTGCTTCTCCATGGCATCCTGGATGGCCTTTGGAGGTATGATGTTCTTGAGCTCGACACGGTTTACCTTGATGCCCCATGGATCTGTTGCCACATCGAGTGTTGCGCGCATCTTGGTGTTGATTGTCTCACGGCTGGTGAGTGTCTCATCAAGCTCTAAGTCTCCGATGATGTTACGAAGTGTTGTGGCTGTGAGGTTCTCAATTGCCATGATTGGATTCTCTACTCCGTATGCGTAGAGCTTTGGATCTGTAATCTGGAAATATACTACAGTGTCTATCTGCATTGTTACATTATCCTTTGTGATTACAGGCTGTGGTGGGAAATCTACCACCTGCTCCTTTAAGATGACTCTCTTTGCTATTCTGTCGATAAATGGCACCTTGAGGTGAAGTCCTACGCTCCATGTGGTGAGATATCCTCCCAAACGCTCAATTACCATTGCATGTGCCTGTGGCACGATTTTGATGCAGTTTACCAGTACTATAAGTACGATTACGAGTAACACTGCAAGTGCTATTAATCCTTCCATTTCCAGTTAAGCCTCCTTTACCCTTTTTACAATTAGTTTTACTCCGCTTATCTTTACTACCTCGATAAGCTCGCCTTTTCTTATGACCTGGGTCTCGTCCTGCGGTCTGACTGTCCACTCCTGACCGTTTACAACGGCTTTTCCCGTCTGCTTCATGCTGTCAGCATCCTCGGTGAGCACAGCTCTTTCTCCAACCAGACTGTCCACGTTTGTCTTCACTGTCCTGGAATTGATGTACTTCCCGGCCCATGGCTTTGTGAGAGCTAAAAGCACGACTGAAACGAGTATAAATGCAATTCCCTGAACCACGACATTGCCGCCAAGCAGTGCGATTATAAACGCTACAAATGAGCCTGCCGCAAACCATATGGATGTGAGCCCGACTGTCATAAGCTCAACTAAAACAAAAACTACGGTGGCTGCCAACCAGAAAACAATGTATGTATCCATTTGAACCCTCCCTTTTTATTAGTATTTGTTTTATATTCATTTTATACTATGTAATTTGATTATGCAACAAATATTAATTTTTTAAGCATAAAACGTTTTTAACCTAAAAAATCCCGACCACCATCCGGTAGTCGGGATTTATCATACATTTATCTTATTCGCAAACGTATGGCATAAGAGCAAGATGACGTGCTCTCTTGATTGCTACTGTAAGAGCTCTCTGGTGCTTTGCACAGTTTCCTGTGATACGGCGTGGAAGGATTTTTCCTCTCTCAGAGATGTATCTCTTTAATTTGTTTGTATCTTTGTAATCAATGACATTGTCTTTTCCACAGAATACGCAGACTTTTTTTCTTCTACGCATTGGTCTTCTCTTCATTGATGAACCATCAGCTGATTTATTGTAAGCCATTTTTGTTACCTCCTTGAATATTTGTCCTTATGGACACTACTAATTGAATGGAAGCTCCTCGTCGATTCCGTCCGGAATGTTCATGAAGCCATCCCCAGCAGCCTGGCTAGGTGCAGGTCTGTCTGCCGGTGCAAATCCGCCTGCATTTCCTGATGCGGCTGATTTAGACTCTGCAAACTCTGCATTCTCAACTACGACGTCAGTAGTGTATACCTTCTGTCCGTCCTTGTTTGTATAGCTGCCAGTCTGGATTCGGCCCTCAACAACAAATTTTGTTCCTTTACGGCCAAATCTCTCAAAAAATTCTGCTATCTTTCCAAAAGCTACGCAGTTGATGAAATCCGTTGACTGCTCCTCTGCATTCTTGCTGTATCGTCTGTCTACCGCAAGTGAAAATCTTGCTATTGCAAGTGAGTTATCCCCCTGAGCATAGCGGATTTCTGCGTCTCTGGTTAATCTACCCATAAGTATTACTTTGTTCATAATACAATCTCCTATTTTCTTATACTATGCCTCGTCTTTTCTAACGCATAAGAAACGAAGAACATTGTCCATGATACGAACGTCCTGCTCGATTTCTGCTGGGACTGTTCCCTCAGCATCGAACTGGATGAAGTAATAAAAGGCCTCAGTCATGTGCTGAATCTCGTAAGCTAATCTCTTCTTACCAGCCTCCTCAACTTCTGTAACAGTACCGCCGGCACGTGTGATGTACTCTTTTGCCTTCTCGACTACTGCTGTTCTCGCATCATCCTCGATCTTTGCACTAACGACGAGTGCTAATTCATATTTGTTCATGCGAATGTTACCTCCTTTTGGTCTCTGGCTCATAAATCTGATTATGAGCAAGGAATTTTATATCACGAGTCTAGATAATAACATGAATCGTGGTACTTTTCAAGGGGTTTTTGCAATTTTTCTTTAATTTTTATTAGGTCGGGACATGCGCTGTTTCTATCTAACTAAGCCTGCTTCTTGGTGAGACCGCGGTCATTTTTCTCGACCAGCTTCCTTGGCACCATAACCTGGTGTCCGCAGCCCATGCATTTCAGGCGGAAGTCTGCGCCGACACGCATGATTTCCCACTCGCTGCTGCCGCACGGATGCGGTTTTTTCAGTTTTACGATATCTCCTACTGCGTATTTATCCATTCTATATTCCTTCTCTACCTATATCTGCCATATTATATACTATGATATGAGGGTCAAAAGGTATTTTGCCCCTCATACTACACCTCTATCTGCTCAAATACAGAGCCCAGTCCCTGCTGTATCAGAAGGTCTGCTCTTGCGTCCATCGGTGTGGTGGACTTGTTGATAAGCACAAGCTTATTTCCGTTGTAATAGTCTATGAGGCCTGCCGCCGGATATACCGCAAGTGATGTACCGCCTACTATGAGCACATCGGCATGACTGATGCAGTAGATTGCATCCTCAAGCGTTTTCTGATTTAAGCCCTCCTCGTACAATACGACATCCGGCTTTACCGGACCGCCGCACTTTGGACATTTTGGCACGTCTGTTGAGTGGAGGATTTCCTCTGCGCTTACAAACTGCAAGCACCTCTCACAGTAGTTTCTCAGCACGCTGCCATGCAGCTCCATTACATTTTTGCTGCCGGCCTTCTGATGCAGTCCATCTATGTTCTGCGTCACAACGCCCTTAAGCTTTCCGGCTTTTTCAAGCTCTGCCAGCTTGTAATGCGTGATGTTCGGCTCTGCATCAAGACAGAGCATCTTATCACGGTAGAAGCGGTAAAATTCCTGCGGATGCTTCCTGTAAAATGTATGGCTCAGGATGGTCTCTGGCGGGTAGTCATACTTCTGATTGTAAAGTCCGTCCACGCTTCTGAAATCAGGTATGCCGCTCTCGGTTGATACACCTGCTCCGCCGAAAAATACAATATTGTCCGAAGCCTTTATCCACTGCAAAAATGTTTCTACACTGCTGTCATTGTTACCCATATGTATCCATCCTTTCTTCTTTTCTTCTTTAAATTGCTGCCTATTATTTTTTGAGCCACACTTTTATAGCTTTCGCACCAGCTTGTCCACATCTGCATTCAGTCCAAGTACCATCACTGCATCGTCTGCCTTGAACACGTAGTCCGGCAGCGGAAGCACGCGATTCTTTCCGGCTTCCTTTACTGTAACGATATTTACATTGTATTTCTGGCGCACATTATTTTCCTTGATGCTCTTTCCTACCCAGCCTTCAGGTGGATTTATCTCGTAGATTGAGTAATCATCGTTTAATGCCACATAATCAAGCACATGGTTGGCGCTGTATTTCTTTGCCACTCTCTCTGCCATGTCGCGGTCAGGATAGATAACCTCATCCGCACCGTTTCGAAGCAGGAACTTGGCATGCACATCCCTGTTTGCCTTGCTGATGACGTATTTTCCGCCCATCTCCTTCACGAGACTTGTTATCTCAAGCGAGCTCTGGAAATTGGTGCCGATGCATACAAAAATCAAATCGAAATTGTTGATTCCGAGTGCTTTTACTACCTGTGGGTCAGTACAGTCACCTATCTGCACCTTGGTCACATCATAGATTAAATCCCTGACCTTGGCCTCGTCCTTGTCCATCACCATAATGTCGTTTCCGTTTTTAATCAAATCCGCACACAGATGGTGTCCGAATTTGCCCATTCCAATAATTAAAATTGATTTCATTGCGTTTCTCCTTATCCTTATCCAATGATAACTTTTTCCTCCGGAAGCTCTATATTGGCTTTATCCGGTCTATGCACAAACGAAAGCACAAAGGTCATGCTTCCGATTCTTCCACAATACATCATAATTATGATAATTATGCGTCCTACTGTATTTAAATCTCTTGTGATGCCTGTTGTCATGCCGACCGTACTGATTGCAGAGTATACCTCAAACAGTACATCGTCCATCTTCATATTGGATGTGGCAAGTATAGCTATCACCGCTGTAAGGCCAAGCACCAGATTGATGATAAGCACCATTCCGGCCTTTTTGATTACCTCACTGCTTATTTTCCTGCCAAACACATTGCAGCCGTTGCTTCCTCTCATATAAGAAACAATATAGATTATCATGACCGCCATGGTTGTGGTTTTGATTCCGCCGGCTGTCGAGCCCGGGCTTCCTCCTATGAACATGAGCACTATAGTCAAAAGCTTGCTCTCCTGTGTCAGTGCTGCTGTGTCTACTGTATTGAAGCCTGCCGTTCTCGCCGTAACCGAGCCGAATAACGATGCAAATATGGCACCCGGTGTATCCATGCCTGCTATGGTATTACTTTTTTCAAAAATATACATAAACAGTCCGCCGCCGAAGACAAGTATCAGTGTGGTTGATATTACTATCTTGGCGTGGAGCGAGTATCTGCTAAACTTAAGCTTTTTGATTCTGACCTCATTCCATATGGTAAAACCGATACCACCTATGATGATAAGCAGCATAATTGTTATATTGACTAACGGATCTGCGACATATTTTGTAAACGATGAGTACTCCTCGTTTATGCCCATCAGGTCAAAGCCCGCATTGCAAAATGCAGATATCGAGTGGAACACCGAGAAATATATGCCTCTTATTATGCCAAAATCCGGTATGAATCGGATTGCTAAAAGCACCGCTCCTATGCCTTCGATAAGGAAGGTTCCCCTTATTATCACGCTGAAAAGCCTTACTATTCCACCAATCTCGAGTGCATTGACGCTCTCCTGCATCAGATCCCTCTGTCTGAGTCCGATTTTTTTGTGCAGGAGCATGGAAAATGCCACACCGATTGAGATGAAGCCCATGCCTCCTATCTGAATCAGCACCAGAATTACAAGCTGCCCTATGATACTCCAGTGTCTGAAGGTGTCAAACACAACAAGACCTGTCACACAGGTTGCGCTTGTTGCCGTAAAAAGTGAGTCCAGAAAATTAGTCCATTGTCCGTCTCTTGAAGAAAACGGAAGGCTCAGCATTATTGCCCCTGATAATATTATCAAAAAAAAGCCAACTGCGATGTATCTGAACTCTGTCAGGTTCTTATGTCTTTTTTTAATGTCATGTTTTATATCGTTCATATCCAATCCTAACTATCTGCTGCAGAATGTATTATTGTCAGCTTACAGAAGCTGTTTGTATATATCCCTCTTGCTGACACCTCTGTCCTTTGCCACGAGCTTCATGGCTTCCTTCCGGTCGATGCCCTGTGACTCATAGTGTGCCATATGCGCTTCAAGAGGCATGGCTTCCCAGCTTTCCTGCTGCTCCTTTGCTATTTCAGCCACGTTTCTGCCACAGATTACAAGCACATATTCACCTCTTGGCTCCTGTGTCCTTGAACGCTCCAAAAGCTCCGAAAATGTAGTCTGCACCTTTTCTTCGTGCTTTTTCGTAAGCTCCCTGCACACGGTGAGTTCTCTGTCTCCGAGCGCATTGTAAAGCTCTGTGACCGTCTTTACGAGATGATGAGGCGCCTCGTAGATGATGATTGTCCGGGTCTCGTTTTTAAGCTCCTCAATGACGCGCGCGCGTTCCTTTTTATCCCTCGGCAAAAATGCCTCAAACGCAAACCTCCTGGTAGGCCTGCCCGACATGGTGAGCGCTGTAATGCACGCTGCTGCCCCGGGAAGCGAGGTAACAGGCACGCCCTCCTCGTAGCAGATGCGCACAATATCCTCACCCGGATCAGAAATGCCGGGTGTTCCGGCATCAGTGATGAGGGCTATATTTTTGCCCTCCTTAAGCTTTGCCACAAGCTGGTAGGCTTTATCTATCTTGTTAAACTCATGATAGCTCGTCATGGGTGTCTTTATCTCAAAATGATTGAGCAGCTTTATGGAGTTTCTCGTATCCTCCGCTGCGATGAGGTCTACCTCCTTAAGTGTGCGCAGCACACGGAATGTGATGTCCTCCAGATTTCCTATCGGAGTTGCGCACAGATACAGTGTTCCTGTCATATGATTCTCCTGTTATTTTCCGTTATTCCGGGGCTTATCGCCGTATATCTCATATATCTCATCCGTGTATACATTAGGCTCCTTGTATACAACCAGCGGTTTTTCGATGGTAATACGGCTTTTGCCGCCCTTTAACCCCTCTATGAGCACCATGTTTGGCTCCCTGTCCGCGTAGGGATGCACAAGGCGCATTCGCTTTGGCTCGATATGATATTTCATCATCGTGCTAAAGATCTCTGCCAGCCTGAATGGTCTGTGAACCATGTAAAAACGCCCATTGAATTTGAGCATTTTTGCACTCTCTCTGACTATGTCATCCAGTGTGCACCTGACCTCGTGGCGTGCTATTGTCATGGCATCGTCTGCATTTTTGATACCGTGCTGACCTATCATATACGGCGGATTTACCGTCACCACCTCCACGGACTCCCGACCGAAAAGCTCTGAGGCATTGCACACATCGCCCTCTTCTATGGTCACTTTGTCCTCGAGATGATTATATCTCACACTTCTTCTTGCCAGATCTGCGCACTGCGGCTGAAGCTCAAGCCCGCTGTAATGCTCTCCGTTGTTCTTTGCCTCAAGAAGTATCGGAATCACACCATTTCCTGTGCACAAATCCACAGCACGCTCACCGCGCTTTACCTTTGCATAGTCCGATAAAAGCACGGCATCTATGCCGAAGCAGAACAGCTTTGGGTCCTGTATGAGCCTGTAGCCCTTGCGGCACAAATCGTCCAGGCGCTCATTACTGTGTATCAGTGCTTCCATTGTCTTTGTCCCTGTTGTAATCTTTATTATACTCTTTATTATAGTTTTTGTTCTTGTAATCTTTGTTGCGGTTGTATTTCTGCTTGTTTGGTCTGTTTTTGCCGCCCTTGTACGGCTTTTTGTAACCGTCCTTATTTTCTCTGCCGGCATTTGCAGCATTTACTTCATTTGTCTCATTTGCAGAAGCTTCCGCTGCCTCTATGTCCGCCCTGTACGGACGTCTTTCTCTGTTGTCACGCTTATCACGGCGCTCGCGATATTCATTTTTGTTGTCACGGTGTCCACGGTTTCTCTGCTGTTTCTCCTGTGACTTGTCCTCCATCGTCTCATCGCCGCTATCCTCGAGATCCTTGAGCTCGCGAAGCTCCTCCTCGGTGAGCTTTACATCCTTTTTCTGACGCGGCTTTAAGCGCAGATCATCTACAGTATACTCACGAAGCTCCTTCTCCTCGCCGTTGTCAATAACAACACGAACGAGCTGCCTGAGCACGCTGACTGACTTGACCTCTCCGATGATTCCCTCAGGTGTCTTGACCTTTTCTCCTATCGACGGCATTCTGCTGTTCAGATACTCATATGTATCCTGCTCATACTTGAGGCAGCACATAAGTCTTCCGCACACACCGGATATCTTGGTTGGATTGAGCGAGAGATTCTGCTCCTTTGCCATCTTGATGGAAACCGGCACAAAATCTGCCATATAAGAATGACAGCATAGCGGCCTGCCACATATTCCAATGCCTCCCATCATCTTGGTCTCATCCCTGACACCGATCTGACGAAGCTCTATTCTGGTGCGGAATACCGCTGCCAGATCCTTTACGAGCTCCCTGAAATCAATTCTGCCGTCCGCTGTAAAGTAAAACAGCAGCTTGTTTCCGTCAAAGGTATACTCTGCATCCACCAGCTTCATCTCAAGTCCGTGCTTGATGATTTTCTCCTTGCAGATGGCAAATGCCTCTTTTTCCTTTTCCTTATTTCTCTCAACCGTTTTCTCATCCTCGTCGGTTGCCACTCTGATGACAGGCTTAAGCGGTGAAACCACCTTATCATCATCCACCTCCTTCGGCGGAATGAGGACAGTTCCCATCTCTATGCCTCTTGCTGTCTCCACGATAACATGCATTGCCATGTCGAGGTCGAAATCAGCCGGGTCAAAGTAATATATTTTGCCTGCTGTCCTGAATCTGATACCAACTATTTTTGTCATGTGATTAGTTCTCCTTTATGGTCATAAGCAGCAGCTCAATTACCAGGTCAAAATTAACGTTTGCGTTAATTCTTATCTTTGCCTTCTCAAGCGCCTCAAGTATTGCCTCGATTCCCTGATAGGAATGCTTTGCTGCCTGTTTCTTTATATCATAGACCTCATCCTTGAATATGAGTCCGTTAACGTCGTTTGTCGCCTTCATATACAGCACATCTCTGTACCATACCATAATCAGGTCAAAATAATCCTGCACCTTAAGCTTGTACTCAGCTATCTGCTTTACTGCTGCGCCCAGCTCGTAGAGATCTATGTCATCGAGGCGCTTTATAAGCGACAGTGCTGACTCCTTTAGCTCGTTGAACTCGTCTGATGAGGCGAGCTTAACAGCCTTTCCGACGATGCCCTGTGCAAATGCAGCACTGATATCTGCCTGATAATCCGGAATATGCTTTTCGTTCATCAGGTATGCCTTTATCACCTCGTCCTTTACCGACTTCATATTGAGTGTGATGCAGCGCGACCTGATGGTCTGCAGAAAGCTGTCTGCATTGGTGGTGAGAAGCATGATGACCGCATATGCCGGTGGCTCCTCTATTGTCTTTAAAAGCGCGTTCTGCGCCTGCTGGTTCATTTTTTCAGCCTCATCCACTATGTAAATCTTGTATTTACTGCTGTACGGCTTTATCACTATATCATTGTTTAGCTGTGTCCTGATGTCGTCAACCGATATGTTGTTGGGCTTTTCATGACTGACATATATTATATCAGGATGATTGTGGTCATCTGCCTGATGGCACGATTTGCACTCTCCACAACCGTCTGTGCCCTCCTTCTCACACTGCAGTGCCCTGGCAAATGCCTCGGCTATCATCATTTTGCCGGACAACTGTGGTCCGTTTATTATATATGCATGTGAGACCTTTCCCATTGATATGGCATTTTGCAGATGCTCTATTATCTGCTCATTTCCTACTATATCCTTAAATCCTGCCATAGCTGCTGCCTCCGTTTTAGTCTGCCTGTGTCTGTTATAGCTTTAATCTCCTACGTGAGTATATCAAGCAACAGTCCACGTATCTCTCCGATTCTTGCAAGTATGGACAGATGATCCTTCTCATCCTCCACCAGCTCTGATGCCAGCTCGTCCAGATTGCTGTCTATCAGTCTTATTATACCATAAACTCTGTGCCTTCCTCTCCTGTCGAGAAAATTTTCTCTGGAAAATTTATGGGATCTGTAGACCACCTCATTTAAAAAATCCTTTATGAGCCCGCGATATCTCTTCATGTCCCTGATGTCCATATGCTCGGCTATTCTGTTGCCCTGTGCTGTGATATCCTGCATCAGCGCATCTACCTTTGCCTGGAGATCAGCGTCTGTTATGGCGCTGGCCAGTGTGAATTTGAACGAGCCGTCACCGGCCTGTGTTTTTTGTGCATCAGGAACCTGTGTCACCTGATTTACTTCATTTACTCTGACTGCCATGAGGCTGCCTCCTTATTCGTTTCCGGTTACACTTATGTGCAGGCCGTAACCATCATCTTGCTCTGCAATTAGGAACTCTGTCGTATGTATGCTGAAATCTCGGCAAGCACAGTGTCCATATCATCATTTATGAAGCGACGTGTAATCCCCGCCTCATGCAGCTTCTCCTCAGAAAAATCTGATGCGTCTGCCAGAAAACGGCGGCACATCTCCTCATATTTAGGCACCTGCTGCCCCTTTTCCCGGTGAATGGCGCGTATCAGACGGTCGCCGTCCTCCACCTCCACATAGATTGGCAGTACCCTGTCACTGCCAAAATAATCGCGTATCTTTGTGTAAGACTCCAATGTTCCGACTGTCAGATAGCTTTTACAGCGAAGGTCTATATCATCATCGTTTACCGTGAAATACTTCCACACGCCGTACACTGTATTGTACTCGCGAAGCTCTATGATGCGCCCCTGTGCACTGAGCCTTTTTACATCCTCTTCATTGCAGAAATGATAATCCTTATCCTGTGCCTCTCCGTCCCTTATCGGGCGAGTGGTATACGGGATAATCCTGCTAAGCATTAGGGAATCATCCTGCAGTATTTTATTGTATATAGTGTCCTTGCCTGATGCGCTTTTTCCCATCACGCAGAAAATCTTACCCATCTGTAAACCTCTTATATTTTAATTAGTATAAATATGATCGTTTGCTATGTCAAACTGTTGCTTACAGCACTGCAACAAACTTCCACATATTGGCATCCGGATCAAAATCCAGGCCATCCACTTCAAGACCTGAATTTACAGCCTTTATTACATCATCTATGAGCTTGTCGTTCATTATCTCTCCCGGCACCACAAGCGGTATCCCCGGCGGATATATATTTATAAAGGCACCGCTCACCTTCCCGCTTGCCTTAAAGGCATAGACCGCCTGATGGTCTGCATCATATGCATCATACATTTCCATTACGGCAGGCAGCTTTTGGTATATAGCTGTGTCCATTTTGACAGGAAAGTAAAATTGATGTACCACACCCTCCTGCTTTAATATATCATAAAACTCTTCAAAATCAGACTTATATTTTTCGAGCTGGCTGTCTATTTCAATCAAAGCATCCGCAAGCCTGTCAAAGCCCTCATCCGTATCCATGACAGATGCCAGCGCCAGTACATAATTGCCCGCCGCCATCTCAAGCTGCAGCTCATATTTTTTGAGCAGAAGCTCAAGCAGCGTATGTCCATTCATAGCCTCTTTCGTAAATATAATAATCTTTGACTCGTCAAAATCATATGCCTCGTCAGCAGAAAAATCACTTTTTCTGACCACGTTCAGATGCGAAAGTCCTCTGACCTTCTGATAAAATCTGTCAAGTCTGCTCCTAAGCTGTGCAAATGCTGTCTCTTTGTTATCGCGCACATAGTATATGCAGCGCTCTATGCCTGTCATAAGCACATATGACGGTGAGCTTGTCTCGTAAATGCCGAGAAACTTCTCCACTGCTCCTTCACGCATCCCACCCAGCAGTAAAAGCGCCGTCTGTGTAAATGCCGGAAGCGTCTTGTGCAGGCTCACTATGACCGCATCGGCCCCGAGCGCTATTGCATTTTGAGGGAAGCCGCCTCCAAAGCCAAAGTGCGCGCCATGTGCCTCGTCAACTATGAGTAAAGCTCCATGTGCATGTACCACAGAGGCGATTGCCGCCACATCGGAAACCACGCCATCGTATGTAGGCGAGGTTATCACGACCGCCCTTATGTCCGGATTTTCATCGAATGCCGCCCTTATCTGTGCCTCGGTTATCTGCCCCTGCAGCCCTGTCCGTGTAATTTCAGGGTATGTAAACACCGGGTGAAGCTGCCTTAAGTAAAGCGCATGATACACCGCCTTGTGACAGTTCCTTGCTACAAGCACCTTGTCTCCCCTTTTGGTGGCCGCAGATATTGCTGCCAGTATACCGCAGGTGCTTCCGTTTATGAGAAAATATGCACGCTTTGCACCGTAAAGTGCCGCTGCCTCAGCCTGCGCCTCCTTTATAATGCCCTCAGCGTGGTGCAGATTGTCAAAATTGTCTATCTCTGTGATATCAATAGCATACGGGTCCAGCCCTGCACCTATATCACTGCCACGGCGCTTATGCCCCGGCATGTGAAACGGATAAATATTTGATTGTGAATTATTTATCAGTTCTTTTTCCATTTAAGTACCTATATATCCTTTTTAGCCCAGAAATCTTCCAAGCTCCGGCATCCAGTCATCATAAAATATTTCATCATTGCAAAACGCGCTCCAGACCGGTGTGAGGAAATCAAGTATCAAATCAAGCGTCTCCTCCCAGCCTGCATTCGCATATGCCCTCTGCTGTCGTGTCAGCCTCTTACAATACCGCTCCCAGCGCCTTCTCATATAAGCATAGCTACGATAGCCATACACCTGCTCAAGCCGGTGCATGCTCACTGTCTTCGGCTTATTTTTCGCTCTAACCTTAAAAATATCAATTATCTGCCTTCCGCTGACCGAATATCTCTTAAGTATCTCATATGCATCACCATATGGTTTCATATCGCTAACCAGTTCAAGCTTATCCATTATCTCAAACAGCTGTTCTCCGAGCCTGGATTCAGGCGAAAAAATACAAACATTTGCGTCTCCATAAAAGCTGTTCATAAAAACAATATTTTTAGTCATGGGAACTCCTGCATCCGCTTCATTAAGGCGCTCAAGCCTCACTGCAAACGGTACTTCCCCGCCATCACACATAGCGCTTAGATTCCACGTATGTATCAGCGGCTGCATATCACTGCCGCCTGGTTCATTAGCTGATACCTTTGCCGTCTGCTTAGATAATTCTGCATTAGTCCATACCACATCACTGTGACTGTTAAGCCCTGCATTGCCTATAATGATATTGCGCAGTACATCAAACGGCGTACCATTATCCTCTGCCCTGCCACCGGGGCTGCCATATACATAATAAAACGCCAGCTTTTCTCCTGTTGCAAAATACGGCTTTTGAAGCCACAGCACTTTTCCCAGACCGGCATTATTTATGCGCCAGAGAAAATCCTGCTTCACGTACTGCCATAACACATCGCTGTACGATAATTTTTTCTCATCGCTTATATGTCTTAAATCTACCCTCACTACAACCATACTCCTATGAAGCTTTGCACCTTCTTTACCACGCGCCTCGCCCTTGCGTAATCCATGAGCACGGAAATATCCTTGTCCGTATCCGCTATGTACGACTGTACAGCTGCCTTGAAATCATTGCGGTCCAGTCTCGACTCATACTTCAGGCAGTCGCATATCACACGTTCTTTATCATAGATTCCAAAGGTATTGCCTCCAAGCTCAATGGTTGTGGCTCCAAGCATAAGTGCTGTGGGCTCCGTATAAAACGGAATGATTCTGGGATAGTCCATCTTAAAACGCGATTTTGATGTGTTTTTGTCCACGGCAAGCGTCCATCCGTATGGCTTCTCCTTTATATAGCCATAGGCGTAAAGTGCACTTTCCATGCAAAGCATTGCATCCGGAAAGAGTGCCGCGACAAGTGCATCCTCAGAAAAATCATCCACGCGGTCGGTGTAATAGCCGTTTCTGATGCGGACAAGCTTCCCCTCCCTGACAAGCGTGTCAATCCGCCTGTAGTCTATACCAAGCCTTGTAAGCTCTTCTTTTTTCACTATTCCGTTATGCTTTTCCATGGCATCAGCTATGATAGTCTTTACCTGTTGTATGTTCATTACCGCTTCTCCATCCCTCGTGTCACATTTATTACTTTTCAGCCTTTTAATCATTCTATATTTTCATGCCATGCTTATCTGCCAAAAGCCTCTCAGCATCACGTAATCCAAGCTGATACAGGCTCTCAAGCTTATTAGGATCCTTTTCTACCTTGCTTATTTTAATGTGCTCCGACGGCCTTAACACCTCGGCAATGCCCTGCTTTTCAAGCTCCTTAAGATGCTCAAGCTGATAATTGTACATGATATGCCTGTTTGAAAATGCCTCATAAAACCTCGGAAAACGCTTTTTGTATACCGATGTAAATAACCTTGGCATAGGTTTTTTTATATAGTCTGCCGGCTTTGTCAGCACGACAACCACTCTGTCATAGCCCATATCGAGCATATGCTCATATGGAATACTGTCCGTCACCGCGCCATCCAGATACCACTCATTCCCCAGCTTCACAGGCTTTGACACTACAGGCATGGAGCCCGATGCCCTGAGCACATCCATCTGGTCAAAAACACTCTTTATCTGCACATATTCAGGCTTACCCGTCCTGATATTCGTCACAACCGCATAAAATGGGATATCCGACTTCTTGTATTCCTCATCATCAAACGGGTCAAGCTCCCTTGGTACGATATCATAGGCATATTTCGTGCTCACTATGTTTTTCTCCCTAAGAAGCGGCCTGATACCCATATAATTTTTGTCACTGTTAAACCTCTTATTGTATCGTATAACCCTGCCGCGCTGCTTTGACAGCAGATTCACTCCAAAAAGTGCTCCCGCCGAAACACCGATAACAGCATCAAAGCTAATATCATGGTCCATAAAACAGTCGAGTACTCCGGCTGTATACATACCTCTCATTGCTCCACCCTCAAGCACGAGGGCGCATCTTTCATCACTCATTTCTGCCTCCATCTATAATGTCATAATAAAAATGTATTAATATTTATGTCGGCCGCTGAACTTCAGATTGTCTCTCCTTCTGCGCCGTTTTCTCTCAAGCTTGTGCTCACTGAAGCGCTCGCGCTGCTTCTTCTTAATGCTCCATTTGTGTTTCAACACATATATATTGTCTGATACTCTTCTAAACATGAAAATGCTCAGAATAATCACTGCGATAAGTACGAGCACCCAGAGAAAATATACCGGCTTAATCCTTATTATATCACTTTCCACGTTCTGTCTGCTGTTCTCATCAAAGTACGACAGATCGACCTTTGCTCCTGATTTCAGCAGATCCACACAGCCTACCACATGATCACCATACTTGTATCTGACCGTAGCAAGAGCATCCTTGTTGTCGGACTTCATGTCAGCAGCTTCCCTTTTAACGCTTGAAAAATCCGCGTTGTTTGGCAAAACAACATAGTTTTCCGACACCTTTGCATACATGCCGTGCTCATTCATCACGCCCAGATCCGGCGTATTGTCAGTAGCTGCGCTGTTTTCATTTTCAGCTATGTTTAGTGCCTTGAAGTTACTGAAATAGTAATTGAGCAGCGTGTTTGTGTCTGCATACTGATCAGGCGACTGCGCATTCATAATAACCACGCACAGCGTCAAGCCATCCTTCTCCGCATAAGTGACAAGCGTGCTGTTAGCCACTGAAGTGTAGCCGGTCTTGCCACCGGTACAATCCTGATTTACAAACTGTGAATACGACTTAAATGGATGCAGCATCGCATGATGATTGTAAAGCGGAGTATCCTCGGTATGCTTGTTTGTAGGTGGTATAATATAGGTCTTTGTGCCTGTAATCTTTCGAAACTCGTCATTCCTGTATGCCGCACACGCGATAAGCCCCATATCGTATGCGCTTGTCCAGTGATTTTCATCTGGCAGACCATTTGCATTGTTGAAATGTGTATCTGTACAGCCTAATTCTTTGGCTTCCTTGTTCATCAGATCAATAAATGTGCTGTAATCTCCCCCAAGCTTTTTGCCTGTATGCTCTGCTGCAGCATATGCGCACTCGTTTGCCGACTCAAGCATAACTCCATATAGTGTCTGCTCCATGGTCATCTCCTCGCCCACATCCCTCTTGATGCTCGACGAACCATCACTGCTCTCCTTCACCGCCTCTTTTGAGAATGTAACCTTCTCATCCATCTTGCAGTTGAGTATAGTCAGATATGTGGTGAGGATCTTTGTGATACTTGCAGGATAATGCTTTTCGTGTGAATTTTTCTCATATAGCACCGTACCTGTATTGACCTCCATCACCACGGCGCACGGTGAATTTATCTGCGGTCCCTCCGGCCAGTACGTGTCATCACCATCCGCAAATGCCATAAGCGGTCTCGCACAAAGCGTCGTGACCATAGCAAACACTGCCATTATTAGTAATCCTGATTTTTTTAAATTTATAATTTTATGCTTCATATCTGTTCCTATTAATTCTAAAATTGGGTAGCTGTTCAGTACTATAACCAAAAATGTACTATTTCTAATTATAATGTATGAAAAACATGTTATCAAGGGCATGTGCAACGTATTTTGTCATTTTATTTTGACACCCACACAATTGTAGGGTATTATCTATATGAAATTTTACGTTTTTATAAGGAGATTTACATGAGACTTAGAAATATCCCGGGCGCCGGTGAAGTCATCGACAACAGCCCTTATTGCATAAAGGAGCCTGTTGAATTAAAAGGAAAATGGCATGATTTTTTAGGAAACAATAATCCGATTCATATAGAGGTTGGTATGGGAAAGGGCAGATTTCTGATGGATCTGGCACGGCTTCATCCCGAGATTAACTATATAGGTATCGAACGATATACAAGTGTGCTTCTTCGTGCTGTACAAAAAATGCAGGAGGACGAGCTGCCAAATGTGCACTTTTTGTGCATTGATGCCGCAACTCTTCCGGATATTTTTGACCGTAATGAGGTTGACCGCATTTACCTGAACTTTTCCGATCCATGGCCGAAGGACAGGCACGCAAGAAGGCGCCTCACCTCAAGCGAATTTCTTGCCAGATATGATTTGTTTCTCGCACCTAACGGACGCATAGAGTTCAAGACTGACAACCAGGACCTCTTCACCTTCTCTCTGGAAGAGATTGAAAGCTCTGATAAATGGCACCTCGACGCCAGTACACGCGACCTGCATCATGATGCTGCAATGAATGAGGGCAACATCATGACCGAGTACGAGGAGAAATTCTCTGCTGTCGGAAACCCTATCTGCAAGCTGATTGCTTCAAGATAATGCGACATATCTGTCGTTAATCGCATGATTTATATAGTCAAACATGACCCAGCTTTTATGACATTCTTCAGATTTTTCTGAGGAACTGTCATATTCGTCTCTGGCATCGTTGAAATATCTCTGCGCTTCCTTATCTCTTCCCATCTTGCTATAGCTTGAACCGATATTGCTGTAAACCATAGCCTTAAGATCTCTCGAGCGGATAATTTCTGCCGTGGCAAGGCTCTCCAGATAACATTCAAAGGCTTTTGACTCATCGTTCTCAAGCTCATATACCAATCCCAGGATATTGAGATACTCTGCATATTTTTCCACGTGACCGGTGCTCTTCAAGCGCGCAAGCGCTTTCTTTATGCGTACAACCGCACTGTCATAGTCCTTCTTTACCACGTCATCTACTGCAATTATCATTTCGTTATCCGCTATATTGTCTGTTGAATATTTGTCTACCGCATTCATCATATTTTACTCCGACCAAAGCATCTTTCCAAATGTTACTTTTTTCCTATTCAACAGTATAAACTCATTATTTCAAAATTTCAATATTAATTTCACTTTTTATGTGCCTGAGCTGCCAGCCTATCCAGATAATGACATGATACCTTTTAATCTTTTAATTATGATATAATAAAAAAGCACCAACCCTATGGCTCATACGTCCATAAAACCGGTACCTTTGAGTGCGCCTCCAGGGGCTCGAACCCTGCACACCCTGATTAAGAGTCAGGTGCTCTACCAAATGAGCTAGAAGCGCGTTTATTAATTTGTTTGCGTTTTCCTTAACGCGAAATTTATTATATAGTATAGTTTATAGAAATGCAACACTTTTTTTTAATTTTTTAAAATTTTTTTTAGATTTTTTGTAAAACAGTTGATTTTACACCGTTTTAAGCTATATTATTTTCTATATACAGAGACTTTTTATTCCAGATTTCCCATCCAAAGTCTCTCAGAAAGGATTTACTGATAATGAAAGTAGAAGAAAGATTATTAAAATATGTGGGCTATCACACCACATCTGATGAAGCAAGTGATAAAATACCAAGCAGTGACAGGGAATTTGCACTCGCAAGAGAGCTTGAGTCAGAGCTTAAGGAGCTTGGCTTATCCAAGGTTGTGCTCACTGACCATTGTTACGTGTATGGTCTGCTGCCTGCCACAGCCGGCATGGAGCACAAAAAAGCGGTCGGATTTATTGCACATATGGATACTGCACCTGATTTTTCCGGGGAAAATGTCAAGCCACAGCTGCTGCGTCACTATGACGGAAGCGATGTGCTGCTTAGAGGCAGTGGCGAATACCTGAGAGTAAGCGATTTTCCTGAGCTTAAAGCCCTCTCCGGACGCACTCTCATTACCACAGATGGCACTACCCTGCTTGGTGCCGATGACAAGGCCGGTGTGGCTGAGATTATGACCGCCTTAGAGCAGATTATCGCAGAGGGAACTCCTCACGGCGATATCTGGGTTGGATTTACCCCCGATGAGGAGGTCGGAAAGGGTGCGGATTTGTTTGATCTGGACTATTTCGAGGCAGATTTTGCCTACACCGTGGACGGTGATTACGAGGGCGAGGTGGCCTATGAAAATTTTAATGCCGCAAGCGCTGACTTTACCATAAAGGGCGTCAATGTGCATCCGGGCGAAGCAAAGGATATCATGGTCAATGCTGCTTTGGTTGGCTGCGAGATTGCCGCGGCGCTGCCTGCAAACGAGACTCCTGCCACAACTGAGGGCAGAGAGGGCTTTTACCATCTGTGTGATATGAGCGGTGATGTAGCTTCAGCCCATCTGTCATATATTGTGCGCGACCACGACAAGGCTCTTTTTGCTAAAAGGCTTGATACTCTCCGCTCTCTTGAGATAGAGATGAACAAAAAATATGGTGATGGCACTGTTTCTTTGACAATCACCCACTCCTACGAGAATATGCTTTCAATCATAATGGACAACATGTACATTATCGACCTGGCCAAGGCTGCTATAGAGGAAAACGGTCTTAAGCCGCTATCACGCCCGGTTCGCGGCGGTACAGACGGCGCACGTTTATCATTCATGGGACTTCCTTGTCCAAACCTCGGTACCGGCGGCTACGGCTTCCACGGCCCGTTTGAGCACATATCAGTGGAGGGTATGGAGACTGCGGTTAATATAATCAAATCAATTGTGAAGCATGTGCTGATGCTGGCTGACGCGTAATTTTGACACATGTTTCAGAAGGGAGACCATATGGTAGTACTTGCAGCACTTATCATTTTTGCGGTTGTTGGTGGAATATTTGTAAATTATCTTCGCAGAAATCAAAATGATATCGGCGGAGGAATGGGAAAGGATTACATGAAAGAGCATTGGGGAATCGATGACGACAAGTAATCAAAAATACCGGGCAACACATTTTGTGTCCCGGTATTTTTTATACAACCATCATAACTATTCAGAACCACTGAGAACAAGAAAAGCTGATGCGTCATCAGAAAAGCCTGACTTTGCTATCGTGAATTTGCAGGCTCCATGTTCACAGAGCGCCCCTTTATCTTCGCATTCTTCATGGCATTGAGCACCTCCTTGCCATACTCAGCCGGCACCTCAACAAATGTATACTTGTCGTACATGTCGATTGCACCGACAAGCCTGCCAGGCATGCCTGACTCGCCTGCAATGGCGCCTAAAATGTCACCCGGCTTTATCTTGTCCTTCTTTCCGACGTTGATAAACAGGCGTACCATGCCATCCTCTGCTCCTGTATTGTGGAAATCATAGTCGTCCTTTGATTCGGCTGTGGATATCTCTGAAGCACCCATAGCCTGGTATAAAAATGCCGCCGCTATATCCATTGCCGTGTAATCTGACTCATTTATCTGATTCTCTATAATATCAATGACACTTGTGAGATTTTCCTCATCTATAATGGTGGAAATCTGGTCCATAATCTTTTCTGCCCTGATTTTGGCAACATCATCAGATGAAGGGATTGGCTGTGCATAGATTTTTGTCTTGCAGTAGCGCTGTATGTCCTTGAGCTTATATACCTCCTTGCCCTTTACAAAGGAGAATGCCTTTCCACAGCGGCCTGCTCTTCCTGTACGACCGATTCTATGTACATAATACTCGTCATCCTGAGGCAGATCATAATTGAAAACAGCCTCCACATCATCCACATCAATTCCGCGCGCTGCGACATCAGTGGCAATAAGAATATCTGTCTTTCCGTTTCTGAAGTTCTTCATGACACGATCTCTCTGCACCTGCTTCATATCGCCATGAAGTCCTTCTGCACTGTAGCCGCGTCCGCAAAGCTCATATGCCAGCTCGTCGACCATCTTCTTTGTATTGCAGAATACAAGTGAGAGCTTTGGATTATAGTAATCCAACAGTCTTGTGAGTACATCTATCTTGTCCTTGCGCTTCACATCATAGTAATACTGGTCGATATTTGCGACTGTCAGCTCTTTTTTCACAATCTTGATATTGATAGCATCATGCTGATATTTTCTTGTAATTTCCAAAATAGGCTTTGGCATTGTTGCCGAGAAGAGTACTGTCTGATGCTCCTGTGGCAGGTATTCGAGCACTGTCTCGATGTCCTCCCTAAAGCCCATGTTGAGCATCTCGTCTGCCTCGTCGAGCACTATTGTCTTTACATGGTCAGGCCTGATTGTCTTTCTCCTGAGATGATCCATAAGACGCCCCGGGGTTCCGATAATAATCTGCACACCGCCCTTAAGTGCCTTAATCTGGCGGCTGATATCCTGTCCTCCGTATACCGGAAGTACCTTCACACCATGCATATATTTTGCAAGCTTCCTGATTTCATCTGCCACCTGGATGGCAAGCTCCCTTGTAGGAGAGAGGATGATAACCTGTGTCTTGTGACTTGATGCATCAACGCTCTCAAGCACCGGAATACCAAAGGCTGCTGTCTTTCCTGTTCCGGTCTGCGCCTGTCCGATTACATCCCTGCCCGAAAGCACTGCCGGGATTCCCTGAGCCTGTATTGGAGTTGCCTCCTCAAAGCCCATATCCTTGATGCCTCGCAAAATCTTAGGGTTTAGTTCTAATTCGTCAAATCTGATTGTTTCCATATATTTTTTATATTTCCTTTCAAAAAAATAAAGTGTGCATATTTTTATAACATGCACACTTTAACATATTTGTGAGATAATTACAAAATATTATTTCTACATGCTGCTAAATAAAGCGGCTATCTCATCCGGTGTCAGATTACGATTTGTGTTATTCAAATCTACAACCGGAGACTTTGCCGGTTCCGTGATCACTTCCTCTGCCGGCTCTGATTCAGGTTCTGTCGCACCTGCGTTTGCACTTGCAAAAAGTGCTGCTATTTCATCTGCACTCAGCTGACGGTTCGGGTCGCTGTTTGTCGTATCTGCAACAGCTTCTTCTGCAGCAGGGCCTGGCTCAACTACCGGTTCCGGTTCAGGTACATGTGGTGTCTCTGTGACCGGTTCCGTAATCACTTTCTCTGCCGGTTCTGATTCAGGTTCTGTCGCACCTGCGTTTGCACTTGCAAAAAGTGCTGCTATTTCATCTGCACTCAGCTGGCGGTTCGGGTCGCTGTTTGTCGTATCTGCAACAGCTTCTGCAGCAGGGCTTGGCTCTACTACCGGTTCAGGTTCAGGTATATGTGGTGCCTCACTTACAGGTTCCGGTTCAGATACATGTGGTATCTCAACTACAGGCTCCGGCTCATTTACCGGAATAGGCTCAGGTATCTGTTCTGACTCATTCGCTTGTACAGGTTCAGGTATCGCCTCCATGGCCGGTGCTGCTTGTGGTGCGTCAGTCGTTTGCTTAGGCATCTCAACATTTGCTGTAAACTGAATAGGATTTGCTGTGATTGCCTGACTCAGACGGATTTCCATATCCTTTATGCTGTCAGACAGAACCTGCTGCTTTTCCATAATGTCCTTGAGGTTATCATAAATCACATTTTTCTGGTTCTCAATAATGAAATCATTGCTCTCCTTGAGCTTATTCTCAAGACGCTCAAAAGTCTCCATAAGCTGTTCATTAGAGTTCATAATCGCATCAGCATTTTCCTTATTCCTGTTGATGACAACCTTTGCGATTCCCTTCTGTGCATTGATGATATCCTCAGTCGGAATCTTTGACTCCTTCTGCAGTATCTCAATCTTTCCCTCTATCTCATCAAAATACTTCCTAAGCATGAGGTAAGATGCCTTTTCCGACTTAAAAATACTGTCATACTGTTCCTCCCTCCTGTCCTCCTTTAGAGCATTCAGTGAGAAAAATCCGCTTATCACTCCCCACAGGCAAATCATAAAGATAACTGTGATTGCTGCAATGAGCATGTATTCCTTTGGATAATTAATTATCGCATAAAAATCCGCTAAAATAACAAGCGTGGAAATAAGAATTAGAAATATAACCTGTATTTTTGCCTTTTTTTGCTTTTTATCCTGCATATAATTCCCCTTCCCGGGACCTGACGCTATCTGCGACAGCCGTACCGTGTGATGGCTGTGGATAATACAAGTCCCAGTACATTTATCCTAATGTATCTATTATAGCGTTTATTGGCTGTAATGTCGATTGTTTTTAATGATTTTTCAGACATTTTCCAAGTATCCATGTTTTCCGAATAGCGTACGTATATACCGATGTTAGTATATTTTTCATTACTCCCCGATAATTGTAAACCTTTATTGCAGTTGTGGTTGACAATTGACATCTTTTCATGTTAATGTGTTAACCGTACAAAAATTACTATGAAATTTACAAAAAGGAGATTTTATCATGAACCAGACAGAAACTATAGACTACAAGCATGGGAAGACCTATGCCATAACGGTAACAGCTCTCATGACAGCTGTCACATGTATTCTTGCACCATTATCTATCCCGATTGGACCGGTACCGATTTCACTGACAAACCTGGCCATATATATTTCATTATATCTGCTCGGATGGAAACGCGGAACTATAAGCTACCTGATTTACCTGCTTATCGGACTTGTCGGAATCCCTGTATTTTCAGGTTTCACTGGTGGCCCAGCTAAGCTTGCCGGCCCTACAGGCGGATATATCATCGGTTTTATCGCCATGGCAATCATTGCAGGACTTGTAATCGATCATTTCCACCAGCCTTGGCTCCAGCTCATTGGTATGATTGTCGGAACTATCATATGCTATGTGCTCGGTACAGCATGGTTCTGCTTTGAGGCAAAAAGCACAGTCAGCGGTGCACTCTCAATATGTGTGCTCCCATTTATCCCGGGCGATCTGATAAAAATGATAATTGCCATGCTTATAGGACCGGCTATTAAAAAAAGACTTCGCTAAACATCAACTCCAAGCTTTCTAAGCTCCTGATACAGGCGCGCTACCGGAAGCCCTACCACATTATTGTAATCACCATGTATTCCCTTAATGTGGATGGCAAAGCGTCCCTGTATCCCGTAGCTTCCTGCTTTATCCATCGGATCCCCGCTTGAAATATAGCGGTCAATTTCCTCTTCCGTCAGTGTATACATGCTGACATCCGTCTTCTCATAAAAGCAGTGTTCTCCTGTTCTTCCGGCTTTGTCAATAAAAACAAACGTTACCCCTGTATAGACACTGTGCGTTTTTCCCGAAAGCATCGAAAGCATACGCCTGGCATCTTCTTCGTCCTTCGGCTTTCCAAGAATCTGATTCTCATAAGCCACTACCGTATCCGCTCCGATTACAAGAATATCCTGCGGTGTCACAAGCTCTGCATGCTGTTCATTGTAGGTAAGCACACCTGACGCTACCTCCTCTGCCTTTTGACGGGATAGTTCCATGACAACCGCAGATGGCTCCTCCTCTGTGATTATCTCTTCTCCCTTTGCAGGACAGACAACAAACCCTGCCCCAATCTGCTCTAATAATTCCTTTCGGCGCGGTGATGCCGACGCCAATATTATCTGACTCATATTTGTTTTACCTTTTCCTTCAACTCTGATTTTGGAGCTTTTTCATCACACGCTTTGCCTCATACATTTTATTTTTGTTACACTAATATTTTCACTCATAATATTCTTCTCCCAAAATCTATCATCGTTTACCAAATTTTTTCTTTTTCATATCTTAACACACAAAAATAATTTAAAAAAGAACAAATTAACCCTGAATGGCTTATTTATCTAAAAAAAACATTCGGGATTATTATTAAGTCTTTATGTATCCATTACAGATAAAGCACTGCTATCATTTCAATTTCCAGAAAAATTTCACACCTCATATGAGTTTACAAATCAATTCTTTACAACCACTCCAAATTATGTTATTCTCTGTTAGATAAAGCTAACTTTAGTTCGCCGAGGGGATATGGCAGAAAGAGAGGTTTAACAATGCCACTGAATTTAGCTGAATTAGGAAAACTATACACAATTCACCGCATAGGAGGTCAGGAAAAAGAGAGACATCATCTGGAAAATTTAGGACTTATACCCGGGCAGGAGCTCAGACTTATATCCGAATTTCACGGATATTATATAGTCAGTGTGAAGGACGCCCGGATTGGCATAGAAAAACATCTGGCTCAGAAGGTCATTCTCGTGGCTTAGCAATTCATATATAGCCATAGTTTACCATATAGCTGAGGTTTTATGCATATATTAAGTAAAGGATGATGATTCAATAATGGATAGAAATAAAAAAATATTATTAATTTGCGGAACGCAGATAGCTATTTTTCTGCTTTTTTTGTGTACCCTGATACTCCATATACAGACAGGTGTACATTACTCTAACGGCATCATTATGATTTTTACAGGTGCCCTGATACTTCTTTCACTTATCGGATGCGCTCTTTCATTTGTCATGCTGGACTATACACGCGATGTAGTCCGTTTTGCTTCGTCCGATGTGATGGGTGTGCACAACAAAAAGGCACTCGAGAAAAAGCTGTACGATTTACAGGAAAAAGAAGATACCTTTAATCTGGGTATCATGATGTTTGATTTAAACAATCTTAAAAAAATAAATGATACCTACGGACATGAGCTACCGCAATCACTACTATCTGATTCCGGATTTGATGAAAATAGCTGACGAAAAAATGTATGAGGACAAGCGCTACAAAAAAGAACATATGAGCTCTGCAGCTCCATCGATAAGCTATAGCAGCTCAAAGCATTTTCATAGTGTTTCGTCTGAATACCTGATTGAAAAGCTGCATACTATACTGAGCAATCACAAGGATCAACGCTCCTACGCATTTGTCACCGCTGATATCCAGGACTTCCGCCTCATAAATGAGTATTGTGGATATGAAACCGGAAGTAATATACTTGATACTGTGCTGAGATGGAACAGCACCGTGCAGATGTTATCAACTCATTTCAGAGTGCAATTGACAACGACGAAATATGTATTTATATGCAGCCAAAGATTGGCTGTAAAAGTAAAAAAATTGAAAGTGCCGAGGTTTTGGTCCGCTGGAATAAGGCTCCCGGAGTGGTCTGGACTCCTGATAAATTTCTTCCGGTGCTTGAGGAAACCGGAGATATTACTACCATAGATTACTATGTATACGAAAAAGCCTTTGCCTGGCTGAAGGAGCGTAGAGACAGTGGACTTCCTGTTGTTCCAATTTCCCTGAATGTGACGCCGGCACATTTCAACAACATAACCGGATTTGAGCAGAAGGTCCATGAGATTTTTGAAAAATACCATCCCGACCCAAGTCTTTTAATATTTGAAATCACAGAGGAAGCATACATACACAATTACGATGCTGTCAACTGTATGATTGAACACTTCCACAATGCCGGAGCACTTATTTCCATGGACGATTTCGGCTCAGGCTATTCCTCTCTCAATACCATGAAGGATATTCAGTTTGATGAAATAAAGATGGACAAACGTTTCCTTGATGGACCACTTTCTACCAACGGAAAGATTGTTATTGAAGAGATTTTTCACATGCTCAAACGCACACATCACAGTATCGTGTGTGAGGGTGTAGAAACAAAGGAAGTGGCTGATTTCCTGACTGTGGCAGGCTGTAATGAGATGCAGGGCTTTTACTATTATAAGCCTATGCCGTCCGAGAGCTTCTCAGAGCTTCTCGATAGCATGCAGTAAATTATCTGTTTCCTGATTTTGACAAAAGTTAAAAAAATAGAGCCAGTATTTCTACTGACTCTGATTTACCTCAAGCATATTACAATTTATTTTGATAATTCTCTAACTGATGAAAAATACCAACTACATTTACAACATCATCTCTCACATCGAAAATTATAATATAATTCATCTGTGGTACAACTGCTTCTCTATAGCCTTTCTTGGCAAGATATGCATCTCTACAATCTGCAAATTGAAAGGGATTGACCTCCAATCTATCATAGATTACATCAATACCATCTAACAAATGCTTCGCTGCCTGTTTATTCTTTAATCTATAAATCAAATAATACATAAGATTATCAAGTAGTTCATCAGCATGCTCTGTAACATTTAATTTATAAGCCATACTTTGCCCTCGTTTCTCTAAGTGCTGTTCTGGCATCCTTTATCTGTCCTGCCTCTATCTGCTTTTCAGATATCTCTATATCTCTGTACATGGCAATCTGTCTCATTGTTGACTCATAAATCTCCATGCTCATAATTACCATATCGCCATAGCCATTTTTAGTAACATAAATTGGCTCCTCTGTCTTATGACACATATCAGATATCTCCGATGTATTCTTCAAGTCTTTAATTGGAATTATTTGCGGCATAATATACACCCCCTTATTTATGGTCTAATTATACCATAATTACGTCCTTTTTCAACCCAAGTTTCATTATCCTAATTAACCGCTTCCTCTTTCACTGACATAAATCTATAAAATACAGCGCAAAATACCAACGCAAAAACGACTCCGAACACATTCTGAATCACCCTGAGGCTGACTGCTCCCTTTAGCCCATAGCTCTCTGCAGCTATAGCCAGAGCACCAAATGTATTAAAAACAGCCTGCCAGCCGTATTGTGCCGATAATCCCACGCCGATTCCGCCTATAATTCCTATGTACGCATAGATTGATGGCGGAAGCAGGAAATATAATGCCGTGAAGCATATAACACCGGCGATATTACCGACAATCCTTTTTCTGACTCTGTACTGCATATCCTCCATAAACGGCAGGATGGCAGACATGGCTGCAATACCTGCCCACATTGCACGCGGCATATTGCAAAGCTGTGCAATACATAAAACTAACGGTACGCATAGTATCTGGCACAGCTGCCATTTTGTACGTGATGAAGAAAGGTCAAACTCCTCAATTACGGCTTTCATATTTCTTTTATAGTCTCTGTTTTTATGATTTCTGTAAAATACCAGGCATGTAAGGACAGCACCTGCAGCCATCCCTGCTATTCGAAGCATATAGCTTTTTCCTGACACATCATATCCATATAACAATAAATAGCCAAGAACCAGTGTGGATTGATTAAACATAAATGGATTATGGCATCCGAACAAAATCAGCACTGCAAGAGCTGCAATGTTTATAAGCAGCGCCGGAAGCGGTGAAAGCTGATTTGCCAGATGTGGGCATACTGTCATAATTACAAAAAACAATGCCAAAAGCCATGTAGAGTGTACGGTATGGATTCCCAGATCAGCGTTTCGAAATACCATAACGCATAATAAGACCACTACTCCCACAATGCTGTTATCCTTTCCCAATATGATGCTTGAGGCAGTGACAAAGGCAAAGCAAAAAACCATTGTGACAGCTATCTTCACCATATATACAAACGCATGGTATAGTTTTTCTTTCATTGTTTTACTATTTTTCAGCAGGCCTTTGGAGCCGGCCTGATTTAACTGCAGTTCCTGATAAAATGTCATATGAATTCTCCTATCTTTTTATCTTATTATTTTATGATATGAGGGTCAAAAGGTATTTTGCCCCTCATCTATGATTCTTTACTGGCAGTTCTACTACAAATCTGCATCCTCCGTATTCCCGGTTTTCGGCTTTGATTGTTCCACCGGCGATGTCTACAATTCTTTTCACAAGTGCCAGGCCAAGGCCGTTTCCCTCTGCTTTATGAGAACCATCCACCTGATAAAACTTATCAAATATTCTGGCTTTTGCATCATCCGCGATTCCCGGCCCCTCGTCTTCCAGAATAAACTGCACAGAATCATTTTCATGCCTTAGAAACATGGTGATTGTCCCATTTTGGGGACTAAACTTGATTGCATTATCCAAAAGATTCATCCAGATATGCATAAAAAGCCCTTCATTTCCAACATATCTGACCTCCTCCATCTCCACCTGAAAGCCAATTCCTTTTTCAGTCCATTTGTCTTCCAACGAAAGAAATGCCTGACGGATTTGTTCATCCAGACGATATTTGGTTTTTTTCATTGGAATATTCTGATTTTCCAGCCTTGATAACAATAAAATATTTCCAACAAGACCTGAAAGCCTTTGAGTATTAAACAGGATTTTTTCTACATACCCCTCCTGCTCCTGCGACAGCTCATCTCCCTGGAGCAGCATTGTATAGCCTTCAATTGCATTGATTGGAGTCTTGAACTCATGGGAAACATTGGATACAAAATCCATTTGCAGCATCTCTGTTGCACGAAGCTCTTTTGTCATGACATTAAAGCTCTGATAGGATTCTCCAATCTCGGCTATGCGGCTGTTTGTTTCCAGATGCTGTTCAAAATCTCCCTGGGAAACTGCTTTCATTGCTTTACTGAGCCTGGTAATCGGCTCAAGGAGCCTTGCATTGATAAATGATGTAATAAGTCCTGCTATCAATGTATTAAAAATCAAAAGCCAGCCAAGGCCCGGTATTTTCCCGGGCAAATCCAAAAAATGATTCAAAAACGCAAACAACAAGGCTGATATCAACATAGAAAATGCAAGTGCCAGCCAGATTGCACCGGTCAGACATGAGCGGATACGCAATTCTTTTTTCTTTTTATGTTCCATTATTTTTTCACCACCTTGTATCCCAGACCACGCATTGTTACAATTTCAAAATCCGGATTTTCTTTAAAACGCTCCCTGATTCTTCCTATATGTACCTCTATCGTATGTGGGTCTGCCTCCGTCTCATATCCCCATACCTCATCCATTAGCTGCTGCTTCGTAAATGTCCTGCCCGGTGAAGCTGCCAGCTTATATAAAAGCAGAAATTCCTTTTTGGGCAGGACAAGCGTTTCATCACCGGTCACAACTGTCATTGCATCATAATCAAACTCGGTTGAGCCAATCACAATTTTGTGTTCGTTCAGTATCTGTGCACGACGAAGCAGTGCCCCTACCCTCAAAACCATTTCATTGACATTTACAGGTTTTACCATATAATCGTCACTTCCCGAAAGAAAGCCCTGACGCATATCATCGAAGCTGCTTTTTGCAGTAATCATAAGCACCGGTATCTGATATCCCGCCGAACGAAGCTCCGACACAAGTTCATATCCATCCATAACCGGCATCATTATATCGGAAATGATTAAATCAATATACTCTCTGTCCAATACCTCCAGTGCCTGTGCTCCATCCGACGCACTTTTGACCTGATATCCGCTCTTTTCAAGCACCTTTTGGAATAACATACTTAATTCCTTATCATCTTCTACAATCAATATTTGAAACACGTTTTCCTTCCTCCTTATTAAAACAGATACCTTGCCCATCCAAGCAGATGCTGTACCAGAAACACCTTTCTCTTACGTTTTTCTGTTAATTCAATCGGCTTTACATGATACGGATCATAATATGTTCCGTCGTCTAATACCTGTCTGGACACACTCTCATACTCCATCATGCCATCCTCCAGCTGTTTATTAATCTCTTTACTGCGTATTACAAGCATCAGCTCTGTATCCAGATAAGTACTTCTCATGTCCATATTGAATGAACCTATTACTGACAGATCATCGTCAATCAGAATACTTTTTCCATGATACGAATAACCGCCTTCATATTCCCAGATATCAATTCCTGTTTCTAAAATTCTGTTTCTGTTTTTGGCATAATCAGCAGCTCCAAATGGATTTCCGTTATTTGCAACAGAATTTGTCATAATAGAAAAGTCCGGAACCTTCTGTGCAATTTCCTCCCATGTATTATACATCATATCATTGCAAATAATATATGGTGTATGAATTTTTACGCGTTCCTTTGCATTTTTCATTAATTCTCCCAGCTGATACCATACCACCGGTTCCTTAGCCCCGGTGTGGATTGGGTTTGATAACAATGTAATCTTTTCTGTTTCAAAGGTTTCATCCGCATAATCTGTATCACAAATTTTTTCCTTATTAACTTCAAAATATTGCTGATACCCTTCCTGCAGCTCTAAAACTGCTTTCTTTACAGATTGTCTGTCAGCTAATTTTTTACTGTTATGAAAATACCGACAGTCCTCCTGTTCCCATATTGTTTCAAAATAATCCAATAACTGATTGACCGAATTATCTTTCTGTGGCTCATCGCAGACAACTAACACATCCCGGTCAAAATTTTTATGCCCCGGAAAATCACCCAAAAAATAATTATATGTGTTTCTTCCGCCAAGAATATATATTTTACCATCTGCAATCAGATATTTATCATGCATTCTTCCCATTGTCTTCCATGGCTTAAGCGGATTTGCTTTATTGTACAGCTTAATCTCAACATTCTCATGCGAAGATAATCCATAAAAATATGGATTACCCTCCATATCAATCCAGCTCTCCATTCCATCTACCAATATGCGGACATGTACGCCTCTGTCTGCCGCATCATGCAGTGCTCCTAAAATCAATTTTCCGCTTTCGTCTGATTTAAATGCAAATGTAGAAAGGATTATTTCATCCTTTGCATTTTGGATTAATCTCACTCTTTCTAAAAGAGCCTGCGAATTTTTTTCAATGATTACTGCTCTTTCCGTATTCTCTCTCCCCGCCACACTCATAATATTTTGTGTTTCCTTTATAGTAGCATCAGACACCGCCGGCTGTTTTTTATATGTGATGCAGATTCCGATTAACTCATAAAAAGCCACACATAAAAAAACTGCCAGTATAGCCAAAATAATTTTACATATTTTATGCCTTTTCATTGTACATCACCTGATCCCTTGTATTTTATACTCATACAATACAATGTCAATCTCAATTTTACCTCAACAGAATTGATTTTATGCAAAAAAACAGGAAAAAGCAGCTGCCTGCAATTTCCTGTCCATAAAAACTCATATAAAATTATTTTACTGCGATTTACCTATTTTTCCTATATAATTTTTAAAGCACAATTACAGCAGCATCAAGTCCATCTACTTTTCCGTCAAATGCGCTATCTGTAAGCAGATTATATTTCTCGGCATACTCTTTAAATTCCTTTACACTGCTGCCGCAATTGAAAATCAAGGCGAGTGTCTCTTCGCCATTTTTTCTGATCATAACAATCGTATCCTCATCATCATTTGCGATTGTCTCAATCATTTCGCCCTCTACAATGCATGCATGTGTTTTTCTAATCTGCATGAGCTTCTTATACCAATTATACATCTCCTTGTCCTGGTATTCCTCATCCCAGTACATGCCTCGTCTGCAGTCCGGATCATTTGCTCCCGGCATTGCATACTCATCACCATAGTAGACCATAGGCATTCCCGGCAGTAGCAGCTGAAAAGCTGCTGCGAGATGCTGCTTTTTCTTATTGTCATGGCACAGATGTAAAAATCTTGCTGTATCATGGCTGTCAATCAGGTTCCACATAAGCGGATAGCACTTTTTGTTTAAGCGGCCCTTCAGATATCCAAGATTTTGTACAAACTGGCTGACATTGATTTTTTCGTCTGCAAGCAGATCTATCAGATTCAGGTAGAATGGATAATTCATGACAGTATCCCACTCATCTCCCTCGAGGAAGTCTCCTGCATAGTGCCATATCTCACCAATTATCAGCATATCCTTCTTTACTGCCTTGATTGCCTTTCTGAAATTCTTCCAGAAGAAATGACTGATTTCGTCTCCTACATCCAGTCTCCATCCGTCAATATCACATTCCTTAATCCAGTAGCAGGCAACATCCGTGATGTATTTTTCAACCTCAGGATTTTTCAGATTAAGCTTTGGCATTCCACCGTAATAGCCGAAGCATTTGAAGTTTGGAATTTCTCCCCATTCACCCCTAGGCGGCAGCTCGTCGATAAAATACCAGTCGAGATATTTTGACTTTTCGCCCTTTTCAAGTATATCCTGAAATGCAAAAAATTCTCTTCCTGAGTGGTTGTATACCGCATCCAGCACTACCTTCATGCCACGCTCGTGAGATTTTTGTACGAGCTCCTTTAAATCCTCTGTTGTTCCAAATGATGGGTCAACCTGATAATAATCAATGGTATCATACTTATGGCACGAATTTGATTTAAAGATTGGTGTCAGATACACCACATCGATTCCCAAATCTTTAATATAATCCAGATGCTCTATGATACCTCTGAGATTGCCATGCAGATCATCCATAGGCGTAATCGGCGCCTTATACCACAGCTTTTTGTCCACCGGCTGTGTTGCTGCAAAGCGCGACGGAAAAATCTGATACACTACCTTGTTGGCTGCCCACTGTGGCACCTCAAACATCTCTTCCTCTCTGAGATTCTGCGGACAGTCAAACATTCTGTCCCTGTTTGTGATGCACTCCTTGTCGAACTCATAATTGCCGTAATATACCTTTTCACCCTGCATGTCCGTAAATTCAAAAAAGTATCTCAGACATATCAGATGCATCTGAAGCTGTGCTTCATAATAATCGTGAAACTGCGAAGTGGCTACCTTCTTCATAGGAAGAGTCATTCGCGTATCCTTGCGCTCCATTGGTATATACTTGTCCTCATAGTGAAGGATTACCTCCTTCATATCATCCTTTTTTACCTGCACACGTATCACAAACAAATCCTTATCTATCGCATAGCAGAATCTTTTATCCATGTCATGAAAAATTGCTGAATATTCCATAAAATGCCCCTTTACTTACGTATTTCGTTATTTTGTATTTTAACGCACTCTTTCAAACAATTCTATCATTATATCCATGACATTTTTTCACTATTTCTACTTTATGTGTAACTTTAACTTAATTACATTTTATTTTTTTGACTTTATTCTCCAAAGCACTGCGTTCATTATATCACTGCACACTCAGATAGCTTGTCACACAGTAAAGTGTCTGTCCATTATATTCCACGCGTGACCAGCCAAACTCCTCATTGATTCCGGTTCTGGTGACGGTTTCCCCATTTTTTATCGTTGCAACAACTGTAGCATCCGGATTTGTGACACTTGGAAGTGCACGCAGATTAACCTCTATTTTTGCAGTGACAGTATCATTACACTCCTTGAACTTTGTCTTCAGTCCGTCTCCGCTGCCACTTCCGTCCTGCCCGGGAACTACATAGTTCATATCTGTTGTGAGGTAATTTGAAATAGCATAGTACGTCTGTCCATTATATTCCACACGTGACCAGCCACTGTCACTGACACCTGTTCTTGTTGCCGTATCACCGTTATTCAGCGTTGCCTTAATTGTACTGTCATTGCCCTGACTTGGAATATCCCTCAGATTGACGCTCTCCTTGGCAGTTACAGTCTCATTTACATCCGAAAACTTCATGTTTGCTTCCGGGTCAGCTGTTGCATTGTCAGCCGCATCTCCATTTTTTGCAGACTCTGTTTCATCAAACCCAAAGTATGCAACATTCAAATCTACCGGCTTATCAATCCCTGACACCTTTCCCTTGTTGGTATACTGCCACATAGCATGTGTACCCTCATATGATGACTGTGGTGTTTGTGGATAAGCTGTATCCGGATATTGTGACACCCATATTTTGTATCTGCTCTCAAGTGTTTTAGTATCCCACTGGCTGTTTGCCGACAACTCATTCATTGCAGCGTAAAACATAGGTGTATATCCTTTGTTATATATTTCCTGCAAAAATGCCTCAGCTACTTTGGTGCGGGCCTCTGATGACATGCCATACTGTCTGCTGGCTGAGTCTGTGAAGCCCTCGCAGTCAAATGCCACCGGATATGTAATCTGATATTTTGAGATGTAGTCTGCTACCCAGTCTGCCTCCTCAATGGCTTCTGTTTCATTTACTGCTGATGAGAAGAAATACACTCCAACCTTTATGCCGTTTTTCTGTGCCTCCTGCATGTTGTATCTGGCATTTGTATCAACACACATCTCGCCTGTTTTCTGGGTTCTGTAGCCCACACGTATCATTGCAAAATCGATTCCGCCTGCGGCAACCTTGTCCCACTTTATGGTGCCCTGATATTTAGATACATCAATTCCGAAAGTCAGCTTACTGTTTTCCGCAACAGAGCTTGCAGACAGTATCTGTGTCTCATCCGCAGAAGCTCCATCATCAGATGTCGCACTCATTGAGCCTGCATTGCCTCCCGTATGCTGCGGGTCTTCCTTGTCTGAACTATCCTCTGTGGCTGTTTCCGTCATCTGTGACGAGCCTCGAGACTCGTTTTTTGCTGATTTAATCACAAAAAATGTGGCAACTGCAGCCAGTGCAGCTACTATTGCAACAATTATAAATATTGCTATTATCTTTCTTTTATCGTTCATAGCTTTTCCCCTTCATCAATATATATACCATGTATAAGCAACCTGTTTTTATGCAACAAAATATATCATATAATATACTAATTTTCAAATACCTGTCCATTTTTAAGAGTCTTTTTTTCTGAGAAAATATTAAAAATCCGCTATACTCACATATCGTATAGCGGATTAATATAACACTATTTAATTTTCAGGCTTTTCACCGTTTTTGTCCGTATCCGCATTTACAACGAGATTTACTCCATCAAGTCCGGTTACATTTACGTTGCGATTTACCTTTGCGTCATATGAATCAGCGTTGATAATCTCAGATAAATCAATACCTGTTGCCTCTTTCATACTCTCAAATACCTTTGCCATTACAACCGGTACATTTCCGGCAACCTTGCCTACACCATTTTCGCCATCACCGCCACCGATAATAGTAATCTTGTCGATTTGTCCAAGTGGCTCTGCAACCTTGGCTGCGATATCAGGCAGCACCTTAATCATCATCTCTGCAACGGCTGCCTTATTGTACTTGGCATATGCCTCTGCCTTTTTCTCCATAGCCTCAGCCTCTGCAATACCCTTTGCCTGGATAGCTGATGCTTCTGCCTCTCCGACTGCACGGATACCGGCAGCTTCCTGCTCCTTGGCATATCTCATGGCTTCTGCCTCTGCTTTCTGTGCCTCCGCCTGACGCTGTGCCTCGAACTGTCTTGCCTCAGCTTCCTTCTGACGCTGGTAGAGCTGTGCCTCTGCTTGCTGCTGTGCCGCGTATTTATTGGCTTCAGCCTTTTTCTTGACCTCTGCCTCAAGAGACTGCTCTGTTACTGCAACCTCTTTCTGCTTTAACTCAATCTCTCGCTCCTGCTTTGCAATATCAGCGTTTGCTGTGGCAACCTCAATGGTCTTACGCTGCTCCTCCTTCTGAATGTCGTAAGCCGCATCCGCCATAGCCTTCTTTGTATCAGCCTCCATCTGAAGCTCTGATTTCTTGATAGCGAGCTCATTCTGTTTCTTGGCAATCTCTGTCTGTGCTGCAACCGCTGCATCATTTGACTCTTTGTCAGCCGAAGCCTGAGCTACCTTGATGTCTCTTTCACTCTCTGCCCTTGCGATGGCGGCTGCCTTTTTAATCTTTACGATATTGTCGATACCAAGATTCTCTATTACCTCGTTGCCATCCACGAAATTCTGCACATTAAAGCTGATGATATCAAGTCCCATTGCCGCAAGATCAGGCTCTGCATTCTCTTTTACCAGATTGGCAAACTTCTGACGGTCTGAGACCATCTCTTCAAGCTTCATTTTTCCAACGATCTCACGTACATTACCCTCGAGAACCTCTCTGGCAACACCGGCGATATACTCTGTGTTTTTGTTAAGGAAATTCTCAGCCGCAAGGCGTAGCTTTTCAGGATTATTACTGATCTTTACGTTTACCGTAGCATCGACGTTGATATTGATATAATCTGCTGTCGGTACTGCATTGCTCGTCTTTACATCGATAGGTATCAGTCTGAGATTCAGCTTATCAAGACGCTCAAAAAACGGAATACGTATGCTCGCCTTTCCGATAACTACCTTTGACTTTTTCTTCACACCTGAAATGATATATGCCATATCAGGCGGTGCCTTCACGTATCCGATTGCCATAAACAACAGGATAACAAGAACAACAACTGCAACAACAATTCCAATGATACTAATGTCCTGCATAACTTACTCCTCTCTTTCGTATGCTTTTTATTAATAATTTGACAATATCATTTTATTATAAATATATTGTTTTGTCACTCTAAATATTAAAAAAATAATATACCACTGTGCATTTGTTCTGATTATGGTATAAGCGATGCAAACATAAAATTTAGAAATTACAGATATCTTCTTAATCAGCAGGCATTACTTATTCATCAATTTTATTTTGTAATCATCATCCCTTGTATCCTGCTTTATACAGAGTTATGTTATCTAGCAGTGTCTACACCGTGACTTTAAGACTCGACAGCATTATGCTGGAAATACATTAGTCTGTCGCCTGCCATTCCTTCCGGATATGTACATGCGCTGTAGTCAAAATACTGCTATCTTCCATTCACATTAACCTTCAGCGCTCTCGCGACTACGACATACTTCCTAATGCCACCTTTTATAACCACGATACTTCCCAGTGGTAAAAATTCAGTTTTCTCATTAATCACTCTTCACCTCACATTTTATTCCCGATTTAATATCGTTTTCTTTGTTATTTCTTTCTACATTACATTATACACTATGGTGGTCACACAGCAGTCACACCGGAAAAATTTCTCTACTTTTTTCATTTTTTGCGAAAAAATCCCTCAGAGCTGTTTGTGCCCTGAGGATTGGTTTTTGCTTTTGCTTCAAAGCTTTCGCAATATTCTGTTGCTAGGAGTGCGTTACATCAGCATATTCATTTTGCAATATTTGTTCGTATACCCAGCTCGGCAAAATTTCGCTAGTGTCTATTAATTAACATCATGGATTCTTAATTGCTTCTGGGCAGCCATGATGGATAATTAATAGACATGCAGAGGCTATAGGTTGTTGGGAGTTCCAGAGTATAACCCTAATAATATGTTTTTTAATTCATCAATTGGTCATACAAAAATTGACACGCATCATTTTCAGAGTCAAAAATTTCATTTGTTGTCTTAATACCTCTTTCTAAATAATAAACCGACCACTTATCCTGAATTTTTTCCAAGCATAAACATTCATCATTTTTTCCTTGTCCTGTCAGATTATAAATATAATCTGGAATTCCAGCTATTTTTAATTTTTTTTCTAATACCTCTCTAGTCATTTATTTAATCTCCTTTATATAGTCTAATTCTTTTAATTTTTTAATATTATTGGGTAATTCATACTGTATTCCACCCCCAACTTGTTCAAATGCAGGTGCAATCTCAGATATTGTAACGTTATCAATTGGTTTTAATACTTCATATTTATGATATGCATTTGGGTTCTCAATATATGGAAGTGCCCTTTGTTCATATGGTACTCCTGCTGGTGATGTATATTTTCCCCATTGACTTCCATATCTGTCAATAATAGTTCCTGCAGGAATAGTTTGATTTTCCTTGATTGTTCCTGGTACTCGCCCACCATTTGGTGCCCACTTTTCCCAATCAATATTTTCATCTGCATCTAAAAATTTAGTATCTCTTACAACTAATTCATCAGTACCTATAGCCTTACCACTCTCTATATCCCCTGTTACACTCTCAACAACATTCCCTTTCACACCTTTGTTTGACCAGCCCAATTTTGCATCTGCCATATTAAGTCCCTTCGCTGATCCCGTCGATGCCAGTATTCCGGCTATCATTCCAAGTGTTTGGTTGTTTGTTTTATCATATACCAGGTTAGATGCTCCATATCCTGCCAGAGTTGATACACCTTCTTTTCCAAGCATAACAGTCCCTGATCTGAATGTCAGTTCTCCTGCTTTACTTGCTGTCCCTATCGGTATCATCGCTGATGATGCAAATGCAAAGGCATTTTCTGTCAGATAATATGCGTCCTCGTTTCCCTGAAACAGGTCATCCTTTATGCCGTTTACTGCCGTGCTGTCAATGTCACCTGTGCTTCCATAATAAATATCCTGAGTGCCCTCTATGGCATCTGCAGCTCCGAATACTGCTGTTCCGCTTCCTACTGCTACTGCAACGTCAGCTACTATTGGTATTGCAGCACCTCCTGTCAGCACTATGCATGCTGCACCCGTCGCAATTAGTACTGCTCCTCCAACTGTCCTCCAGATTCCCTGTGTCTTTCTCTTTTCGGCTTCATCTTTTATCTTCTGTTCTGTCTCATAGATTTCATCGTATGCTTCTTTATTCTTCTCATGCAGGTCTCCAAATATTTTAATACCAGTGTTCAGGGTACCTGCATCTTTACCTGTGATAAAACTGCCTGTTTCATAGCTCTCAATCGCACCCTGGCTAAGGCCTATTTTTGAAAGACATGACTGCAGATTTTCCAGAAGCAGCTCCACTGAATTTTCAAGCCGTACCACATTTTCCCTCTCGTAGCTGTTTACATTTGAGACAAGCTTTATAAGGTCGCTGTCCATCTGCTCATGGATATCAAATACTCCGTTACTGTCCGGCATGCCCACATCAGATATGTCCGATACTTCTGAAAGTGCACTTCTTATTTTGCCAGTATACTCATCAGTATCCTCATAGTTTGATGCCAGTTTTTCCTGAATTCCTGTATTGCTTCTTCATCCAGTTTGAAGTTCGTCGAGCTATCAATGGCACGGTATCCATCCTTGTATGCTGCCATATTGTCAAGCAGTGTCTGTGCAGTTACTTTAATGCCTGACAGGATTGTTATATGTGCTTCACCAAGATAACTCTTTACTGCGTCTCCGGTTTTTCCTGTAAATACTGCATTTTCCGTAAACATACTGATTCTTTCTATGCAGTTATCAATATTTTCAATTAGATTTTCAATTTTTCGCTTATATTCCCAGAACAGATCGCTGAGATCCGTATAATTTATCTGAAACCCTTCCATTTTCATCTCCTAGTTTTATGGTATCACAGCTGTATCTGATAGTCCAATACCATTTTTAATATAATCTCCCTGTTTTCTGTCATTTTCATTTATTACATTTATTATCAGGTCTATTTTTGCCAGATCATTATTTAAAGTATCTCTGTAATCTTTCACAAAGGCTTTCAGCTGCCTGTATTCTTCCTGAAATTTGTCCATTGCTTCAGATCTGCTTTTGATTTCTGTCTCTGCCGCTGTGAGACTTACGGAATCAGAAGCTGTTTTTATACCGGCAGTCATAAAAGATACCTGCATATTATCAAGGCTGATTTCCATCTTTGTATTTCTCCTCTCCCTTTTATTAATTGAAAAAATTCTGTATTTTCGTGCACAGATCATCCCATGCGTTAACAAGTCCTGAAAGCACACCATATTTTTCATTCATTTTTTCTTTTAGTGTATTTATTTTCCAGTTGATGGCATCCTCAGCTGCATCTATATTTGACACATATCCGTAATAAGCTGTATATAAATTTCCGCTCTCACATGAATCATAACATTCCTGTGCATTGCTGCCTGTCCACATGCACTGATAAAGATCTGAATTTATCATATTCCTCTGGTTATGCTTGATATCATCAATAGCCTCCTTGGCATCATCCAGCTTCCTGTATGCCGCCTTCAGCCTCTCTATTTTTTCATCAAGCACATCTATCTCTGACTGGCACTGTTCCTGCTGTTTTTTATTGTCAGCTTTCTTTTTCTTCAGTTTATTGTATTCTTTTCTGTCATTCTTTTTTGCCATATCAGTTCACCATGCTTCTTTTGAGTTTTCTTACATCTGCGCGCTCTATTTCTGTTTTCTCCATGGCATTAAAGATGTTGTCACACATCATTATCTCATCATCATCTACATACCCTTCAAACACAACCCTGCTGATATCTGTATGCTGAAAATACATAAGCCTGTCACCATTCATTCCCTCAGGATATGGGCAGGCAGCATAATCAAAGAACTGTTTACAGCCATTTATATTTACCTGCAGTGCTCTTGCAACAATCACAAATTTTTTTATGCCACCGCTTACTACTACAATGCTCCCAAGTGGCAGAAAATCAAATTTTTCATTCATATCTTTTCACCTCATACTTTAATAAACTTTTCATACATACAAAAAGGCTGCAGCAACCGGTATTCACCGGTTGTTGCAGCCGAACTGTCATTACTACATGTAACTGTTTTAGACTCTGGCTTTGCGACCCTATGTTTCCATAAGTGTGCCCTTATGGTTAATAATTTTATTGAATTTGCACATTTTTGTCAATATATTTTTCTGGATAAAATGTTAAATTGTCAGCTGCAGCACCATTTTTGCCGCAAGTGCCAGCATCCATGCCTTGGCATTCGCAAAGCCTTCTGAAGTATTGCTAAACTCGAATGCCCTGCTGCTTAGCTCTCTTCCTCTGACATCGATTGCCCTAATATAATGAGTCTCACTGCCTATATCGCATCCTGCTATAAGCATGTCATCCGTAATGAAGGAGAGTTTATCATTCTTAGCAAACTTACCATTTGTTTCCAAGTCTTGCCAGGTATAGGATCTCAATTCTTTTTTAATCACCCTTTTCCCGATTGGTTACGGCAGATGTTGCCATTTCTGCAATACGAGACATACTCAAACTTATTGATTGTTCGCCCCTTTACTCCATCTCCATTACAGAGACTTCTTCACTACTATGGGCTCAGCTGACTTCTCACAGTTCGTTGTTACTAGGCTGATGAAACCTCTGTGAGACCTCCACGCTTAAGGTGCACGCTCTTTCTCTCCATATATCCGCCACATTTGCTTACAGATTCCTTCAGATTCTACCTCACGGTAGACACCCTTGCTGTTCGGCTATACACTTCCCACTATCTAGGAGTGTTCGGGATTTGCACCCGTTAGAGCGCGCCCATGGCGCGCAAACTTAAAAATCCGCTATACTCACCTATCGTATAGCGGATTAATAAAACATTATTCAATTTTCATCTTATTTTTTTTTGCTCTAAGCTATTGTGCCATTTGCAATGTCGTTCTTTGCCAATAAATATGTAATAAGTGGCATAAGAATAGCTGAAATAATTGCTTTGACAATATTACCGGCACTAAGCTGTGCTGCAATAGCATATGTAACCATACTTACAATGAATCCCAAAGCTGCAAGTGCAAAAATAAGCACCAAACCAATCTTTTTGTGTGCGAAAAGCAGAATACCGATAGAAACAGTTATAACAACCTGTAATATGACGCTAATGAAACACAACACGACATATATCGCACCTAATCCTAAACTTGCTGCTACGACTGAAGCACCCAGCGCAACGACGATCCCGCCAATTGTTGCCAGAATATTCAGCACAAAAATAATCCATAACCATACGGTTAAACCTGTTGAAAGCTTATTGTTTTCCATAATTATCCTCCTTTAGTAATCCCAATTTTTTTCAACATGTTCATTATAATGTACTGAGAAATTTATTTCAATAGTCAAAATGTCTTATTTTGAACTTTTACTTCCGGGCTAATCAAAAATATCATTGATTTAAATGACAGATGCATTTACAATATAGCTATTATGAAAAAATTATTTGTAAAATATGTCTCACAAAACATACTCGGCATGGTGGGTATGTCATTATATATACTTGCCGACACCTTTTTTATATCAAAGGCGGTCGGCTCAAACGGTATCACCGCGCTCAATCTGGTGCTGCCTGTATACAATTTGATTTTTGCCATAGGCGCAATGATCGGAGTCGGCTCCGCCATCAGATATGTCGTAGAGAAAAATAAGGGCGATACATCCAGCGAGAGCTACTTTTTTCATGCCCTGCTGTGGTGTATTATGATAAGCGTTATATTCATATTGATTGGTATTTTCATCCCGGACAGGCTCGTAGGGCTGCTCGGCGGAGATTCGGCAATTATAAATACCGGTAAAAACTATACACGTATTTTCATGCTTTTTACACCGTTTTTCATGTGCAACTATGTGTGCAACGCTTTCGTAAGAAATGATGGCGCACCATCCATTGCCATGTGCGCCACACTTTTCAGCAGCCTTTTTAATATTGTTTTTGATTACATACTCATGTTCCCGCTTGGACTTGGTATGGAGGGAGCAGCTTTAGCTACCGCTATTTCACCGATTATAGGCATCCTGATATGCTGTATTCATTTCTGCTCAGACAAATGCTCCGTAAAGCTTAAGCCGACGGTTCCATCTGTCAAGAGACTCTTTTACTCCTGCCAGGTTGGTGTTTCTTCCTTTGTTGCTGAGATATCATCAGGTGTCATAACTATTGTCTTCAATATGATTATCCTGAGGCTTGCAGGAAATATCGGCGTGGCAGCATACGGTGTGGTTGCCAATACGTCACTGGTCGCTGTAGCTTTGTTCAACGGAATAGCACAGGGTTCACAGCCTCTTATCAGCGACTATTACGGCAGAGGACTAAGAAAAAATGTAGATTCGATACTCAGGATGGCTGTCGTTTCATCTCTCTTAATTGCTGCACTGCTCATTTTGTTCATATGCACCTTTGCACCTTTTGTGACATCTGTTTTCAACAGCGAGCACGATGCCAGGCTTGCTTCGTATGCCGAGAGCGGACTGCGTCTTTACTTTACAGGCTTTATTTTTGCCGGAATCAATATAGTAGGTTCTGCTATCCTAAGTGCCGTTGAGTCCGTAAAATATGCATTTGCGGCATCTATCATGCGTGGTTTTATCGCTATAAGCATTTTCGCATTCGCACTTTCAGCCGCCTTCGGCATGACAGGTGTGTGGCTCGCTTTTCCGGCAGCTGAATTTGTGACTATGTTTATTATTGTTAAGGGATTAAGAAAAAACTATTCTAATTATAATAGATAAATTTTTTTCAAAAGCATTCGTTATGTTGGAAATCAAACATACAAGTTGTTTTTATAACGCTATTATTCTATCAGAAACATAAAAAACTACTGATGGAGGAAAAAAATATGTTTTGTTTTCAATGTGAACAAACGGCCGGATGCACCGGCTGTACCGGAAATACAGGTGTCTGCGGAAAAAAGGCAGATACTGCACAGTTACAGGATGAATTGACAGGCGCACTGATTGGTCTGGCGAGAGCTGTCGATGACACATCAGCTGTTTCAAAAAAGACCTGGCAGACCATTATCGAGGGCTTATTTACCACAATTACAAATGTAAGCTTTGATAATGCAGCAATTGAAGATATGATACAAAAGGTCAGAGCAGAAAAAGCCTCTCTGGTTGGCGACTGTAATAAATGTCAGTCTCCTTGTGGACGAACTGACGAATATGATATGCAACAGCTATGGAATGCTGATGAAGATATCCGTTCCCTGAAGTCACTTATTCTCTTTGGTATTCGCGGAATGGCTGCATATGCCTATCATGCATATGTCCTGAATTTTGAAGATCCCGAGGTAAATCAGTTTTTCTGTGAAGCCTTGTTCAGGATTGGTTACGCAGAAAGCATGGATGAACTGCTTCCAACAGTTCTCAAGGTAGGTGAAATCAATCTAAAGTGCATGGCACTTCTAGACAAGGCAAATACACAAACCTATGGAACACCGGAGCCAACAGATGTTACGCTTACGGTGGAAAAGGGACCTTTTATCGTAGTAACTGGACACGATTTAAAGGACCTGCAGCTTTTGCTTGAACAGACAAATGGAAAGGGAATCAATATCTACACTCATGGTGAAATGCTCCCTGCCCATGCATATCCACTCTTAAAGAAATTCCCTCACTTGAAAGGAAATTTCGGAACAGCATGGCAGAATCAGCAAAAAGAATTTGATCATATTCCTGCTCCTATTCTCTACACCACAAATTGTCTGATGCCTCCAAAAAGCAGCTACATCGACAGAGTGTTCACAACAGAAGTGGTTGCCTTCCCGGGTACTGTTCATATCGATGAACAGAAGGATTTCACTCCTGTTATTGAAAAAGCACTTGAGCTCGGTGGTTACAAGGAGGATCAGACCTTCACAGGCATAAATGGCGGCACACAGGTAACAACCGGTTTTGGTCATTCAGCAATCCTGTCCCATGCGGATACGGTAATAGAGGCCGTAAAATCAGGAGCTATACGTCATTTCTTCCTGGTTGCCGGCTGTGATGGTGCCAAACCGGGCAGAAATTACTATACAGAATTTGTAAAACAGACGCCTTCTGACAGTATCGTCCTGACTCTGGCATGTGGAAAATTTCGTTTCAATGATCTAAATCTCGGAGAAATTGGTGGTCTTCCGCGACTGATGGATATGGGACAGTGTAATGACGCTTATGGCGCGATACAGGTTGCAATAGCACTTGCGGATGCATTTGGATGTTCAGTCAACGAGCTTCCGCTTTCCTTTGTACTCTCCTGGTATGAACAGAAAGCAGTCTGCATCCTCTTAACACTGTTACATCTTGGTATAAAAAATATCCGTCTCGGTCCTTCTCTACCGGCGTTCCTTTCTCCTAACATTCTGAACTTTCTGGTAGAAAACTATGGGATTGCACCTATTACCACACCGGAGGAAGACATCAAAGTGCTGTTGAAACAATAAATAGTCAAAAACACAGGATATAGCGCCTTTGCTGTATCCTGTGTTTTTAAATTAACTTTAAATTAATTTGCAATCATTAGGGTAATCTAAACTAATTCTCCCCATACATCTCCGGCCGCCTGTCCCTGAACAGCCCCCAGCTCTTTCTCTCACTCTCCAGCTCATCCAGATCAAAACTGTGGAGTATGAAGCCCTCCGTTACTCTGTCCATCTCCTCAACAACCTCTCCGGTCGCATCTGTGATAAACGAAGAACCATAGAATGTCAGTGCAGAGCTCTGGTTGCCGTTTTCTGCACACGGTACAACCTCCTCTGTGCCTATCCTGTTTGCCGCCACTACCGGCATCAGATTACAGGCTGCATGTCCGGTCATGCACCGTCTCCAGTGCGGCATACTGTCACATTCCAGTATCGGCTCGCTGCCTATGGCTGTAGGGTAAAAAAGTATCTCCGCGCCCTTTAAAGCCATTCCTCTTGCCGTTTCCGGGAACCACTGATCCCAGCATATACCAACTCCAATTGTTGCATATCTTGTCTTAAAAGCTTTAAAGCCTGTATTTCCCGGTGTGAAGTAAAACTTCTCCTGATAATAATGATCGTCCGGGATATGTGTCTTTCGGTATATTCCAAGCACCTCTCCGTCGGCATCTATCACCGCCACTGAATTGAAGAGCTGTCTGCCCTCTCCTGCCTCATAAAAGCTCACAGGAATCACTACGCCAAGCTCCTTTGCAAGTGCCTTCATGCTCTGCACCGCATCATTTTCAGAAAGCGGCTTTGCATAGTCATAATAATCGTACCGCCTCTCCTGACAGAAATACTGTCTCTCAAAAAGCTCCGAAGGAAGTATTATCTGCGCTCCGGCCTCTGCCGCAGCTCTTATAAGCTTTGCTGCTTTTTCAATATTTTCATTTACATCACGGCTGCAGCTCATCTGGATTGCAGCAATTGTAACCTCTCTCATACTATTCACCTTTCTCATCCTGAATTAAATTTACTGTGGAATCTGCTGTGTGATACAGTGTATATTTCCCCCGCCGACAATTATGTCGCGCGCATATATCGGATACACTTTTCTTCCCTCAAAAAGGCTTCCGATTGCCTTAAGCGCAGGCTCATCCATCACATCACCAAACTGTGGAATGAGCACACCGCCGTTTGTGATGTAAAAATTCACATAACTTGCCGCCAGGCGTTCTCCTGCCTCGCGCTCATCCTCACCCTCCTCAAAGGTGAATCCCGAAAGCTCATATTCTGTGATACACACCGGCTTCTTTGGAATGTAAACCTTGTGAACCTCAATTTTCCTACCCCTCGCATCAGTTTCATTTTCCAATATTTCAAGGTCCGCTGAGGACATCTGCCACTGTGGGTCATCCTTGTCATCAGTCCATGCCAGCACCACATGCCCCGGGCTTGTAAATGCACATACGTTGTCCACATGCTCGTTGGTTTCATCATTGTATATTCCATAAGGAATCCAGATAATTTTTTCGGCACCGAGATAATCCTTTAATTTCTGTTCTATTTCAGACTTCGATAATTCCGGATTTCTGCCCTTGCTGAGCAGACAGCTTTCCGTCACTATCACAGTTTTCTCTCCGTCTGTGTGGATGGCTCCACCCTCTAAGACAAACGGATGTGCATCATACATGTCGTATCCGGCTTTGTTGCAAAATAAAGCCGCTACTCTGTCATCCTTTGTCCAGTCTGCGTACAGTCCGTCTACCTTGCCGCCCCAGGCATTAAAACACCAGTCGATTCCTCTGACAGCGCCATCCTCATTTTTCACGAAGGTCGGCCCCACATCTCTGGCCCAGGCATCATCTGACTCCATTTGTATATATTTCACCGGGAAATTTTCCTGATAATTTTTCTGCTTTCTGACAGCTTCCACAACAGACCTTGCATTGTCTATCACATCTGCCTCAGCGAGCACATATGCCTGCTCAGACTCTGCTATTGCACATATCACCTCCGCAAAAGCCTCTCTTGCCCTCCCGGCACCGTAAATCCATGAGCCCGGGCGCTTTGGCCAGATGATGATGGTACCCTTGTGGGGAGCATACTCTGCCGGCATATAAAAGCCGTCTGCTCTAGGACAGCCTGCATTTAAAATCTTCATATTCGAATCTCCTGATAACCTTACAATCGTTATTTTCATCCATTACTGCAATGTCCGGAAGCGGCATGCCGTTAAAGGTATTATTTTTGACCATCGAGTAGATTGCCATATCGCAAAAGCACAGCCTGTCGCCGGTTTTTATCTCTCTGTCAAATGAATAATCCCCTATCACATCACCTGCCAGACAGGTACATGAGGACAATCTGTAGGTATACTTCTTCTCACCCGGCTCGCCACTGTCCATAAGCGGCGGACGGTACGGCATCTCAAGCACGTCCGGCATATGGCAGGCTGCGGAGGTATCCAGAATGAGTATCTTTATGCCATTGTTTTCAACTATATCAAGCACCGTTGTCTCCAAATATCCTGCATCAAGCGCAACCGCCTCTCCCGGCTCCAGATAGATTTCCAGGTCGTATTTGTCACGCATATGCATAATGCATTTTTCAAGCCTCTCAATGTCATAGTCTGCCCTTGTGATGTGGTGTCCGCCTCCCATATTGAGCCACTTAAGTCCATACAGCAAATCTCCGAATTTCTCCTCTACCGCTGCAAGAGTCGTTTCGAGCGCATCCGAATCCTGTTCACAGAGCGTGTGAAAATGAAAGCCCTCAATACGTGATAAATCAAGCCCGTTTTTAATAGCCTTATCGAGTGCCTCTCTCGTTATCCCAAGCCTTGAGCCCGGCGCACATGGGTCATATATCTCATGCCCATCCTGTGTGGAGCACTCAGGGTTTATTCTGAGCCCGACACTTATTTTTTTATCAGCCTTTTCTATTTTATCCCTGTGAAGCAGATACTGCGATACGGAATTAAATACAATATGGTCACATATTTCTACCAGCTCATCCATCTCCTGCGGCAAAAAAGCGGGACAGAATACATGGTTTTCCTTTCCCATTTCTTCATGTGCAAGGCGGGCCTCAAAAAGCCCGCTTGCAGTTGTCCCGCTTAGATATCTGCCGATAAGAGGATATTCATAAAATGCGCTGAATGCCTTCTGTGCCAGAAGAATCCTTGCACCTGTCCTTTGCATGACACCGTTTAATATCAAAAGATTTTCAGTTAATTTTCCCTCGTCTATCACATAACAGGGAGTTCTTAATTCATTTATCTTCATACTGGCCTCCGGACTAATCCATATGTACTGACTCATCCTCAGTCTTGTAGCAATCCACAGGAACCGGATTCTCCACTACCTGCCAAGGCAGTCCGAACTTATTAAGAGCCTCCATGTATGGATCCGGATCCAGCTCCTCTAGATTGAACACTCCCGGCTTCTTCCAGAGTCCCTTTACCACCATCATGGCTCCAATCATTGCCGGCACACCTGTGGTATAAGAAATCGCCTGCGACTCAACCTCCTTGTAGCACTCCTGATGGTCGCATACATTATAGATGTAGATTGACTTTTCCTTTCCGTCCTTGACACCTGTAAAAATACATCCGATATTTGTCTTTCCGACTGTACGAGGTCCCAGGGATGCAGGGTCAGGAAGCAGCTCCTTAAGCACCTGTATTGGCACTATTTCCTTTCCGTCCACCATGATTGGGTCTGTTCTTAACATGCCGACATTCTCAAGACACTTCATGTGTGTGAGATAGCTCTGTCCAAAGGTCATGAAGAATCTGATTCTCTTTATTCCCGGAATATTTTTGGCGAGTGACTCAATCTCCTCGTGGTGAAGCAGATACATATCCTTTTCTCCGACCTGATCAAAATTGTACTGCGCTCTCCACTCCATAGGCTTTGTCTCTACCCAGTGACCGTCTGTCCAGTATGAGCCGTTCGCGGAAACCTCACGCAGATTTATCTCAGGGTTAAAGTTTGTCGCAAACGGATATCCATGGTCACCGCCATTGCAGTCGAGAATGTCTATAGTATGTATTTCATCAAAATAATGCTTCAGCGCATATGCAGAATAAACAGAGGTCACACCCGGGTCAAATCCGCTTCCAAGAATAGCTGTAAGCCCTGCCTCCTTAAATTTCTCCTGATATGCCCACTGCCATGAATAATCAAAATATGCCGTAAATCCAAGCTCCTTGCAGCGCTTTTCGTAGATTGCTCTCCACTTTGGATCCTCAGTATCCTCACACTCATAGTTGGCAGTATCGATGTAGTCAACTCCACACGCAAGACATGCATCCATGATTGTAAGATCCTGATACGGAAGCGCAACATTTAAAACCGCATCCGGCTTGTATGCATTAATCAGCTCTTTTAATTCCTCCGCATTGTCGGCATCAACCTTTGCAGTCTCAATTTTTGTGCTTGTCTTTCCCTCAAGCTTTGCCTTTAAGTCATCACATTTTGACTTGGTTCTGCTTGCAATCATAATCTCGGTAAATACCTCGCTGTTCTGGCAGCATTTTCTGATTGCCACCTGCGCAACTCCACCACATCCGATAATAAGTAATCTGCTCATTTTTGTCCCTCCTGATTCGCTTTGGTTATGATATAGTTTTTCTAATTTGTTTTACTTTTTTTCCTCTTCCTCGAGTAAATCCTCCACATATTTCGGAAGCATGAAGGCTCCCCTGTGTAAATGTGTTGTATAATACCAGGTTTTAAGTCCCAGTGCATCCCATCTTTTTGCATCCAGATCATAAAGCGGATGATATTTCTTCGATGCAAACCCAAACAGCCAGTAGCCTGACGGACAGGTTGGAATATGTGCCTGATATACCCTGCTTATAGGAAATGATTTATACACCTTTCTGTGCATTTTCCGGCACTCAAGCTCATCCTCATCATAAAAAGGGCTGCCGTGCTGGTAAACCATGATTCCATCATCCTTCAGTGCCTTATAACAGCTTCCGTAAAATTCCTTTGTGAAAAGTCCCTCCGTATGTCCGAGCGGGTCTGTAGAATCGTTGATTATCAGATCATATTCATCATGCTTTCTGCGTAAGAATCGCAGACCATCATCATAAAACATGGAAATTCTTTCATCCTCAAGTCCACATGCTACCTCGGGGAAAAACCGCCTGCATACATCGACAAACATCTTGTCTGTCTCAACCACATCAATATGCTCGACAGACGGATATTTGATGAGCTCCTTTGCCACGCCGCCGTCGCCGCCACCTATTATAAGTATCTTTTTGGCATTCGGGTGGACCGCCATCGGCACATGTGTGACCATCTCATCATATATAAACTCATCTGTGTCCGAAAAAACAATCTCGCCATCCAGCGCGACCATTTTGCCAAACTCATATGATTTAAACACATCTATTTTCTGATAATCACTCTGCCCTGAAAAAAGCTGCTCCTGTATCCTTACATCCAGCTTGACATTGGCAGTATGATATTGTGAAAACCACATTTGCATAGCTTTTCCTCCTGTTTACTGCTTCAATACCTTAAGATATTCTACCGCAGGATCCTCTGTTCCCTGCATTGAACAGCCCTTTTCCTTTGCGTAGACAATGTATTGCGCAATCTCTTTTGTGATAAGCTCTCCCGGTGCAAGAATCGGGATTCCCGGTGGATAACACATGACAAACTCACCACTTACAGCACCTACCGCGTCCATAATGCGCACTGATTTCTTCTGCGAATAAAACGCCTCCTGCGGCGATACCGCCACCTTTGGATTTATGTACTCTCCCGACAAAAGTCCAGTCTTGTCCTTGCTGTAAAGGCGCTTGATATCCTCCAGCGCACCTACAAGCCTCTCTATATCCTGTATTCTGTCACCGATTGATATATACGCAAGTATATTACAGATATCTCCAAACTCTATCTGGATATCATACTCATCACGCAGCAAATCATATACCTCTATTCCGGCAAGCCCTATATCGAGCGTATAAATGGACAGCTTTGTCACATCATAATCATATATGCTCGTGCCGTTTACGAGGTCACGCCCATACGCATAATAGCCGCCTATGGAATTAATCTCCTGCCTTGCATACTCCGACATCTGTGCCACCTTGGCAAAGGATTCCTCGCCCCTTAGTGCTAAATTTCTTCTTGATATATCAAGGCTTGACAATAGCAGATACGATGCGCTTGTGGTCTGTGTGAGGTTGATAATCTGCCTCACATAATCAGCATTTACATTCCTTCCGGTGAGCAGAATCGAGCTCTGTGTCAGGCTTCCTCCTGATTTGTGCATCGATACCGCAGACATGTCTGCCCCGGCTGCCATTCCCGATACCGGAAGCCCCTTTCCAAAATAAAGATGTGTACCATGTGCTTCATCCGTGAGCACCTTGATTCCCTTCGAATGAGCCAGCGCAACTATCGACTTAAGGTCAGAACAGATTCCGTAATATGTCGGATTGTTTACAAGCACAGCCTTTGCATCCGGATTTTCCTCGATAGCCCTCGCCACCTGGTCAATCTCCATTCCAAGCGAAATACCAAGCTTCGCATTCGTCTGCGGATTGACATAAACCGGTATCGCTCCGCAGAGTACGAGTGCATTAAGAGCGCTTTTATGAACATTTCTCGGAAGTATAATCTTGTCTCCTGCCTTGCAGGTGGACAAAATCATGGCCTGCACCGCAGAGGTGGTGCCGCCTACCATAAGAAAAGCATTTGCCGCTCCAAAGGCATCCGCCGCAAGCTCCTCCGCCTCTCTGATTACCGAAACCGGATGGCACAAATTGTCAAGCGGCTTCATTGAATTGACATCAAGTCCTACACACTTTTCTCCGAGAAGATGCACCAGCTCAGGATTTCCCCTGCCTCTCTTGTGTCCCGGCACGTCAAACGGCACCACTCTCTTCTTCTTAAACTCCTCAAGAGCCTCATAAATCGGCGCTCTTTCCTGTCTATTTATATCCATTTACTTCTCCTGTATTTAAAAAGGATGATGCGTGCAAGCATCATCCTTTAGATTCGTCTTAACAACAGTAAAATCGTAACATATACCATGGAGTTATGCAAGAATTAACGTTTTATTTTTGTTAATGATAGTTACGCCATTGCAGGCTCTTTCTTTACAATTTTCTCAATTTCAGATATGCTCTTT
>ERZ772902.175-NODE-175-length-81004-cov-6.779787_pt1 | contig 81004 bp, 86 predicted proteins | sample MGYA00511470_ERZ772902 | MGnify/ENA primary metagenome ERZ772902 (study PRJEB29015, sample SAMEA2737717) | human gut metagenome | biome: human gut; feature: human-associated habitat; material: faeces | place: China | collected 2012 ... | reverse complement strand
TTTAAATGAGGGCTGCGAATGTTACAGTTCGCTGGGAACCAGTGAACTGTAACAACTTTTCTGTTCCACGGCTTAATTTCGATTGCGGCTCCTGTTCCTTTATGTTATAATTCTTTCAAATCAAGTCACAACCTTTCTTTTGAGTTCTGTTCTCGCTGTATCGCTTCTTGGCGGATGCCGCGCCTCCGACAAACCCGTTACGCTGACCGTATGGACGTATTACAACGGAGATCAGTTAGCTTCCTTTGAACGTCTTGTTGAGGAATTCAATACAACGATCGGAAAAAAAGAGCATATTACGGTCGAAGCCTCCAGTCAGGGCAGCATCAATGACCTGGAAAAAAATGTTCTCGATGCCGCCAAAGGAAGGGTTGGTGCCCTTGCCATGCCAAATATTTTTTCCGCCTACGCCGATACCGCCTATACGCTTGAGCAGATGGGACAGGTCGTTGATCTTCCCCCTTATCTTACAGAGAAAGAAAAGGCTGCCTATCTTCCCAATTACCTGGAAGAAGGTGACTTTTCCGATGACGGCAGTATCCACATTATTCTGACAACCTCCACAAAATTCCTGCGTATCATGGAAATGGCAAGTATTGAACTGGGTGGCTATGAGATGCGTTTTGATCTCAACACGGTCTATGTCACAAAGAACTTTTTTCCCATGCTCAACCTTCCATCTGAAGATGTCTCCGGGCTTTCCACCCGGTATTTCCAGCAGATGCTGCGTGAATTTGACCAGACACATTCTCATACCGTATGGGTCGGGCATTCTAAGGTGTATGAAATTTCATTTTCTGACGGAACAATCCGCTACATCCGTATGGAGACCTCCCGCGAGGGCTATGCGCAGATCGGACTTGTCGAAGATTTTACCTCCGTTATGCTGGAACGGCAGCGTATAGAGCACGAGCGTGATTACGATGCATTGACCGGTCTCTACAATCGACGCGCGTTTCAACGGGAAAGTGAAGCTCTTTTTGAGCATTCGGAAGTTCTCGGTCACGCTGCCCTTCTGATGATCGACCTTGACAATCTAAAACGCACCAACGACACCTTCGGCCACGACTGGGGCGATGCCTATATCCGGCAGGCAGGACAGTGTTTTATCTCCTCTGTGCCGGCTAAAACGCTCTGTGCCCGTATTTCCGGCGATGAATTTAATCTTCTGTTCTACGGCTACCAATCGCAGGAAGAAATTCGAGCACTTCTGCAGAATCTTTCCCTTGCGGTTTCAAATACAGCCCTGAAGCTGCCAAGTGGTCGTAAACTGCCCCTTCGCCTTTCCGGCGGAGTTTCCTGGTATCCGGAAAACAGTACAGATCTGTCTACGCTGAAAAAATATGCGGATTTCGCAATGTACCAGGTAAAGAAAGCAGAAAAAGGGTACATTACCGAATTCGATCTGGAGCTTTTTACAAAAAACGCAAAGGAAACCGAGATGCGCCGCCTGTTCCATAAAATGTTGAATGAAGAGCTGTTTACGTATTACTTCCAGCCAATTGTTTCCGCCACGGACGGCAGTATCTACGCCTACGAGGCGCTGATGCGCGGAAATCTTCCGGCACTTACTCGTCCGGATCAGATCCTGCAGCTGGCTCACAAGGAAGAGTGCCTGCATGAAATAGAACGTCTGACTATGTTTCTCTCTGCAAAATCCTATGCCACATTCCTCTCCACCCATCAGATACGCGGTGATGAGCTTCTCTTTGTCAATTCGATTGCAAGCCAATACATGAATCACGATGAGTCAGTGGCTTACGTCGAACAATACAGCTTTCTTCAGAATCGGATTGTCATCGAGATCACAGAGGAGGAGTCACTGGATCTTACAGCTCTGCAGCAAAAACGTGAGATGCTGGGATTTTCCGGTGTATTTGCCCTGGATGACTACGGCAGCGGATACAGCAATGAAAAAACGCTTCTGGAGCTTGCACCGGCGTATATCAAGCTGGATCTTTCCATCATCCGCGATATCGACTCCGATCCGGACAAGCAGCAGATCGTAGAAAATATTGTTTCCTATGCACATCAAAGAGGCATGAAAATCATTGCCGAGGGTCTGGAAACTCCAGCTGAGCTTTTGAAGGTACTGGAACTGGATGTTGATCTCCTGCAGGGCTATTTTCTTGCAAAACCGTCCGCTGTTCCGAAACCTGTCAGTGCAGAATCCGTTGCTGTCATAGAACACTTCCGGAAGCATCTTGCGTAATTCCACCTCTTCCTGCAGCATCCTTTCAAATCACAGCATCTATGTCTGATCTGCTGCTTCGAAACAGGTACCGGTCAGCGACCCGGAGCGTATCTGAGCAATCATCCCTCAAAAAACACCCATAGCAAACCCTGCAAAAGCAGGGTTTTGTCTCCACTCTGAAGGATCCTGCCTGACAGGATCCTTTTTTATACTTTTTTCATATTTTTCTCCTGTTCGTTCCTCCGCTTCTGTGCTATGATACCTTACAGCAATGACAACCCGTCCATCGAAAGGAGTTTTTCTATGTGTACAGCAGCAACCTATCAAACACGCGACTTTTATATGGGTCGCACACTCGATTATGAATTTTCCTATGGCGACCAGATCACCGTCACACCTCGCAATTACCCGTTTTCCTTTCTTCATATGCCGTCCCTTTCCCATCACTATGCAATGATCGGCATGGCGTGTGTGATGGATGATTACCCGCTCTATTATGAGGCGTTCAATGAAAAAGGGCTTGGTATCGCCGGCCTTAATTTTGTAGGAAATGCCGTTTATTTCGATCCGAAACCGGAGAAAGACAATATCGCGCAGTTCGAGCTGATCCCGTGGATTCTCGGTACATGTGCTTCGCTTGCGGAAGCAAAAGAATCCCTCTCCCGTATCAATCTCATCAGCACACCTTTTAAAAAGAATCTTCCGCTCGCACAGCTTCACTGGATCATCGCAGATGCATCGGGTGCCATCACCGTGGAATCCACGGCGGACGGTCTGCATGTCTACGACAATCCGGTCGGCGTTCTGACAAACAATCCGCCGTTTCCAATGCAGATGTTCTCACTGAACAATTACCTGCATCTGTCACCAAAACAGCCGGCCAACACGTTTTCCAACCAGCTCGATCTTTCTACGTACAGCCGTGGCATGGGCGGTCTTGGACTGCCGGGCGACCTCTCGTCTGCTTCCCGCTTTGCACGCGTGGCGTTTGTAAAGCAGAACTCGATCTCGGGAAACAGCGAAACGGAGAGTGTCAGCCAGTTTTTCCATATTTTAAATTCTGTCGACCAGCAGAGAGGATGCTGCGAGGTGGCGGACGGAAAGTATGAGATCACGCTCTATACTTCCTGCTGCAATGCGACGCAGGGAATTTACTATTATACGACGTATGACAATCATCAGATTTCTGCGGTTGATATGCACCGCGAGAATCTCGATGGCGAAACGCTTCGCTGCTTTGCGCCGGTGACGGGCGAGCAGATTCATATGCAGAATTAGAAAAATCCGGTACAGAAATCTTTGAGGACCCCTCAAAAAAAGATTCTGTATCGGATTTTTTCTACATCTCATCACACATTGTAAAACAGACGTCGCACCGGCTTCTTCTTTTAACCTCTTACTTGTTTAGTAGATATTATTTTACTTTCATTTTTTTCTGTCCCTTCCGGCAGTTTTATGATACACTTTTCGTATTGGAAAACCGATTTTTTTGAAAGGATTTTATCATCATGCAATTTTATCTCGCCCCGATGGAAGGGCTGACCGGATATGTGTACCGGAGCGCCTACCACAAATATTTTCCGGCGGCTGACCGTTATTTCACGCCATTTATTACAAATAAAAAGATGAGCTCCCGCGAGCGCAATGACATTCTCCCGGAGCATAACGAAGGGATGACGGTGATCCCGCAGATTCTCACAAACCAGGCGGAGGACTTTCTTTCTCTGACAAAAGAACTGAAGGAGTACGGCTACGATACCGTCAATCTGAACCTTGGCTGTCCGTCCGGCACGGTTGTCGCCAAGCGGCGCGGCTCCGGACTGCTTGCGTGGCCGCATACACTCGATGCATTTCTCGATGAAATCTTTTCGTCCTGCGACTGCCGGATTTCCATCAAGACAAGACTTGGCACAACCGACACCGATGAGTGGGAGACGCTGCTTGCGATTTATGACAAATATCCGCTGGAAGAGCTGATTATTCATCCGCGGATTCAGAAAGATTTCTACAAATATACGCCGCGCATGGAGTGTTATCGGACAGCATATGAGACGAGCCGCCACTCGCTGTGCTACAATGGGGATCTTTTCTCAACCGCTGATTTTCAGAAGCTCTGCCATGATTTTCCCTTGACGGAAAAGGTCATGCTCGGCCGCGGGGTGCTGCAGAACCCCTGGTTGATCGGGATGCTGCGCAGTACAGATCCTGCCAGCAGTGAAAATTTAGCTCCGGCAGATAAGGAGCTGCTGCGCGCATTCTGCGAAGATCTCTGTGCCGGCTATGCGCGCGTTATTTCCGGGGATAAAAATGTGCTGTTTAAATTAAAGGCACTGTGGATTTACCTCGGAACATCGTTTACGAATCCCCAGAAGTATCTGAAAAAGATCAAAAAAGCAAATCGCCTTGCCGAGTATGAAGAGGCCGTTGATTCGCTCTTTCGGGAACAGGAGCTGATTTTTTAACCGAATCGAGCCGCGCAAGCCGCTTATGAACCTTCGCTTGATTTTTCCATCCTGTTCCGCACAGATAAAATTGAACCGCGTCTGATCAACGAAAACACAGCTCTCATCCTTTTCTCTTACCACACCGAATGCATCCGCCGTGAGGATGGCACTTCGTACGGCATCCGCGGACTCGAGACACAGGTCGCCGTCAAAGAGGACGAGAAATGGAAATTGCAGCATATTCATTATTCGAAAGAAGCATGAGCAAAAATACGCCGCAGATCTGATCACTAGACCTGCGGCGTATTTTTATGCTCTTTTTCTCCAACTCCCAAATCCGTTCTCTATTTCATCGGCAGCATTGCAAGCGTATCGCACTCTTCCTCTTCTGCTTCCTCTGCAATCAGATTCCGGATATTCTGCATACGGTTATCCAGCTCCGCGCTCTGTCTTGCGCAGTCGTAGAGTTCATCCTGCAGATATTTGACATGATTTTCGGGAATATTTTTCTTGTAGCGCATCTTGTGCTCCAGACTCGCCCAGAAATCCATCGCGATCGTACGGAACTGTACTTCCACGTAGACCAGTTTCTTTGTATCCTGTAAAAAGATCGGCACCTGAACGATCAGATGAAGACTGCGGTAGCCGCTCTCCTTCGGATGCTGAATATAGTCCTTCCGCTCAATCAGCGTAATGTCATCCTGTTTCAGAAAACTGTCTGCCAGCTTATAAATATCGTTTGGAAAAGAACAGATCACGCGCACACCGGCGATATCGCGGATATTTTCCTCGATAGACTCCAGTGTGACCGGGATGTCTTTCACGCGGATTTTCCGCATAATGCTCTCATACGATTTGACCCTTGTTTTGATTCCTTCGATCGGGTTCTGGTCATAGGAAAGCGAGTATTCCTGATTCAGCACCCGGAACTTTGTCTCGATTTCCATAATGGCGCACTGATAATACGACATCAGAAGATCGAACGGCTTTTTGTTCTTCTGCATCATCTCAATAAACTCATCCGATAAAAGATTCTGCTTTACAAATTCATCCCGTTTTGTCCCAATCAGGTTTTTTCCCTGTTTTTTTATTTCCTCCAGTACTTCGAGGTTTTTCATCATCCGTTTTTTCGTCCTCCCAAAACTGCGTTCTCTGTCCTTTATGCTATCATTTTAGGCCTGTAAAGTCAAATTTTTTCTTCTTTTACTCTACCTTCAGCATCCGGTAGCCAACCCCGATATGCGTCTGGATATACTGCGTCTGCTCTCCGTTCTTTTCCAGCTTTTTCCGAAGCGTCGCCATGAAAACACGGAGGGAAGCGATATCATTCTCCCAGCTGCTTCCCCAGATTTTCTGTGTGATAAACGTATGCGTCAGCACCTTCCCTGCATTCTGCGACAGCAGGCAGAGCAGCTTGTATTCGATTGGTGTCAGATGAAGTTCCTCTCCGTCAAGATATGCGCACCCCGCTGCGTACTCGATCCGCAGTGCGCCATTTTCAAAGACAGCCGACTGGACTCCATTTTCTGCCTGCATCTGGGACAGACGGCGCTGTGTGACTCGAAGGCGGGCCAGCAGTTCCTCCACAGAAAACGGTTTCGTCAGATAATCATCCGCTCCTGCGTCCAATGCCTCGATTTTATCGCTGTCCTCACTTCTTGCACTGATTACGATAATCGGCATATTCGACCAGCTTCGAATCTTTTCAATCACCTCTACGCCATCAATATCCGGCAGGCCAAGGTCGAGCAGAACAATGTCGGGATTATGTGTGGATGCCTCCATAATGGCACCCGCACCGTTCTTTGCAGAAATATACTTATAATCGTGTGTTTTTAACGTCGTAGTAATCAGGTTGTGAACCGGCGTATCATCTTCCACAACCAGAATTAATGTCTTATTCATTCAAATTCACCTCACTGAGCGGCAGGGTAAACCGAAAGCAGCAGCCCTGTGGATCGCAGTCATAAAGTGCTATCTCCCCGCCGTGCGCATTTACAATCGAACGGCAGAGTGCCAGTCCAAGGCCAAGGCTTCTGCGGCTGTCGCTTACTTTATTTTTCCCGGAATAGAACATCTCAAACACATGCTCTCTGGACTCTTTTGGAATCCCAGGGCCGTTGTCCTCCACCGCGATCCAGACATTTTTCTCCTCTTTTCTGGCTGTCGAGAACCCACTGAATGATTTCCTGTTCCCTTGGGTCAAAGATTTTTTCCGTCTTTCCTCCTGTCTGCGCGCTGTAAAGTGTTCCGCGGACAATTCTGCTCTCCTGTGCCCCTGCCGGTGCGGCCGTCAGATCCCTTCCCAGCAGTTTTACAAGCTTTGTCGCTGTAATATCAAAAATCTCCGACGCATCCTCTGCCTTCTGCAGAAGCTGGCTGGTATTGAAAAGAAGGTTCTGTCAGGAAGTAGTTAAACAGCACTACACTGATCACAGAACTGATTACGCTGCAGGTATAACCGCTGGTCAGAATTGACGTCATCATAACGCCGACCAGATATATGGTAATGATATTGGAATCCGGAATGATATGGATTTCCAAATCCGGCACCAGATCGGTCAGCCGTTCGGTCCATCCCCTTCTCTTTCGAAAAAATCCCTGATCCATCATGCTTTTTCCAATGACAATCCGCGTTACTTCGGAAATTCTCGCATATTCTGCAATCTGCAGGGCAATGTCCTCGCTGTGCGTCGTTACAATCTCCGCCCCGCTCTGTTCTGCCAGGCGGATATGCTTCTGCAGCCTTGCCTGATCCTCCGGCGTTTTCTCTGCCGGTTCCGCGGTCTGCACATACAGTGCTGTAAAATTAGCACCAAATGCCCGGGCCATCTGTGCCGCAGTCCGGATAAACACTCAAAAAGGACACCTTTTATTGTATAATTATGTTATGGAACAAAACATACGAAAGAAGGTGTCCTGAATGAAAAATTAGCATTGAAGAAACTGCTAACTTATATGAAAAGTGTATACAAAATTCCACAAAAAATCAAGGGTTTATCCGATGAAAGAAAAAGAAAATCCATCCCGTTGTTTAATATCGTTATGCCAGTGCTGATTTTCCTGATGCTTCAGTATGAAAGTTTTCACACCATTTTTTCAGCGCCGGAAAGCATGGAGAAACGACTGAAAAACTGTATCCGTGGAAAAATCCCAAAAGTTGATGCAGTCAGGGATCTTCTTTCCCGGATTGATCCAAAAGAAATCGAGGAAATTCACGCGCAGACGATTGATGTTCTGAAACGCAACCGCGTATTTCGGGAAGGAACCATAGGCGGATATGTTGCGGCAGGTATTGATGGGATGGAATTATTCAGCAGTACAAAAAAGTCCTGTCCAGACTGCCTGAGCCGGAAGAACGGGACGGGGAAGACAAAATACTTTCATCGAAGTGTGGTATGTATGACGGTAGGAAAATCGCCGCATGTGATCTTTGGGCAGGAAATGCTGAAACCCAGAGATGGTTCAGAAAAAGATGAATGGGGACTGACAGGAGCGAAAAGGCTCATCCGGCGTTTAAAGAAAAGGCATGGTCATTTCGCAGATGTGATTGTGGCGGATGCACTGTACCTGAATGCCCCGTTTATCAATACTTTGAAAGAATGCGGTTTAGAAACGGTAATCCGTCTGAAAGATGAAAGAAGGCTTCTGTTTCAGGATGCGGAAAGCATGTTTCAGCGGGACGAGGGGAGAAAAAGGAGCTTCAGGAAGGGAAAAAAGAGTATTGAAGTCTGGGATCTTTCAGGATTTGAGATAGACCTGGACGATATCTTAAGCGGACTGAAATACGAGGACGGCCACTACGATCTCGTGAGTCTTTCCGACAAGGATTATCAGAAAAACTGGATGTCCAGATTGCCTACTGGGATAAACCGAAAAATGAAATTCAGAAGGTCAGATCCGGAGAAAACAGAACGGTGGATCTGGTAGACATGAGAGAGACGTATTTCCAGATGGCAGATGAAACGGTTGCCGCAGTCAAAGTTTCCCATGCCAACCGCCAGCTGGAACAGAAAGCCTACATCGACCTTCACACGGGACTGCCGAACAAGAGCAAGTGCGAAGAGCTGTTCCACAATGTGGAATTCATCAAAACTCCTACCGCCTGTATCGTCTTTGACATGAACAACCTGAAACGCGTCAACGACAGCCTCGGCCACTCCATCGGCGACCAGCTGATTCTGAACTTTGCCCGGCTGCTGCGAAACTCGATTCCCGCGAAGCATTTTGTAGGAAGATACGGCGGCAATGAATTATGGCGGTCATCTATGATGCAACCCGCGAAAGCATCACAGAAATCCTCACAGAGCTTCAGAACGAAGTCGAACAGTTCAACAGCTACGGAACCCAGTTCCGCATCAGCTATTCCCACGGCTGGGCACTTTCCACCGATTACAACGAATGTACGCTCCGCACGCTGTTTGACAAAGCAGATAAATATATGTATGAAAACAAGCAGCAGAGCAAGCAGGGACGCCAGGACTAAAGAAACGCCGGAACCGGAAATATCTTATCGCCGGTTCTGGCGTTTTTTCTTGCTGTTTCTCTTTTATTTTTTTGCAAACGCTTCTATCTGCGCATATCCCGCTGAAAAATCAATGGGTTCCTCCCGCAGCTTCTTTCTGACCGCATCGCGTCCTTCCTGATCTGCCAGCACTTTCTGGATTTTATCGGCAAACTGCATCACATCCAGCGGACAGAGATATCCGTTTTCCCCATCCCGGATCTGCTCGCGCATGGACGGAATATCGGAAGCGATGATGACCTTCTGCAGGCTTCTCGCCTCTACAATCGTAATCGGATAGCCTTCGTGACGGGACGGCTGGAGATACAGGTCGCAGGATTTTACGTACGGCGCAGGATTTTCGCGCATTCCGAGAAAAATAATTTCCTGCTCCACCTGATATTCCTTTGCCATGGTCCGCAGCTTGTTCAGATCTCTTCCATCACCGATGATGAACCATTTGAAGCGAAGTCCCCGTTTTTTCAGCTCCGCCGTAATCTGCACCGCAATATCATATCCTTTTTCTTCCGAAGCTCTTCCCACCGTCAGAAATTTCAGCTCTCCTGTGTACTGCGGATCGCTAAGCGGCTCCTCACTCCGTCTCTGCACCTGTTTGATGTCAATGAAATTCATCAGAACCTCTGTCCGGTCCGCGAGTTCCGGAAAGCGGGCAATGACCTGTTTCCTGACAGGCTCGGAAACGCAGTAAATTTTATCATACTCCGGAATAAAGTCCCTGGTCCGGAACAGCCACCAGAGATTTTCTCCGTGGAACCAGACCGCTTTTTTCCGCGCATTCGTCTTTCTGGCTCCGAATGCGGTTGTGAACGCACCGAATCCGAAAAAGTCGAAAACAAGATCGTATTGTTTTGTTTCCGGCTCCACACACTCCAGAATCCGTTCATACAGTTTTCCATACCGTTTCTTTCCATACACGACGCGCATCAGAAATACGCCCATTCCTCTGGCATAGAAAGACCGTTCTGCCGGTGTCTCCCGTTTTCCCACAATCCGTTCCAAAGCCGGATGCGGCTTTTTGTTCCAGATCATCTGGCGCACTTCCACTTCCTTCGGAATCCGCTCCAGCAGAACGCCTCTTTTTTCGACCAGAAGAAGCGTTACATCTTCTTTTTTCTCCACCAGTTTCTGCAGCAGCGCTGCCATGGCAACTTCCGTTCCGCCCATGTCCATGGTACGTCCCAGCACCAGTATTTTACTCATTGCTTACCTCTCATCTGCTTTTTTCTCTGTTCTAACGCCAGTAGGCATCTCCCACATGCGCAGGATGACGCTGATCCTCCGGCGGAAGCTGATGGTAATCGCCGTACAGGGTGTGAAGATACGTCTCGTATCCCGCCGGGGCATTGATCAGATGGCCTTCAAACGGAAGGCGCACGATCTCTTCGATCGCTGTTTTGGGAATCGCGTCCGACTTGCGGTAACCGCCGCACTGGCAGGCCACCCACTTTGAGTCCTCCGCGCGGTACTTTCTGCACTCTTTTTCCATCTCGCGCAGAATCCGCTCTTTTCCATAGCATTTCCGGATCGCCCATTTGCACCATTTTGCGAAGCTTCCTTTGTTTCCTTTTAAGGTCTGGCGGTAGGTGCGGAATGCATTCATCCGCTGGCTTTCCAGAAACAGCAGCTTTTTCCAGTGACGGTCGTACTCCGGTGTATCTTTTTCCGGCAGTCCATCAAACGGGAAAATGTCGACGAAAAGACCGGTATCCACAGCTCCTGCCACGTGCTCCACAAGACTCGTTCCGGTGTGTACCAGCTTTCCGTATGCCAGTGTGAAACCCTTTGTATTATGAAAATTCATGACGCGGTACGGTTTATCCGTTTCGCTGTTTACAATCTGTTCCAGTTTTTCATAATCCGCTCTCGGCATCCAGACATCCACATCATCATCCCACGGAATGAACCCCTGATGCCGGATCAGCCCGAGCAGTGTTCCATCTGCTGCAAAATAGATCAGGTGATGTTTCCGGCAGACTTCATCCAGATACAGTAATATTCCAAGCGCAATCTCCTGTTTTTCTTTTAATTCTGTAATTTTACGCATAACGGCATTGCCTTTCTGTTTTGTTTTTCCCATCCATTATAAACACTCTGCCGGATTTTTTCAATTTAAAGTTCCTGCCGCTCCGGCGCCCGTCTGAAGATTCCGCACTGTTTTTATCAGTACCTTCATATCCACCGGTTTTACTATGTGTGCGTTCATGCCCGCATTGAAGGCATTCTGCACATCTTCTGAAAATGCATTGGCTGTCATCGCAAGAATCGGGATTTTCTTTGCCAGCGGGTGGCTGCTGTTCCGGAATTTCGTCACAAAGAGAACCGATGCCAGGATCAGGAGCAGAATTACTGCCAGAATCCTCAGCTCCTCGACAGCGGTATCCTCGAACATCTTCGTTCCGTTGCTGTCCACCACATACGTCGTGCTCTGGTTGCTGAATGCACTGCTTCTGAAATACGGTGCCATCTCCTCCATCGAACGGATCAGAATAAAGTGTGTGATGATACTGCCGTCGAACACCAGCTGGCTCTGCAGTTTTCTGGCAAATACCATCTGGTTTTCATTGGTGATCCAGTCCAATGTCAGAAAGCTTTTGATATCCGCATCCTGCAGATCTTTAGATCCGTACCACACGCCCTGCAGACCCTCATCGGAATAATAGTATCCTTCCTGGTTCACGGCAATAAACTGGAGGTTTTCATGCGTGGAGCTTAATTCTTCCTCACGTTTTTTCAGAAATTCACACAACCGGCGTTTTACTTGATTGCAATCAGATTCGGGTTCTTTGGGCTTCATCAACATCCGCAAACTGCATATTGCAAATATGCTGTTTTTATTTTTCTTTCATATAATCCATACAATTTCTCGCATTCCATGCATATCCATCCTGCTTCGCCTGTATATAGCGGATATTTTCGTTCCTTACAATATTCTGTTTCATAATTTCCTACTAATTCCACAAGGTTATTGATATCCCTCATCTGCGCAGCAGCCATTCCTGTCATTGCCCACAAAAAGCCAGTTCTTTTTTTATTCAGTTTCTGCCACTGAAACCTTTCCGTAAACTGATCATATAATACCTTTTGCTTTTTCTTCTCTTTTACCGGAAATTCATAAATCAGCGGATAAATCTGAGCAACACCATCCGGATAAAATTCTGTCTGATGATACCGATCACTGTTTCCGATAATTCTCCATCTTTGATCCGCATCATCCCAGAATATCTTTTCTATCTGTTTCTGTATCTTTTTACGAATTTCACTGATCGCCTGCGTATCTTCCAGTCCTGCAAGTTCCAATTCGTACAGGCCTTTCCATACTTCCAGATTATCCATCAGATAAACTGTTGTGTTTTCTTCTGAAACCTGTGTAATTCCATCCTGCATCAGGCTTTGAATCTTTTTTAATGCAAGGCTGATTCCATTTTTCCAGGATTCCGGCAGGTCTGTACTTTCTGTCTTTTCCAGATATTTTCCCATAAGAAAAAGGTACATACCAAGATATCCGTCTTCGGAATCAGCCTTTTCTTTATAAATAAGTTCCCCACCCTCTTTCCTGTAGATTCCCATTTTTCCATCTGTTTCCAGCAAAACCCCAGTATGCCAGTCCAGATACCTGCCAACAGCTTTTTGCTCTGTTTCAGTCATGGGGCAATTCTTTGTTTCTGCCAGAAGCCCCAGTGCAGCCATACATGCAAAGTATGGATTAACATCTCCGGCTTTACTTCCATTCATATAGATTTCGCCTTCAGGGCCCTGATTCTCAAGGATCCACTTTTTTTCTCTGGTCAGGACGGTTTCCAGCCATTCCTGCCGGACAGATATTTCTTTTCTCAGGTTCTGATAATAAGCAAACATAAACACAATGCACACAGTTATGCAAAATATAATAAGTCCCATCACATTCTTTCGATGTTTCACTTTTCTTTTGCATTGGCTCTGCTTATGCTTATGCATCTATATCCTCCAGGATTTTTCTGATTTTGATACTTGCAGTCCCATCACCATAAGGGTTTCTAGCCTCACTCATTTTTCTGTATGTCTCCGGCTCTGTAAGAAGCCGCCTGCATTCTCTGTAAATATCCTCCATCTTCGTGCCTACAAGCTTTAAGGTTCCTGCTTCCACACCTTCCGGACGCTCTGTTGTATCCCGCATGACCAGTACCGGTTTTCCCAGTGCAGGAGCTTCTTCCTGAATTCCGCCGCTGTCTGTCATGATCAGATAACTGGCTTTCATCAGGTTATGGAATTCCACCACATCCAGTGGTTCGATCAGGTGTATTCTCTCGCATCCACCAAATTCCTCATCTGCGATCTTCCTGACCTGCGGATTCAAATGTACAGGATAAATAACCTTCACATCTGTAAATTCTTCCACGATCCTGCGTATAGCCCGGAACATATCACGCATGGGCTCTCCCAGATTCTCCCTTCTGTGTGCTGTTACAGCAATCAGTCTGCTGCCTTTTGCCCATTCTGTTTCCGGATGATAAAAATCACTTCGCACCGTATAGTGCAAAGCATCAATTCCTGTATTTCCTGTGATAAAGATCCGCTCTGGATCCTTACCCTCTTTCAGCAGTGCATTCGCTGCTTTCTGAGTGGGCGCAAAATGCAGGCTGGCAGTAAGTCCAATGGCCTGCCTGTTAAATTCTTCCGGATAGGGAGATTTCATATTATAAGTACGAAGTCCCGCTTCCACATGTCCTACCGGGATCTGCTGGTAAAATGCAGCCAGAGATGCGGCAAATGCAGTAGACGTATCTCCATGGACCAGCACAATATCCGGTTTTTCCTTTTTCAGGATCTCCCTCATTCCTGTAAGAATAGCCGTTGTCACATCCGTAAGATCCTGCCCTTTTTTCATGATCGCCATATCATAATCCGGGACCACTTTAAAAATATCGAGAACCTGCTTCAGCATTTCCCTGTGCTGTCCTGTGACACACACCAGCGTTTCCAGTTTTTCACTTTTTTTCATTTCCAGAACAAGAGGGCACATTTTAATTGCTTCCGGTCTTGTTCCAAAAATCACCAGTACTTTTTTCATTTTCAATTTCCTCCCAGTTCTTTATCCAGATACGCCAGTCTTTCGCGGATAGTATCTGTCAGCTGTTTCATAGCTTCTTCATAGCTTCTGATATTCCTCGATGTGCCCTCCTTACTGGTTCCGGCTAACAGATTCTCTTTAAAAGAATATCCCCACACTTTAAAGTTTCTGTCCACAGCCTCTCCCAGTTCCTCCTGATAAGATGCTATTTTCTCAGCGATATGTTCATCAGCGAGAGTAGTTTCTCGTAATTGCCTGTATCTTTCACAGACACGGTCCCTGAAATTTTCATCCTGCCACAGCCTTTGAAACCATGAATTCTCCACAGTATGAAGAACATCCGTTTCTGTCCGGAACCACTGATAATTATCAAAACCATTGTTAAAGTCCCATACAGCAAGCTGCAGTTTTCCGTCCAATTCTTTATACAAATAAGTAGAAAGATTACCAGCATCATAATTCATGGCAAATTCATTGATAATAAAATAGTCCACCCAATTATCCATGTCTATATATGCCTGATATCCAATTCTTTTGTCGCTGAAATTCTTCCCATACAGAACTTGTTCAAATTCGGAAATATCTTTCTGGATATATGCTTTTTGTTTTTCCGTTATTTTATTTTTTGACGGATATCTTATGTACAAAGCGTTATATGTATAGCCGTTAGTCTTTCCCCATGTGTCTATCTCTTCAGAGCCCGTATCAATTCTGTCTCTGTTTACAATATATGCAGTTTCTCCGGACAACAAACCAAATTCAGCGAGACGCAGTCTGCTTTCTCCGTTTGTTACAGGCTCCACTGCCAGATAAACGCCCTGATATTCTCCATCAACAAACAATTCCACAAACCGGGTGTCCGGAGCCCATCCATTTAATTCCCTTGCCAGATCATATACCAGTTTATTTCTAATCAGCGTCTTATCAAGATAAGGACCATTTAACACCCATTCACTGTTTGCTCCCATTCCTGCAAGAGACACTTCTTTTGCACTGTCTTTTTCATTTTTATAAAATTTAATGCGATACTGCTTTTTATCGAATTTGCTATAAGAAGAAGCGCCTCTGTATTTGATCGTAGCGCGGTATATGGAATTGGGAAGAGAAAAAACAGATTGTTCCTCTCCGTTTCCATCCAACAGAGCAATATTTCCCCAAATTGCATTCTCCTTCAGGACCTGCTGTCCCTTTGTATTCATATAGACTACCGGAAGTGTCGTAGAGAATTCTCCCAAATCATAGTATTCCAGACTCTCCTCGTCCGGTGCAGCCCACTCCTTCACTTCTTCTTTCGTGATAGTGGTTCTCTTTTTTTCCTTTGACTTATTTTCCGAATTTACAACAGAATTTCCCACAACGGATATTCCACAGAGAACTGTTATCATCAGAATACATAAAAGGATACGTCTTATCCTTTTCATAGCAACACCTCTCATTCAGGCAGCCTTTTACTGCGAAAGTTCATCCTTCTGGTCAACTATATTTACCCTTTTCACACCATCGATTTTGATCAGTTTCTCTGAAATATCCATCTGATTTTCTTTTGCAGCTTTATACAGGATTCCCTCTCCGATAGAATAAACCAGTTCAAAGCTGCCTTCTGTAACATTTCTCATGGAAACATGTGCCTTTCCTGAAAAGAAGGTATCCACTGCTGCCTCTGTTTTATGTAAGCAGTCAGGTTTTCCCTGAACAACCAGCAGCTTATTACAGGATGTAAAGCCTTTTCTTGTAATAATAAGAAAAAGAAGTAAAAAAGCAGAACCAATAACAATAAGCGCATACTGAGATACACCGCAGCCAATGCCTGCCGCAATTGCCCAGAAAATATAAGTAGCATCTCTTACATCCTTTACAGCAGTACGAAATCTTATGATAGAAAGAGCACCAACCATACCAAGGGACAATGCAATATTATTACTGATAATGCTCATGATCATAGCTGTGATAATCGTGATCGATCCGATCGAAATATTAAATTTTCTGCTGTATGCAGGTCCTGCATAAGAAATTTTATAAGTAAACATAATAAAAAAGGCAACGATCAGTGCGATCACATTATTCATTAAAATCACAGTCACACTCAGTGCTTCTGTATTTGTCAGATTTTCTACGATAAATTCTCTCATATTTTTCTCCAATCCCGGCATCCGGTTTCCCATCGGTCTCCGGTCTGCCGCATGTAAAACTTACAGTCACATCATTCTGGCTCTGGAATATTTGCTGTGGCTGGTGGACAGTTCATCCGCTTTTTTCAATGTCTCAGCGATCATATCCGGCAGAAATCCTGTATATTTTACTTCCATCAGCACCTGTTCTGTACTGCCCAGCGCATCGGTTCCAACCTCCTCGAACAGACCATATGGATATAACGTTCCTCGGATATCCGTATCAAAAGTGATCCTTACATCACCTGCAGGATAAGCAAATGCCAGCCTCTGATAATCTATGATCGTCTTTGGACGGTAACAACCCTGTGTGATCCGCAAATACAATCTCATAGCCAGCTCTGTTTCATATTCCAGAAGAAACGAAGCATCTCCCTGTTCCATCCGAAGTGCGTGTTCACGGCTGACAGGTATGGAATATTTCACTCCGTCAAATCCGTTTTTGCATTTAAACTCCAGCTTTGCAGATAGATCATTCAAGGAATAAATTCTTAAACGGATCTTCCTTTTTTCATACATTCCATCCAGATTATCCCATAGATCCTGATCGTCTATGGAATCATAGTACTGAGATCTGATAAAATATCTGCCATTATCTCCATGGATATCTCTTTCCATAATGCCATCCAGCTTTTGTTGAAGAATCATGGCCTCTCTGCGGCTGATCAGATATTTGATTTCTTTGCGAAAAACCGTTTCCAAATCTTACGCCCCCTCTCTGATTTTCGTTCAAACAGAACGATCTGGAATAGGAGTCCGCATACTGTCAGCAAAGCCACGTATCTGACTCCCGTCTCGTGAAGAAGAAACATTCCTGCCACAACAGAAGAAAGGATCGCTCCCTCAAGAGGAAAAAAGGCCGCTGCAGCTGCAGCTCCCGCAGCGAAAATAACTACAGCCCACCAGAACGGATAACACATCCATACAACTGCCGCAGCAGTCATGGCAGACAAGATCATGGAATCTGCTGTTTTCCACTTAAATGCCATATATCCCATCAGACACCCAAGTATCGTAAATGCTGTTACGATCGTCCCCCATCCGGCCCTTCCATTCATAACAGTACATAATACGATCGTCACTCCCCAGAACATTATGAAGGAAACGATCAGACGGTACACTTTAGCTCCTGCAAAAACAAGCAGGATCCCCAGGAGCAGAAACAGGATTCTTTCTGTATTTCCGCTTATAGGAAGGGTGTCTGCAATTCCTGTCTTTCCCATAAACAAATCAGTTCCCTTAAGGATCAGTTCCGACATCAGCCATTCCCTCCTTCCTTTAAAAGTGGATTCAATGCATTCATATAGGATCTGTTTCCTGTTTCAGCAACATCCTGTGCCCATATAATATATTCTATATCATATTTTTCCAGTATTTCATCCAGATTCTGTATAAGATCTGCATCCTCATACATATTAGATACATAAACCTTTTCAAAGATTTCTGAAAGATAAGATATCATCATCTTTCCTCTTGTATCTGCAATAAGAAGAAGATTTCCCTTTCTCTGTCCTTTTCCTCTTCCTTCCACTATACTATGCTTATAACTCGAACCAATGACTGCATAATTTCCGCTGCCATTAAACTGTATCGTTTGTCTTTTTAGTGTCTGTAGCTGCCCTTCTTTGTTTTCAAAGGTTAATTCTTCGCGATTGGGATTTGAACCATTGATATAAATATAGAATGGTTCTTCTTCCATGTTTTCTATTCCTTTCTTTATTTCGTCTGTCGTATACTTTCCTAGCGCTTCCAAAAGAAGGTTTCCCTTAAAATTTCCAAAAACATATTCACGGTAATCATCCAGGTTTTCCTTATCATATCCAAGTTCTCCAAAAATCACCTGCGCCCCGTAAAATGCCCCACGCATTGTCCAGCTGTTTCCAGTTCTGAAATAAATATATTCATCCTGATGTTTCTCCAGTTCAGACAGCGGATTCAAAACCACTGAGGGATCTGAAAAAGAGGCTTCCAGTTTCTCTATAAAATCACTGTATTTTTCCTTTTCAGTTTCATATCCGCTTTCAAATACTGCTCTTTGCGGTATCGGCATAATATAAGTGTCTTTTCCACTCTTTTTCTGTAATGCTTTCATAATATCTGCCGCATATGAAATACGATCCTCAGAAATCTGATTTATATTAAAGATACGGTCTGTATAGATCACCTGATCCTGCGTTTCCAGGATTTTGGTTTTTGAAAGAGACTGATCATTTTTCAAGCCATAATTATTATATAAATTTCTTGTTTCCGGAACATATACTCTTTCCTGCTTAACACTCTGCAACTTTTCCATTCCATTCTGAAGGATCAGAATTCCTGCAGACATCACGATCAAAACAAGCAAAACCAGAAACACTTCTGCGGTTTTATTCTTTTTCAACTGAATTCACCTCCCTGAACCTGATCCTGGCATTTGGACAGTTTTTCTCCAGTTCTGTAATACCCGGCTGATCTTTTATTTTCTCTGATACTGAAATCTGTTCAAGAGAAACACAATCTCTGAATGCACTGATTCCCACATATTCCACACTGTCCGGAAGGTATACTTCTTTCAGATTCCTGCACCCGCGAAAAGCATGATCACCTATTTTCTTTAACAGCGAGGTATCTGAAAATATCAGTTTATTAACAGACACACAGCCAGCAAATGCAGCTCCTTCAATCACAGTCAGGGAATCCGGAAGACTTATAAATTCCAGCGCATAACAGTTTTCAAAAGCTGATATCCCTACCGATTTCAGCGAAAGCTTTTCTATACTTTCCCATACTTTCAGCACATGACAGTCAGCAAATGCATAGTCCCCAATAACAGAAACGCTTTCCGGCAGATGCAGTTTTTCAAGACTTCTGCATCCAAAAAACTGACTCTTCGGAATAACGGATGCACCTTCAGGAATAACCGCTTCTTTTACATATATATCTCCTCGAAATCCCTGAAAATCAACGTTTTCATATTCCAACAGATCCTGGAAAGTAATCTTTTCCTTATGAACAGGTTCTCCTGGAAAACAATACTCTCCAAATATCTCCCTGTCTGATTTCAGGATTTTTCCACCACCCTCTGAAACCACATATCCATAAACATAATTACTGCCATAAAATGTTATTGTTCCGCGGGCAACAACTGAAGTAATCTTATTCGGCTGGCCTGCACTGGCACCTTCTTCAAATATAATATTGCCCTGTGTAAAAATGTTGCCAAGCACTGTTGCATTTTTTTCCAGAAGTATATCATTCTCTGCGAAAATATTTCCAAGCACCGATGCATTTTCCATGATTCTCACAGCCCCATCACTGTGGATATCTCCCTGCAGGATAATGTCCTCTATCACCTTTATATCCCCACGGGAAATAATCGTATAAGGAACTGTCCCACTTTCCGTAACCATATCATCATCTATGTAATGCCTGTTATATTCATAGCTGTTCGTGACCGGCATACGAAATATCCTGGGATCACGTCCCTCCATAAACCGGTCAGGTTCCTCCGGACACTGTCCAAGACGGATCACAGGTGCATACAGACTATGAAAAATATTACCAAAGCCTATCACAAGCTGTTCTCCGCTTGATACCCTTTCACCCAGATCACATTCATCATAAACTACAACTGCATGTTCAGCATCTGCCCATCTGAGCAGCCGGATCTTATTTCCGAAAAGCAGTCTTTTTTTGCTGTATACAGCCCGGAGTCGTATGTTCTCTTTTACAAACAACGCATCCTTTTCACTGTAGATTTCTTTTTGGAAATGTAAATCCCCTTGCTGCGGACAGAAGATGGTATTTCTGGCAATGACCAGATCTTCAATCTCAGGCTGCACAAACTCCTGGTTTCCATCTGTTTCCAACACCTTTTCCTGTCTTGAAAGCATGATCATACCATTCTTCATTTCCGGAAGGGCTTTTTCCACCAGAGAAGAAAAGCTTCTGCCAAAATATCTGGCATTTTTCACATAATCCTGCCTTATTTTCAGAATCTGCCCTTTTCTCATCCTGAAATGCAATACTGCGACCAACAGAGGCATAGAGAACATACAGACAAAAATCAAAATCCATACTTTCATTTTTCAGCCTCCTTTTCCGTTTTCTGCACAGTAAACCGCACTGTTTTATCCCATTTCACACCTCTTCCGGTAACAGTATCTACCACTGCATCCCAGAATCCCAGAGAGATATTCCACATATAAAAGAAAAAGTTAAACATCATAAGAGGCAGAAGCAATGCCTCTCCGGGAAGTCCGTCTATGATCAGCGAGGTGCCTATCTCAAAAAATGGTGCAAAGTTTCCAAGGGAATTATAAATTCCCAAAAACAATATAACCCACCAGCCACTGAATATCTGCATTTCACCCAGGAAAAATAATCCAAGGGACACTACCCAGCCTACCAGCAGAAATACCGGTACTGAATAGATAAAAAGCAGAAACAAGCCATCTATTTTCTGAAACAGCCCCATATAAGGAGTTGTGATCGTAGGAATCAGATAGCGGAACAATACTTCATTATGGCCTCTTGACCAGCGTCTGATCTGTCTGCCTCGCACATTCCAGCTTTCCGGGGACTCTTCATAACATTCTGCCGAATTAGCATATACAACCTTCCAGCCATTGGTAAAAAGCCGATATGTAAGTTCCGTATCTTCTGCCAGAACCTTTGGATTAAAGCCACCTGTTTCTAACAGAAAATCTTTTCGAAATCCTCCCACTGTACCGCCATACTGCGGAATTGTTTTCAGGTTATATCGTGCCTGTTGATCTACCTGATATCCGCCGGACCGTTCCAGATTGATAAGTCTGGTCAGCATATTTGTGTTGGTATTGTACGGTATCACCCGCCCCATAACTGCACCTACCTGCGGATCCTCAAATCCCAGCGCAATCTGTTTCAGCATGTTTCTGGCAGGTCTGTAATCCGCATCAAATACAATGATGATCTCCCCTTTTGCCAGCTTCATTGCATCATTCAGACCTACCGGTTTTCCTCTGTCCGGACAGTCTCTGTGAAGGGGGCGTATAAACTCATACTTTCTGTGATATTCATCCAGCATTTCCCTGGTACGGTCTGTAGAATTATCATTAATCGGAATAATTTCAAGTCTGTCCCTGTCATACTCACATTTCAGCAGAGAATCCAGAACATTGGAAAGCACCTGTTCCTCATTATGCATAGGGATCAGTACGGAAATACTTTTCATCCTGTCTGTAAGAATATCATTGTAATAGAGGCGCTGCCTGCCCAGAAGCCTTACAATTGTAAAATAAAAATGTCTGGCTGTGTACAGAAGCATCAGGATAATAACAAAAATAGTATAACCTTTCATAATAGCTACGACCATTTCCATACCTCCTTTCCCTTCCTTGAATCGTAAACACCGATCATGCGGTCGACAAACACTGCATAAATCATAACCAGATACAAAAAGTCAAACATGGGCCCTATTATAAAGTAGAAAAACGCCATATAGATCACAGAAAATCTGTACAGCAGCCAGATAAAAATCACATAGCGAACAGTTCCAAATACTATGGAATACAACATTACCGCAAGAAGTGTCAAAAGCTTATAGATCACTCCCCGGTCTCCTATAATTCCAGTGACCATAATTGTCATGACAAAAAACATCACCCATATGCCAATTTCCTGAAGCATATATAATTTCGAATAAACAGTTAAAGTATACGGAAAGTATTTTTCTCCAAATACAAACCACAGACTGTTTATCAGATGAATCGCACTGCACAGGATCAGATAAATGGCAAGAGGGCGTCCCTTCCATGGAAGTCCCGCCAGCAGAATGATTGCCGCAAGAGAAACTGCTGCATTTATAAGGCTTATCTGTATTCCCGGATATACGGTTCCTGCACTGAGATAGCTGATTTTTCCAAACAGAGGATACGTTTCTGAACGGATCCCAACATACATCTGCGGTTCATATTTTTTTAAAGCATCGGCCCCTATCTTACAGATCACCCTGGTCAGATCATCGATCTGCGTCCACATAAGCAGAAAACCAAGCAGGATCAGTATGACAATATACAGAATACATTTCTTTTTATCTATCTCAATTCTTCGATAGGTTCTGGTATAATCAATTACTTTCTTTTCTTTCATAGACTTCTCCTTTTGTTCCGCTTCGCTATGCAGCTCATAACTGGGAACCTTCCAGATTTTTTACATTCCCTCCCCATAAATTACAGCACTGCAGCCTTTCTGCTTTTTACTCTGATACATTGCCCTGTCAGCCTTTCTGTATAGCTGATCAAAAGAAATATCTTCATATCCATCATAAAAACACGCACCCAGACTTATTTCTATACTCTTTCCACGCATCTCTATGATATCAATCTGTCGAATATTTTCAAAAAGGCGCTCGAAGAATTTCTCAGCTACTGTTTGCTCCAACATTTTCGGCATAAATATTGCGAACTCATCACCTCCAAGCCTCATAACCACATCACTGTCACGACATGTTTTCTGCAGCGTCTTCGCAACGGCTATAATCGCCTTATCTCCTACAGAATGCCCATAAGTATCATTGATGGATTTAAATTTGTCACAGTCGATCAGGCAAAGCAATCCCTTTGTTTTTTCCTTTAAAAGTTCAGTAATCCTTTTTTCTCCGCTTCCACGATTACATAATCCTGTCATAAGATCTGTCTTCGCCAGATAAATCAGCCAGTTCTCACGCTTTTTTTCTTCTTCTATACACTCAGTACAAAAAAGCACATGCAGAAGTCTTCCATTTTCATCGTAGTCTACAGGAATAAATCTGCTTCGACACCAACCTGATTTTTTATCTATAAATTCATGTGTTATGCTCTTTTCTCCAAGAAGCCGTTCTTCCAGCGTATTGATATCTACAAACTCCAGTGATTCCTGAAGCTGCGATTCTATGCACATTTTCTCGACAATATCCCTGACATGTCCGCAAAAATCATCCCTGATTTCATATTCTCCCATTTTCTTAAAATCTTTTCCCAAACATTCCATAATCTGATCTGTCATTTTTACAATATGATATTTCTTTGTCTGCACATCAACCAAATGCATGGATGTATAGATCTTCGAGAGGGATGTATAACTGCTGAGCCGTGCCTCTTTATTTGACTTTATAAATGAATTACGCAATTTCAGTAACGAGATAAGAAGCGTTCCTATCATATCCAGAAAAATAGTAAGCCCCCTGTAATCACCCTTTGGAGGATTATCCACACCGAAAAAACCACTTATCTCATCTTTGTAACGCAAAGGACATACCACCACATTTCTTACATTCTGTGCTTTTAACATATCATAGGGCATGCGATGTTCTTCTTTGATATCTTCTATATCAGCGATAATGATACTTTCGCCCTTGGAAAACGTATCGTACCACCACTTTATTATGTCCATATCTACATTCTGCAATCTGTCTCTTTCGGGAACCACTCCCTGCGCACACCATTCATACGTATTGTTTGTGACATGCCTTTCTTTACAATCTTCGAAAATATATATTCTGTCAGAACTGATATGTCTGCCGAAAAAACGAATAAATTCATTAATCTGCTCGTCAGGTGTATGGTAATTGAGTGCAGATCTAAGTGCTTCATTTATGACAAGTTCATACTTCATGATCGTCTTCATGCTGTTTTCCTCCCGAATGTCTTTCTTATCTTATTTTGTTACATTCAAGCCAGATGGAAAGTCCTTCTTTTATTTTCTGCTCTTCCACAGGTTTCATAAAAAAATATTCTATCCGCAGCCTGAACGCATGGAGCGAAAAATCAAGGTCACTGCACCAGATGATTCCACATTTCGGATACAGGGAACGGAGGTGTTCTGCTGCATTCAGGCCGGCTACACCCGGTAATGCGAGAAACAGCACTGTTGGTACTGTTTTCAATGTCTCTGCAAAAAACTGTTCCTGATTCTGATAAATTTCAATCAGCGGAAAGACATTCTTCTCTGCACAGTACTTCCTGATATATTCCGCGCTGTTTTGTCCTTCCTGTTCCTGGTCGGTCAGTATGGCAATACAATACACGATCCCCCTCCTTTCCATTTAATGTACTTTCATTTGTTACCCTCATTATAAAAAATATCAAAATTATTTCAATAATTCTGTCACGAAACGACAGAAAATGACACGAATTGCAACTCCGTCGTATTGTTTTATGATATACTGTTACCAGAGCGTTTTCGAAATAACTACACCACTTGCTTGTCTGCGAATTCGGTTGCACAGATGAAAAAATATTACCGAAAACAGCGTGAACAGTAACGAGGAATTCTCAGCAGGCGGAATTTTATAAATATATATTATAAGGAAGATTTACTATGAGAATTGCAATTGTTGATGATATTTCAGAAGAGCGGACACTGTTACGAAACAGACTGGAATCTCAGTTTTCCAGGCGCAATGTCCATACAGATATATTGGAATATGAAAATGGAGAAACTTTCCTCACTGCGGCAAAGGAATGTCCTTTCACTGTAGTGTTTCTGGATATTTATATGAATGGTTCTAACGGGATTGATACAGCAAAAGAACTTCGCAGATCAGATACTGACTGTCTGCTGATCTTTACAACAACTTCTACCGACCATGCATTAGAGGGATTCCGGGAAATACATAGATGTAAAGGTAAACGGCAGTAATATTCAGATTCCCTTCCGGAAAATAATCTACGCAGAGCATTTTTCCCATATGATCCACATCCACACTGACGGTGAAAGGGAACTGGTGACCCGTCAGTCCTTTGATTCCTTCATAACCTCCCTGAAAATGGATCCACGCTTCTATCAGTGTAACCGAGGCGTTGTGATCAATCTGGAGCATGCCGTTGATTTTGACGGAACAGGCTTTCGCCTTGATAACGGAAGCAATGTCCCAGTCAGCCGGAAGCTTCTCAAAAACGCCAGACAGACATTTATGGAATTTCTGTTCCAAAGGAGGTCGTGAAATGACTGACATACTTCGCCCTGTACTTGAACTTTCCGTAATCATTCCCGGCATACTGCTGTCATATCTGCCAGTAAAAAGCTATCTGAGGCAGACACCGCTTAAGCTGACAGCGTGGCTTCTTCCTCTTCTTCTGGGAATCTGTATTTTCGGAGGAGCAGTTTGCTGTGCCTTCCACTTTCCCACCAGATGGATCCTGTTTCCTCTGCTGCCTGTTATTATGCTTATTTATCATAAAACGTTAAAAATCTCTGTCTGGAAATCCGTCAGTATTTTTCTGGCAGTCTTTGCAGTTTTTGCATGTGTCAACAGTCTTTCCCGGGCAGTCAATGCACTTATAACTGCTGACCTGCATATTACAGAAAATGAACTGTGGTTTCGTACCGGTGCCGGAATTTTCTATAACCTCATCTGCCTGCTGTTTGTTCTGGCATCCTGGTATCCTGCCCGCCACTGTGTTCAGACAATGATCGCAGACGAAAACTTTGCCCAGACCTGGTATGTATTCTGGATTATTCCGGTAATCTTCATCGGAGTGAATCTTTTTATGATTCCCAAATACCGTAGCACTTTATATACCGGGCGGATCCTGCAGTGTTATATTGTTTTCAGTCTTGTACTGCTCATACTCCTGCTCCTGTTTTATGTCATGTTTCTTATGATGGGGGGCAACCTGAACAGAAATGCCAGACTTCAGCAGGAGAACCATTTTCTTTCCCTTCAGCAGGAAAGATACGAGAATCTCTGCATGGCCATTGAAGAAGCAAGACAGGCGCGTCACGATATCCGCCATCATTTTGTCCAACTGTCCTCTCTGGCAGAGCAGGGTGACATGGAAAAGATCAAAAAATATCTCTCCGCTGCAACCGGAAAAATCTCTGACTATAACCTGCATTTCTGTGAAAATCAGGCTGTTGACAGTGTTTTCGGACATTATTCCACCCTTGCAGAAAGAGAAAACATTCCTTTTCATGCAATGGTTTCTCTGCCTGCTGATCTTTCCATAGATGAGATTAATCTGTGCCTTGTATTTTCCAATCTGTTGGAAAATGCCATCCAGGCAAGTGTGAAAACAGATCAGGCCCGCAGGAAGATTAATGTGGAGGTTTATCCACACCATAATCATCTGCTTCTGATTCATGTGGAGAATACTTTCGATGGTAAAATACGGCAAGAAAACAATATTTTCCAATCCTCCAAACGTTCCGGAAACGGCATAGGAATCGAATCCGTACGCCACATTACCGACAAAAACGGCGGTATCTGTGACTTTACCTATAAAGATGGTATTTTCTCTGCAAAAATAATGCTCCGGATATGAGCATGTTTTTACCATTTTAATTTGCTGTACCTGTCCCAAGCTTCTTCAAAGGAATAAAAAAACAGACCATATAGCAGCTCTATATGCTCTGTCTTTTTATTCCTACAAATCTTCGTGCAGTTTTACATTGCTATTATCTGCCATGCATTTTTTTAAAGCAACAATCATTTTTTCTGCATCAAGCGGTTTTGCAAGATGGACATTCATTCCTGCCATCCGGCTGTTGATAATGTCTTCTGCAAAGGAATTGGCGGACATTGCAATGATCGGAACCCTCCTGGCATCCCTTCTTTTCATTTCCCTGATTGTCCTTGCCGCATCCAGTCCATTCATCCTCGGCATCATAATATCCATATAAATTACCCCGAAATAATCCGGTACAGATTTCTTAAAAATTTCAACTGCTTCCTGCCCGTCTACTGCACATGTAACTTCCATACCGCTGTCTTCCAGTATACATCTGGCAATCTCCATGTTCAGCTCATTGTCTTCCACAACCAATGCCCGTATGCCTTCCACTGAATAATCATCAAGGCTTACTGGCTTATCTGATAAATTACTGTTTTTATCCTGTGTGTCAATTTTGAACGGTATTTTTACAATAACTGTAGTACCAACACCAACTTCGCTCTTCAGTTCAATACTTCCATCCATCCTGTCCACAAGCTGTTTCGTAATTGCAAGCCCCAGGCCGGTGCCTTCATACCTGGATCTGCTTGTCTTGCTTTCCTGAGAGAACATATCAAAAGCATGTGCAATAAAATCTTCACTCATACCCACACCCTGGTCTTTACAGTAGAACGTAAAAAATGCTCTGCCATCATCCAGAGTTTCTTCCTTAACCCAGACCGTAATCACACTGCCCGCCTGACTGAATTTTATGGCATTGTCCATGACATTCGACAGGATCCTGCCAAGATATACCGGATTTCCAATCAGAGCGCTGTGGCTGTATGTACTATTTTTCCAGTCAACCTCATACCGGATGCCTTTCTTTGCAGCCCGCTCATCATAAATCTGGTTCAGTTCACGCAGTACCATTGTCAGATCAAACAAAATCTGCTGGTCCTTCAACTCTCCGCTCTGTAGTTTATTCATATCCAGCACATCATTTACCAGAGACACCAGATATTTCAGGGCTTCCATTGCCTTTTCTCTGATCTTCTGCTGCATCTGTGGATCATCTGCGTACTGATTTCCCATATTTACCATACCGATAATACCGTTCAGTGGTGTGCGGATATCATGACTCATAGTTGCCAGAAACCTTGTTTTCATTTCGGCTTCCCGCTTTGCTGCTTCCGCTGCAAAGTTAAGATCCTCTTCACGTCTTTTGGAATCGCTGATACTACGGACCGTACATAAAACATGGGTAACATTTCCAGACTGATCCCGTTTTTTTACAGTAAAAAGCATCCTGTGCCAGCTGCCATCACACATCCTGTATTCTGTAGAAATACATTCTTCCGTCTTCAATCTGGCTGAAAGTGTAGAAACATCCAGAAATGGACGTATCAGCGGACGGTATTTCGGTGCAACCATGGTATCACAAAGCTGATACAGTTTCTCCGATGCACATCCTCTGTTTCCTGTCAGTTTGTGTATTTCACTGTCATTTGATACCTCTTCAAAAAAATCTTTCTGAACATCAATCCTGTAGATAGAACAGTAACTCTTGGCAATTGCCGAAATTATTTCATTACTCAGCCGTGTCTCGTCCAGTGCCTGCTTTAATTGATTCTGGATGGTAGTTTCTTTTTCCATAATATCATCGATATGCCGGAAACCCACCAGTGCGAAAAAATGTTTCTCATCCTGGTATATTTTGACTGCCTGTGCCTCAAAAAATTCATGCTGATTCGGATTCGGTTTGCTTCTGTAATGATAGGTAATGCGCTCCTTCCTGGAAAGCTGTTCCTTCAGATGCCCCGTCGAAATCCACTCCTTAAATTCCTGTCTTTCTTTCCCATACAGATACTGGACCGCATATTGGTCAGCAGCATAATTGAAATTATCACACTGTTTCAGATTCATTTTTTTGCATTGGTTCCGTCGTTTATATGCAGAATCTCAAAGAAACCGATATTTAATTCGACATAATAGACAGCAGTAAAGTCTGAACATATTTTGTCCAAAAGCCGTCGTTCTGCCATCTGTTCTTCCAGCATACGTTTCAGTTTTCTGTTCCTCATATGTACCATTACAGTCAGGATAAGAAGCAGAGCGATCAGCACGGCTATAAAAGCCAACGCAGCCACAGACTGCAGTTGTTTCGGAAATATATATTTCATTTCTGTCATAACAAAATCCTCTCTCTATGTTTCCTGTCCGCTTTTCCCATGCATCTGGAAGGCTCCTGATTGCTGCGGCTGTCTCATAATCATTCATGACAGGCATTTGACCTTCTCAACTCTTCGCTTATGGTCTGCTTAATCTTTTTATCATCCAACGGCTTTGCAAGATGTGCGTTCATTCCTGCTTCCATACACTTTACTTTTCACCAGCTCATTCACCTTCGCCTGCACTGCCGGATAATCATACCCTGCAGCCTGCAGTCTCTTCTTTCTGTCCTCGCCGTTCCCCCACTTTCCGGCAATCACTTCCTTCGCCACAGCTTCCACACTTTTCTTTCCTGTACCAGGATTCCCGCCGGTTCCTTTCACAGCCTTCTCATACTGCGGAGCCGCATATCCGCGGATATATCCCCATCCCAGGTGGATCACCCTTCTGTCAACCTTTTCACCCCGGTTACCTTCAATAGCAGTAATCATTCCCACCGGAAACCTCCTCCACAAAACCGATATGGTCACTGTACCCGTCATTCGGCTGTGTGGCCTTGTCCCAGTTATACACAATCACATAACCCGGCTCCGGCGTGATGGTTCCGTCTTCGATCCAGATCCCCATCTCCCTGAAGATCTTCACGTGTTCCTCCACGCCGCACTCCCTGCCGATCAGCTCACTGCATCCTGCCCTGATCCCTGCAGCAGACACACAGGTATCACACCATTCATCCGAATACTGCACCGCATATCCTCTGGGAATCGGCTTCACACTATTATACAAGTCAATAATCTCCCTAAACTTTCCATTGGCCTCACTGAATCCCAGCCATCCCCTCATCACATCCAGAACACTCTCAGCAGTCTTTGCCATAGCCTCACATCCCCCTTCATCAAATCTTGTCAGTTCATACTGACGGATCACCTTCATGCAGTCTTCCACATAGGAAAAAGAAGTGGCATACCCGTCGGCACGGATGGTTTCCAGATACTCCTGCGAATCCCGGAAAACATTCACATCCAGTCCTCCGCCAATGGCAAATCTCGTGGTATAATCCTCCACCTCAAGCTTTCCGTCCCAGGCTTCCCCAGCCGCCATTGCCTGTCCGCTGACAGAAGCAATGCAGTCTCCCACATCAACCGTACCGCTGCCATACTCCATCCAGAGATACACATTGAATGTATTCGTATAATTGGCAACGATCTTCTCAATTGGATAATACAGCGACAAAATATGTTTCCCGGAATGCCAGGTCTCCACCGGACAATGCTCCACAATCTCCTCATTATTAAATTCAAAGACCACATGGCAGACCGCCTGTCCGTCCTCCTGCCACTTCACCGGCAGGCTCACATCCACAGAAACCTCCGAACCACTCCCGGTTCCGGATCCGGAATCCGAGCCACCAGCGACATCATCCGTACTCCCTGTATTCTCATTCCCAGAAGTATTTCCAACTTCATTCCCTGCCGCATCATTTTCAGAACTTCCTGCATCCGATGTCTCCCCGGTTCCATCAGAACCACCCGTACCACTTCCAGTTCCACTGCCGCTTCCGCCCGGAAATGGAATCACCACAGTCCCGGAAGCCTCCGCAGACCGTTCCACCGGATCCGCAGCCACATCCACAACAACCTGCGCAAAAAACTGCATGTGGTTTTCCTCAGAAGAAGCAAACTGGATACTGATCAGCTTCACCTTCGTCTGCCCGATCTCATGCGCGGAAGCATTGGTAAACGTATGGATCCCGATCTTCCCGGTCTTCGCATTGTCTTCAATCTGATTCAGCAGTCCCGAAATATTCTTGTCATTTCTTGACTTTGCCTGAGCCAGCCTCGGGTTCTTCCCCACACATTTCAGGCTCTGCTTTCCCCCGATCTTCTGTCTGATGGAAGTGATACAGGTGATCTGTCCCTCATCCGCCTGTCCTCCCGCAAATGTCAGCACATCCCCTGGATCCAGGGCAGGGTTCCCGATGGTATCCGAATCAAACGGCACATACCGGATCACAGACAGATCTGCCAGGATATTCCTGCACAGCATCTCCCTGGTCTCCTTTAACCCAAACTGCAGAAGCGGGTTCACACCCAGGTTCATGGTCAGCCCATTATCCGGATCCAGAGCATAATACTCTGCAATCTGCGTCTGCTTGTTGGTGGAACTCACTGCCGTGTATCTGGTAATAAAATCCGAAAAGCTGGAAGAAAACCGGTGTCTCTGCTCCACCTTCATCACAGGATCCTTCCCGTACTTTCTCAGTTCCAGCTTTCCCTCCCTGTTAATAATAAAGAAACCTCCCAGAACCTGTGCCACATAAAACAGCACGTCCCGGCAGATCTCAATATCATTTTCAGTATAAACAGAAAGCGTCACCCCGCCATTCGGCATGGCATCAATCTCCGCCCTCTTATTCGCAAACTCCACTTTACACCGCTTACAGCACAAAGCAATAAAATCATAAGCAGTCCCCACAGTCTCAAACCCGTTGAAACTCTTATCAAACCGCAGCATAAAATCATACGCCTTCAGTTCCAGGCACTTCGCCAGACGGTTTGCCTCACTGACCTCAAAGACTCCCATCGGCACATCTTCCACCGAATCATCCGCCAGCACCAGATGAAACACCAGCGTCACCTGAGCATCCTCCAGCGTATACCTGTCAATGTCACTCAGAAGCGTGATCCCCATCTCCGCCGCATACACCGTCCCCAGCTCAATCTCGGTACTTCCGCAGCATTGCCTGGAAATATACCCGGAGCCCTTCACAATCTCCTTCGCCCCGAACTCATACGTCATTCCGCCTCTGGTAACGATCGTACCCGTCCAGTAATATTTTCTTGTATTGCTCTTCACAGCTCTCAGAAACCCATCCGATACCGGATACATCCCGCCACTTCCATTTCCCCACGAAAAAAGCACCAGCCAACCAGGTGACTGATGCCTTCGTAAATATAATCATCCTATCTGTTGTAAGTCCAGTGTTTCAGGTACCATTCATGCAGTTCTTCTGTTGTTTTACAGCAGTCTGCAATCTCTTTTCCCTGTGATATCCACTGACACGTTTCCCTGCTGAATGTATCAACATCCAAAGCATGAAATTTATATGTTCCACCCCGTCTGTGCATCACTTCATCATCACACTGGAACTCAAAATAATCATCCCCGTCCAGAACAACCTTTCCTGTCAGGTTCCACACCCCTGACCACGGAGGGCCATCATCCCCCGGAACACAGAAGGACAGCCTTCCATCTTCCAGAATAACAGGAGCCACCGCAATATTTTTCATCCGCGGCATATATGGCTGTTCAAACCAGTATGCTTTCTTCTGATTCATTCTTTCACCTTTTTTGGTAATCAACAATTCTGCAAACTTGAATTTAATCAAATAAAGCTTCCCATTTTTTTGATTGCATTGCATTAAAACACATCTCAATTTGTTCTTTATTATTCTTTTCTTCTGCAAGTTCTGGAAGCTCATTAATTCCAAAATAATCAAAACCCGTTGTTTCAATATTAGTTGTAAATTGACCGCCTGTCACTTCACATTGCATAAAAATCTTACATACTTTATATGCATATATTGGAAGATTATGTTTCTCCCTATCTTGAACAGCAATAACACGTTTTACAATAACATCAAGTCCTGCTTCCTCTTTAACTTCCTTTATTGTATTCTCCTCTACGGAAATATCGACATCACACCAACCTCCCGGTAATGCCCAAGTACCATTTGCTTCATGAACCAATAATATTTTCCCGTCTTTAAAAATCGCAGCTCGTGTATCTATTTTAGGCGTCTGATATCCTACATCACTACAAAATAAATCTTGAATTTTGTCTGTAGATATTTCAGTTTTATAGCTTATCATTTCAGCAGAAATTTCTCGGATTCTTTCATATCGTTCTATATCAAATTTGTCTTTTGCATAAAACAAACCGCCCTGCGCAATAGCTTGTAATTCTACTGCCCATTTTAGCCATTGTTCGTTTTTATCCATATATTATCTCCTTCAAATTACGAGTTAACGTTCCACAACAACTGTCAATAATACTAAATCTTCATCACCTGTATTAACAATACTATGCTCAGAGCCTTTCTTACAGATATGGCAAGTTCCAGCAGATAAAATTTCTTCCTGACCATCACAAATAGCCTTTCCGCTACCGGATAATACATAATTTATATCATCACTGGTTTCATGTTTGTGCAAACCAATAGAACCACCTGCATGAATAGAGCATGGAATAACCTTTCCCTGTTCATCCATATACATTTTTGCAGTCATTGTTCCAGTCCCGTTATTCATTCCTGGTATTGTAATTTCTTCTTTCTGGTTAAAATCTATCAACATTGCTAATTCCTCCAAATCCCGATTTTACGCTTTCTTAATTGGATGCCTAATTACAGTTTTCCATTTCTCTGGAGCAACCCTTCTCGCATCGGACATATAAATCTCGTGGTGCAATCTATCTTTGTTAATATCGTTAACATACCCATTTTGTTCTAAATAAGTATCCATAAGAGCAACGGTTGCCGGCTCATCATCAAAAGAGCCTATGTGCATAATTTGAACGCATAATCCTTCATCAATCGTAAGATACTCTGCTGACGAACAATCGAGTTTTTTCTTTTTCGTTGCTGTTTCTACCGCCCAGTCAAAATCGGCTTTAGAAATGAAATCAGGCAAACGAATAACAGAAATCCAGTTAAAAGCAGCTTTATTTGTATAATCTACACCCTCGACATCATCCTGCCACCAAAAACCTTCCAATGGCGGAACAACATATTCAAAGAAGCCTTCTATTTTATAATCGGTCTTGTAACTCATTTTTAATGTGTATGCAACAGCATATAGAACACTGATTGCCTGCTGATATGCACCGCCTTCTTCATTCGGATTGCCTTTACCTCTGACCGCAATATAATTAGCCTTCGGGACATTTACAATCTCTGGTTTTTTCTTCGGCATATAAAATTCTTTATACTCTTTCTTAAAATCAAAAGCCATAACTACCTCCGTCAAACTCCGAATTATCTGTTCACAATCGGAGAAATCACCGGTTTGCCCTCTCTGTCAAGCAACGGAGTCATCCCTCCTGCATTCGCAGCTGCATGAAACACATAGTTTACCCCAGTTTCCCTGTCAACCCAGATTTCCGTAACATTCATGGTTCCCTGTGAGTAAATTCTTTCAAATCTGTCATTTTTCCCCATCAAAATATCCTCCTGATTTCGTTTTCATGACTTCATTATAACAGCTTCACGCTCCCCAGTCACCTCATATCTTTACATTTCCTTCAACGTAAAACTCACCGTCCACAATCCCTTATAACTGGTATCCTTCCTGAGTTTCGCCTTATACCCCGTCACATACATCTCCGCTGTTTTCAGCCCCAGCGTCTCCGTATCAAAATACTGCACCACAATCTTATCCTTCTTCGCATACGCCGCCAGCTTCGCCAGCCACTTTGCAGTCACGGAAAACGACACCGGGATCCGTGCAACCCCGTGCCGCACCACATCCCTCTGTGTCGTTCCTGCCTCTGTCTCACCACCGGAATCCGCCTCCACATCTTCCAGCTCCACTTCATAAGAATCCGGAAGCGGCAGGTTCTCCCCGTCAAATACAAGATACTGAAAAAAAGCCATCCTATCTACCTCCGCTCCTCAGACTCATTCTCTGCTGTGCCGTCACGATCACCTCATCCAGCAGCTGGTTACCCAGATAAACCGGGATCACCAGATCCCCCTGCTGTCCTTTCTGATCACCAAGCACATCCTTCAACGCCGCCGCAATGCCAGCCGTCAGATCCGCCCCACCGGACATCCTTGTGCTGGTCATCACTCCACCATCAGCCACCGCCATCTGTGGAGAAACCACCAGATCCGCAGCCACACTGTTCACGGCATCCTTCACCATGCCCCGGCTCTTTTCAATGCCCTCAGCCAGTCCCTGCATAAAGTCCGGCATCCAGCTCTCAAAATCCGTCAGAGGTCCCTTGTCAGGCACCGAGAAATGCAGGTGTGACCGGATCGTGTTCGCCACATCCGTCACCGCATTGGCAACCGCACCAATACAGCTCCGGATCCCGTTTACAATACCGTTAATAATATCCGCACCCCACCGCCATCCGGCAGATGCAAGACTGGTAATATAATTCACTGCATTACCAAGTCCGTCACGGATCGTATTATAAATCCCGGAAATGGTACTCCGAATCCCATTCCACATGGCATTAAAAGCACCGGAAACCGTATTCTTAATTCCATTCACTATCGAAGAAATGGTATTCCGGATTCCGCTCCATACCGAACTGATCACACCCCGGATTCCGTTCATCACAGTTGTAATGACCGTCCGGATTCCATTCCACACCGTAGAAACCACAGTCCGAACCGCATTCATCACCGTGGTAATGAGTGTCTTAATTCCGTTCCAAGCAGACTGCAGGAACGTCCGGATCGCAGTGACCACAGTCGTAGTAACTGTTTTAATTCCATTCCATACCGATGTAAAAAATGCCGCCACTGCATTCCACACCGCCATAATCGTAGCACGGATCCCATTCCATGCTCCTGCAAGGAACGTAGAAATCGCAGTTACAACTGTTGTAAACAGCGTCCGGATTCCATTCCACAGACCGGAAAAGAAATCTCTGATCCCGTTCCATACAGCCACCGCCGTATTTCGGATCCCGTTCCATGCCGAAACAAGGAACTGCGAAACAGCCGTCCACACCCGGACAGCCACCTCTTTAATCTCATTCCACAGCCGGATCCAGAACTGCCGGAACTCCTCATTGGTATTCCAAAGATAAATAAACGCCGCCACCAGGGCGGCAATGGCAGCAATCACAATGGCAATGGGATTCGCCATCATTGTGGCACCCAAAGCAGCAAAAGCACCCTTTACCGTATTGATCGCACCTGCCAGCTTCGGAATCCATGTCATAATGGTTCCCACTGCGGAAATTGTCTTGCCGATCAGGATCAGCACCGGTCCCAGTGCTGCCACAAGCAGGGCAATAATCATGATCACCCGCTTCACCCCATCCGGCATGGCGTTCAGTACATTCACCATCCCCTGTAGTCCGGCAACAATACTCCGCACCGCAGGCATCAGCAGGTCGCCAAAAGAAATCGCCAGTTCCTGCAGCTGGGATTTCAGGATCGTCATCTGTCCTTCCAGATTGTCCTGCATGGTATCCGCCATGTTCTTTGCGGCATCCTTACAGTTATTAACAGCCCCGGACACCTTGTTGATGTCCTCCGGAGCCGCATTCATCAGGGCAAGGAAGCCGGACATGGCATTCTTTCCAACCAGTGCCTCCGCATTGTTCGCCTTCTCCGCCTCGGTCATTCCGCCAAAGGCCACCCGGCAGTCAGAAAGGATTTCCGACAGACTCCGCATGGATCCATCCGCGTTAGTGGTGGCAATGGTCACATCCCCGATTGCCGCACCGGACAGCTTCACATCCCCGGTCAGGTTGGTCATGATAGAACGCAGGGAAGTACCCGCCTGGGAAGCCTTGATGCCGGCATTTCCCATCAGGCCGATAGCTTCCGCCGTATCCTCAACCGAGAATCCCAAAGCCCCCGCAACAGGCGCGCAATATTTAAACGTCTCGCCCATCATGGAGACATTGGTGTTCGCATTGGCACTTGCCGCCGCCAGCACATCCGCAAAATGCCCGGAATCCTCCGCCTTCAGTCCGAACGCCGTGAGCGAATCCGTCACGATATCCGAAGTCGTTGCCAAATCCTCCCCGGATGCCGCCGCCAAATTCATGACACCCTCAATGCCGCCCAGCATATCCCCCGTTTTCCAGCCGGCCATGGCCATGTAGTTCATCGCCTCCGCCGCCTCAGTCGCAGAAAACTTGGTCTTGGCACCCATCTCCCTGGCCTTGCTCCGGAGATCGTCAAAATCCTTCCCCGTTGCCCCGGACACCGCCGCAACCTTGCTCATGGCGGAATCAAAATCTGCCGCCGTCTTCACAGCCGCAGTTCCAAGCCCGGTCACCACTCCCGTCACAGGAAGCAGCTTCTGTCCCACGGAAGAAATCTTGTTTCCAACTGTCTGCAGCTTCTCCCCGGTAGCCCCGATTTTTTGCAAAGCAACCGAAGACTGTTCCGCCTGCTGTTCCAGACTCCGCAGCCTCTGCTCCGTCTCAATGATCTCCCTCTGCAGGGCATCATACTGATCCTGGGAAATATCCCCGTTCGCCAGAGCCTGGTTCGCCTGCTCCGCAGCAGTTTTCAGCGTTTCCAGTTTCTGCTTCGTCTCCGCAACCGCATCCTTCAGAAGCCTCTGCTTCTGAACCAGCAGCTCCGTATTCCCCGGATCCAGCTTTAACAGCTTCTCCACATCCCTCAGCTGGCTCTGCGTATTCCGGATTTCTGTATTAACCCCCTTTAAGGCGGTCTGCAATTTCGTGGTATCGCCGCCGATCTCGACAGTGATCCCCTTGATTCTGTTCCCTGCCATGCGGCTCTCCCCCTAAATCTCATAAAAAAAGGCACAAAAATACCCGGATCACTCCGGGCACAAAAAAAGCACCTGCCATCCTGACAAATGCTTTGCGTAATATCAACATATTTTACTTAAAAATTGCTTTTCCTACAAAAATGAAGTCTGTAATTTCATTTTCATCCCTTTTCATACTCAAACATGATAATCTACATTTTGTTTCAAACCAATCTGGTACATCAAACGTAATATGTGGATATGTATTTCTATACCAATCAATCTGGTTCCTTGCAAATTCTATAAATCTAGGATCAGAATGAAGTCTGCTCAATTCTTTCTTTTTCAATTTTCCTATGATTTTGACACGATCATTCCCCGCTTGATATATTTCGCCAGTCCACGCATTCAGCCTTTCTCCACTTCCTCTTGCATGAGCATGTGGTATTGATGGATGGTCATCCGCATCTCCAATCGTAAACTCCCATATTCGGTTTTGCAATTTTTCCCGTGGCGTATACATTCGAGGTCCAAACTGGCTCTGCTGCCTACGTCTGGACTTTATCAAAGAAGACTTTCTATAAGATTTACCTTTTCTGTACATAATATTTTCACCTCTGCTTAGTAAAACTATTATACACTTCTCTCCACCAGCTGTCACCGGCAAACTGATAATCAGAACCTGTCAAAATCCTCCTGTGTGGCAACCTGCCTCCATCCCTTATATTCATCGTTCCTGCTCTCCACAAACATATCATTCACCATCCCGATAGTCAGCAGATCCAGATCCCGGATGGAAATCCCCAGCTGCACACACCGGAGAAGAAACAGGGGAGTTGTCATTTCACGGTCTGTTGCATGAAGTTTTTTTAGCCTCCACATCCGTCCTGATGTTCATTCCCCACAGCTCGATCAGCTTCGGCAGAACCTGGTAAATACTGAATGTATTAAACTCATCCAGCCATTCCTCCGGATTATCCGGAATCGACGGATCCGCATGCTTCGCCATCACATACGCAATGTTCTCGAACATCTCAAGGGAAAACAGATCCAGGGAAGACTTTTCCGGATCCCCATCCCCGATACTCTTTTCCAGAACAGATAAATCCTTGTAGATATCCCTCTGAAATTTAATCCTGTAAATACGCGGAATGGCGGCAGATGCCTTAAAAGCAACCGCCTTCCCGTCAATCTCAATCTTTTTCATCATGCTCATATCCGAATCCCCCTCAGCTCAGTGCTTTTCCATTTCCAGCAGCATCCACAACAGACTTCCCACTATCAGATGCCTGCAAAGAAGCCGGATCCGCAGCCGGCAAATACACCGACTTGTACCAGTCTGCATAAACAGTTGCATCCGTAGTATTCCCGGTCTTCGCCTTCACCTTTCCATCCGACAATGGTGTAGCCTTGATAGTCAGTGTTTCTGTCTGCACTTCCTTTTTCTCCTCGTTGGTCTTGCCCTCGATCTTCGGACGGGAAGCTGAACAGTTATACATCACGTGGCGGATATGACGCACATCCCCGTCGAACTCAAAAAGCAGGGCAAACAGTGCCAGTTCTGCATCCGAGTTTTCAATCAGAACGCCCTTGGCATCCAGCTTTTCTCTCAGCACATCCGTCCTGAAACTCTCCGGAATCAGTGCAAGCTCCAGATCCCCGTCATAGCCCATATTGTTGTTGATCACATAGTACGCAATACCATCCGCATAAAAATTCTCCGGCTCCCCGTTGGCATCCAGGGACAGTGACACGGATCCCGGAAGCGGCACCGGCGCTGCATAGGACACCGCCCCGTCCTCGCCAATCGTCAGTAAAGCGTAATGCGCATTTTTCAGGTTATACTTCACCTTATTATTCTTATCAGACATATTATCCCTCCATCATTAATCAAATCATTACAGTTCCATACTGTACAGCACCTCATACAGCTTTTCGCTCTGGATCCAGACCTCCGACTTATTATAAAAAATCCCGGCATCTTCCAGAACTTTTTCCACCAGAGCTTCTGCCACGGGATCCTTCCGGTCCGTGTAAAGCTCTATCCTTACTTCACTGATCCGGAAATATACCCGCCCGTCTGCCGAAAAATTATCACTGCCGGGAAGCAGATAGCAGATAAACGGCGGATCCGGGCTTTCCCCTTCCGCAAAATGGTCATAAGCAAAAGGAAAACCAGTCTCTTCCAGCATCCCTGCCAGTTCTTCCAGTGTCATATGCTTTCACCTCCCGCCATCACCTCAGTGCCTTCTCCACTTCCCGTTCCAGAGTCTGTGCAGCCCTTTCCTCAGCAGGCGCAACATGTGGAAATGCCCTTGTCCTGCCGCCTTTTCTCAGCGCATGGCCGAACTCCAGCAGATGGGCCAGCTGGTACCTGTTTCTGGAATGCACCACGATCTCCATTGCATTGGCAGTTTCCTTCGTGGTCTTCGCCGCCCAGCTCTTTGCATAGGCACCGGTCTTTACAGGGGCATTCTCATGGATATCCTTCCTTGCCTGTGTCCCTGCCTTCTTCACTGCTTTTTTCATATCATCCGCCGCAAGCTGTGCATACTCTTCCAGGCCTTCCATAATCACATCTGCCATCTGGCTGACTGTACATCTGTCCCCTGACATGCTCTCACCTCCGGGCCTTCCTGCATGTGAATTTCAGACACTTTTTCTTATAATTCAGATGATCCACACTCACAATGTCGTACACCTGATCCCGAAACAGGATCCTGTGGGTAACAGACCTGATGCCTGCAGTCTTTTTACAGTACCGCACCGTCACAGTCATTCCCACATCCTCCACCACAGTCCCTGCAACTTCCACTTCCCTGGAACTGGCAAGCCCCTCACCGCCTATCGTTGCAAAACAGCAGCAATCCTCTGTCCACTCATTCCTGTGATTCCCGATCCCGTCCTTCACAACAGAACACTTCTGAAAAATCACCTTTTCATTCATCAATCCAACATCCATGACACCCACCAATTCCATCATTCATAACAATATTCACCAGAACCATTTCCTGCATCCGGTTTTCATTTCCATTTCACGGATATTTTCTCAGAATCCCGGTTTCCTCACTCCAAACAGCAGGCTCCGCAGATCCATCACCAGCTGATGGTGATCGGCTTCCTCCCTGTGCTCATACAGATAGGCAGCCGCATACTGCACGGCAATCTTCGTCCCCTGCAGATCTTCAAACTCATCCTCATCCGTAATCCTTGCCACGTCCATGCAGATCTGCTGCCCCTGCTCGATCAGATCAGAAAGCAGCACATCATCATCGTCAAAATCCACCCGCAGGTAATTCTTCATTTCCTTTACTGTCACGATCACAGGACATCACCTTCCATTTCCAACATATAAGAAGCATAATTACTCCAGCTGTCCGCAGTCTGATAAGCCTCCAGGCTTCCTTTCGGCACATAGATCTTACAATCCTCCGGAATTCCATTGAATACAGTTGCCCCGGAAAGCTTCGGCGGTAAAACCGGCAGAAAATAATACCGTTTCATTCCTTTACAGTTCTCAAATGCATACTTGGTGATTGCCGTCACAGCCACAGGAATTACCAATTCTGTCAGCATATGACATCCTGAAAAAGCATTGTCCGGAATTTCCGTTATGCCATCTGTAAGCCGGATTCCTTCCAGAAGCCAGTCTTTTCTGAATATGCTGCCCCCAATAGCAGATACTTTCCCTGGAAGATACAGTTCTTTCATGGCCAGACACTCATTCAGGGCAAATTTTCCAAGCGATGTGACTGTCTCCGGCATAGTGATCTTTTCCAGAGAATGACATTCCGAAAATGCATTATCAGGGATTGCGCCTATTCCGTTCGGAACAGATACATTTTTCAGGCTTATGCACTGCTCGCACAAATATCTTGGAATTGATTCCAGATTGTCCGGAATTCCCAAAAATTTCAGGCCATAACAGCACTTTACAATCCCATTTCCAAACAAACCGTCTGTTTTTTCCAGTGTGACCGTCTCCAGTCTTGAAAAGCAGCAGAAACAATAGGAAGCCAGTTCTTTCACATTCCTTCCCACTTCAATTTTCCTCACTGCTGACAGATACTTCATGTTTTCCTCTTTACTTTTCTTTCCTGCTGTAAAAACATAAGACCCCTCGCTGTAACTTCCCATAAACATAACCATATTGTCTTCCTGTGGCAGAAACCGAAGCACATACTCCCCTGCTTTCTGGTACCGGTGTGTCAGGGTAATCCTGTTATAATTCCATCCTTCTGCTGTTCCCAGTTCACTTCCATCACCCCAGTCCACCTTCACACCGTTACTGAAACTCTGACCAAAAGAAACCTGCGGCTCCAGCATATCTTCATCCAGCGTCACATAAAACCTTGTGGCCCCGTCATCCGTAACATACTGGGCAGCTACATTCATTTCCCGGTTTGTTGCTTTCAGATCCTCCAGCGACCAGTTCCAGCCCTTACAGACCAGTCCTTCGTGAAACGGCAAATCCGGCAGGCGTTCCAGCCCTGCAAGCTCCTCAAGGGAAAAGCTGTACAGCAGGGTTCCATCATAATCAAAAAACCGGACCGGCAGGGACATATCCGCTGCCCTTCCGCCTGACGGGATCCTGCTCACTGCATCCGGAATCTCCCCCGGTTTCATCAGTGCAGAAGTACCGCCCCTGACACGCACCGCATCTGCAATGGCTTTCAGTGTTTTCTCATTTACAAGCACATTTGCCATCAGTACGCCACCTCATTTCCATCCGTCAGTTCATCCATTCGCCTGCCAAGTTCCTCCACCGTCTTCCTTATCTCCTGTACCTGTTCTTCAGTCTGGAATTTACTGTCATTTTCCAGTTCACTTACCTTTGACGGTACCGGCACATTCTTCTGTGCGCCTTCCTCAATCCCCTCCAGTTTGGATTTTTCACTGTTCCCAAAATCATTACTGGAAAGTCCTTTCCCAGTTTCCTTATCCACCTTATTCCTTAAGGCATCTTCCAGTTCCTGCCTGGTCACTTCACCGCCGCCAAGCCCCAGTTCTTCCGAAGTTTTATTTCCGGTCAGCTCCACACCATTGATCTGCGGCTTATGGCTCATATTTTCATAATTATTTGAATCAGGAACACTGCTCATGGTTCCCGTCAGCTGCTCCATCACGCCACCTCCACTGTCAGTTTCAAAACCTTATTTGCAATAAAAGTACACCTGTAACCATTTGCCTTATTCAAAGACAGCTCCCAGATATATTTTCCCAGTTCCAGGTGCTTTGTATCTTCCTCTGAAAATCTGATCACCTTTTCCTTCACATCAGCCTCGATCCGTACCGCAGGCTCCAGATCCGCCTTGTTCCGCTTCGCCGCAAATACTACAGAATCGCCTTCCTCAAACTCATACTCCGAGCCGTCCGGCAGAAATGCCTGGAACGCAAAAGAAGGCGTATCCCCCTTTGTCATCTCAATCCTCATATCCTCATGAACCACCCAGGACATCCCGTCACCTCCCACAGATTTTCCTGTTTCCATTCCGCTTATCATTCTTCATGCTCGCCGCTTAACTGATCTGATTTTCAAACCGGCGAATATTCCACCGCCGCTTGTTGTTTTTCAAACCTGAAACCTTCTCTGCTTCGGTTAAAGCAGGGGACAGCCTATGCCATCCCCTGTCATCCCTGCACATTAGTCGGCTTTCAGTTTCATGATCTGCACGGCTTCCGGAAGAACCAGTTTTCCGTCCACACGTTCCTTTGCAACAAAACCGATCATTCCGTTGCCTGCAAACAGTTCATTCAGCTGCTTAAAGGATCTGTTTCCACGGTCCCCAATGTTGTAATAGCTGTAATCCCCAAAAGCGATGCCGTCCTTCGGTGCATAGGCAGAAGTCTCCACCTTATATCCCAGGATTCTGTCCGGTTCCCCTGCCTGGTAAGCCGGCTGCCAGATATAAGCACCGTTATTGTCCTTCAGCTTTCTAAGGGAAGGCAGTGTTGCATCATTCATGATAAAGGATGCATTTTTACGGTACGGACGTTTCAGACCATACACCAGATCCAGCATGTCATCTGATTTCAAAGCCGCAGCCAGTGTATTCAGCAGATGCCCGCCGCCTGTTCCGTCAAAAATACCGGTCGGCTTCCCTGTTCCGTTTCCGTTCAGGAAGGCATCCTCTTCCGCATTGGCAAGTGCCTTTCCAAACTGGACAATGATGTAATTTTCCAGATTAAACGCATTGTCATAAAGCAGTTCCTCCGTTACCTTAATCGCCACATGAAGCTTATGTGCATCCAGGATCTTCTGGTCAAAGGTCGCATCCCCGAAAGTCAGCGCCCCGCCTTCCTCAATCCAGCTTGCCGCCGGCTTGGTAGCCGCAATATTGATCTTATGCTCCCCGGAAGTCACGATTCTTGTGGCAAGACGGCGCATGATATTCTCTTCATTCAGAACATCAACCAGTCTTCTGTCATACTCCTCCGGAACCAGATAACCGCCATCGGCATCCACGCCCTCCTGAAGGGTATTGGAAACCTGACGGAAGTTGCTTCTCAGTGCATTCAGCATTGCCCTGCGGTATTCATCAGAAGCACGTCCTGTCTTCTGCTCCCCCTGGCCGCCGGCATAAGGCTTCCCGGTCAGCGGCTGGTTTACTGGCTGGTTCAGGTTCTTTTCCATTTCCTCAGCCTTGCGGTGGCGGTCAATCGCCTTTGTCAGATCCTCAATCTCCGCTTCCATTCTCTCATAGGTTGCACTGTCCTCCGCAGACAGAACACCATTTTCATTCTCATGGGTATCCACAAAATTCTTTGCAGCTTCCCAAACCTTAGCTCTCTTCTCCATTAATTCCTGAATCGTCATAATCCGTATCCTCCTCAGATATATTTTTTGATAAAATTTAAGCGTTCACGCAGATCATCCGCAGAACGCCCTGTAACATTCGTATTCACTTTCTTCTTTTCACACTTCTGGCAGGCATTCTCCGCCGCCCCGAAACATCCATTACAGGGATCGTCCCCCTCAGCACCAGCACTTCCACTTATTCCAGTTCCCTGCATAACAGCACCATTTCCATTCAAGCCAGCATCTCTGGCATTTCCGTAACACTGCTCCAATACTCCATTACCACCGGCCGCCATCCTTGTGATCTCTGTCTGATCTTTTACGGATTTTCCGGTCTTTCCATAATGCCTTTCCAGCTTATTCATCAGTGCATTATTCACTGCCCTTCTGGAAAACATTACAGAATCAGAAGCACCTGTTCCATTTTCCGTACTGTCATCCACTGAATCTCCATCATCACCCTGTTCCTCTTTCTGGAACAGAATGTCATCCGCAAACCCAAGTTCCACAGCCTTATTCGCATCCATCCATGTTTCCGCATCCATAAGATGTGAAAGCTTCGCCCTGCTCTGTCCCGTTTTTCGTACATAAGCATTGATAATGGATTCCTTTACAGCATCCAGAAGTTCCATTGCTTTCTTCATCTCTGCATGATCGCCCCATGCAACCGTTGCCGGATTATGGATCATCATCATGCTCACTGGACTCATCCATACCTCAGTTCCGGCCATTGCAATGACAGATGCCGCAGATGCCGCAAGCCCGTCAATCTTTACGGTAACCTTCCCCGGATACTCCGACAGCATGTTAAAAATCTGTGCTGCGGCAACACAGTCCCCGCCAGGACTGTTGATCCACAGGGTAATGTCCCCTGTTCCGGCATTCAGCTCATCCTTAAAAAGAGCCGGCGTGACATCATCGTCAAACCAGCTGTCCTCAGCAATTACTCCGTTCATGAACAGGATCCGTTCCTCAGCTTCCTGTCCGTTTTCCAGATTTACCACTTTCTTTTTCCAGTTCCAAAACTTCTTCACTGGCTCCCTTCTCCTTTCCACCGGCTCCGCCAAACAGTCCGGCATCCTTCGTCGTCACAATCTCCATTTTCTTCGCTTCCCTGCAAGCAGTGAAGCTCATCCATTCCGATGCTCCTCCTCTCCCCCCGGAGTTTCATAACTCCGTGGGGACCCCAGAAGCGTCATATTTCCATTGATCAGATACAGATCACCGCCAAGCTCTTCCGGGATCCGATCCATATTTTCCAGTTCCCGGATATCATTGGCACTCATCCATCCGTTCTGCCTTGCCGTAGCATAACCATTCATCCTTGACTGGTAATCTCCCCTAAGCAGCCCGTCCACGTTAAACTTAAAGAAATACTTCTTCTTCTCCTCCGCAGACAGCAAAGCCCTGACCATTGCCTGTTCCCACCGGCTCACCCAGGGATCCAGCGTATACTTCACAAACTCCAGGGACTGCTGCTCAATATTGCTGAAACTGGACTTGTCCAGATCCCCCACCATATGCGGCGGCACCCTGAAAATCCTGGCAATCTCATCAATCTGAAACTTCCTTGTTTCCAGAAACTGTGCCTCATTCGGTGCAATGGAAATTGGCGTGTACTTCATCCCCTCTTCCAGGACGGCAACCTTATTGGAATTGCTGCTTCCCCCGAAAGTGGACTGCCAGCTCTCACGCACCCTGCCCGGATCCTTCAAAGTCCCCGGATGCTCCAGCACTCCTGACGGAGCGGCACCGTTGGCATAGAACTTGCTTCCATACTCCTCCGCAGCAATAGCAAGCCCGATCGCATTCTTCGCCATAGCGATAGGTGAATATCCGACCAGCCCGTCAAACCCAAGTCCCGGAATATGCAGCACATCTGCAGGATGCAGGCGCACGATCTTCCCATTCGCTTTCGGATCCGTCCCGGTTCTGCCATCCACATCATCCCCGTCATAAACCAGGTACTCATAATAAAGCCTGCCATGCTCATCCCTGTCCACCGTCATCCGGTCAGGCATCAGCGGATAGAGTGCCACGATCTCACCTTTCCCATTCCGAATAATCTGACTGTACGCATTCCCCCACAAAAGCAGGTGCGTCATCAAAGTCTCCCGGAACACAAAAGAAGTCATCTCCGGATTCGGCTCATCATGAAGCAGAAAATAGAGTGGATGATCCACCGCCTTTTCCTTACCGCCATTATCGTTATACCTGTAAAACTGCAATGGCAGACTGGCCACTGCCTCCGAAAGAATCCTCACACAGGAATACACTGCAGTCATCTGCATGGCACTCCGTGCATTGACTCTCTTCCCGGAAGCCGTACTCCCCATAAAAAATCCATATCCGCTTCCAGCTGTGCTGTTAGAAGGAGCATCCCTTCCCCGAAACAGCTTTCCAAACAACCTCATTCTCATCTGTCTTCCCTTTCCTCAAACAGTTCCCTCATCCTGTCATCCGCTTCAGATCCTGCCCTCAATAAACACAGACATACTCCGAACAGAACCAAAAATCCAATACCTGCAAATACCAATACACCAATCACCGCATTCACCCGTTTCAAACAAACTGAACTTTTTGCATCACAGCCATTTCTTCTGAAAACTCCTGCACACAATCTCCACATTATAACCTTTCCTGCCAGAACTCCTGCTGCATACTCTTCATCCTCAGAACACCAACAGTCCTCTCTCATCATACACACTGCCCTGCGTTTCTCCCTGATTCCTAATGCACCGATCCAGAGCCATAATAGAAGCTACAATTCCATCAATCTTCTCCTTAGACTTTGCCTTCGTCACCTTAATATTCTCCGCAGCGTCTGTCTCAATCACAACATTACCCGCCATCCACCTAAGCACAGGATGACCTGCATGAATAATCTGTCCTTCCATCAGAAGTCTGTAAAACTCCTTCGTCGGTGTACTCATACTTGCAAAGCCCTGCCCAAATGGGACCATCGTAAAACCGGCACCTCCCAGGTTCTGGATCATCTGCGTTGCATTCCATCTGTCCACCGCAATTTCCAGAATATGGTACTTCTCTCCAAGATCACAGATGAATTTCTCAATGAAATCATAGTGGATCACATTTCCTTCCGTTGCCAGCAGATGTCCCTGCTTCTCCCATACATCATAAGGAACTGAATTCGCCTTCACCCTCTGTGGTATGGTTTCTTCCGGCACCCAAAAGTACGGCACCAGAATGTGTTTTTCATCCGAATTTCTCGGTGGAAATATCAGAACCAGTGCTGTAATATCACCCGTACTGGAAAGATCCAGTCCTGCATAACAGTCTCTTCCCTCCAGCAATCTCATGTCTATTGGCTCATCACCTTTCATAAAAATTGCATCCGGGATCCATGACGTTGTACTGGATACCCACATATTCATACGAAGCCACTTAAAAGTAATCTCATCAGCCGGATTCTGTTTTGCTTCCCTGTAAGCATCACGAAGTCTCTCAATATCCACCGTATATCCAAGGGAAGGATTTACCTTGTACCAGTTTGCCTCATCTTCCCAGTCCTCATCATCCTTTAATCCATAAACTACAGGATAAAAGGTCGGATCCACACGCCGTCCTTCCAGAATATCAACTGCCTTGGTATGCAGTTCAAACGCAATGGAATTTCTGTCATTTCCGGCAGTTGTAATAATAAAATGCAGTGGATTCTGCCGGGCATCTGAACTGTATTTGGTAAGTACGTCATATAACTGACGATTCGGCTGTGTATGAATTTCATCGAACACAAGTCCCGAAATCGAAAAACCATGCTTGCTTCCAACCTCTGCTGAAAGCACCTGATAAAAACCAGCATTCCCATAATTGACAATTCGCTTTGTAGCTGACATCAGCTTGCTTCTCTTCATCAGTGCCGGTGACATCTCAACCATCTGTCTTGCAACATCAAAAACAATGGATGCCTGTTGCCGGTCCGCCGCTGCACCATAAACCTCCGCAGATGGTTCATTATCTGCATAAAGTAAATAAAGAGCGATGGCAGCTGCCAATTCACTCTTTCCAACCTTTTTACAGATTTCTACAAAAGCTGTACGGAATTGTCTGTTCCCATCAGGCTTGACAATCCCGAATATATCTCTTATTAGCTGCTCCTGCCAGGGTAACAGCCAGAATCTCTTGCCTGCCCACTTACCTTTGGTGTGACAAAGATTCTCAATAAAGGTTACTGCTCTGTCTGCCTTCTTCTTGTCATAATGAGAAGTCGGAAGCATAAACCTTGTCGGCTGATAATTTTTCAGTTTTGGATAGTCTTTTGGTCTTGTTTCACGCACCATCGCCCATCATACCTCCTTGATTTTTGCCAACTGTCTATCCAAACACACCACTATTCCTAAGTAATGCCTCCATCTCATCCTCTGTTTCTTTCGCTTTACCATTACCGGCCACAATCCTGCTCCGCGAAGATGGCGTAAGCCCAAATTCCGACGCTGCCTGCAGCATCAACTTCTGATTCGTATTTGCAATTCCAACCCAAGGTGTCTGTTGCTGATATCCTTTATCCGTTTCAAATGTCGAGCCGCCAGAAGTAATATGCTCCTGAGCTTCCTTCCATCTTGCATATGACTGACAATATGCAGCAAATGCCGCCATATCAACTTCAGTAAGAACACCCATCTGATTCATCAACTTCGCCAAGCGTTCCCATTCCTTCTTCGCTTCCGGCATTAACCAGTCAGGACAGACAGGCATTCCCTTTGCCAGAATCGGCTCCTTCGTATTCAGTTTTCTCTTACCTGGATTACCTTCCAGTTTCTTCACAGCTGTAGGCTTTGGCTTTCTTCCTGCCATCGGAATTCCCTCCTTCCTCATTTTTTTGCATAATAAAAGGACCATACATTTCTGCACGATCCCTTCTTCAAATTACAATATTCCATTATAAAGCAAATCCATCTGCTCTATGAAACATCCCCATTCTGGGTTTATTCTTTTATCCCCAGCTGTCAAATAATACTGGTACTTATATAATATTCTCAAAGCCTTATTATCATATCGACCTGTTTTGTATAAATAATATATCAGTTCATACATCTGAACAATCTGCATGTCATCTAAACCAGTCATTAACTTAGCAGCATCCTTAATCAGCCTTACCGGCAACGCATCATTAGCCGCAAAATATAGAAACTGCTTAACAGCCATAAATGATAAAGATCTTACCTCACCTCGATCCTTAGCATTATCTCTTGTAGGATTATATAACGAATGAACAGCAATTTTGTTAATATATGTATTTCGCAATGCCTCTTCCAAACTGCTTAATTCCGAATCATAATGAATCTTAAGTTTCGGAGGGATACAACTTGTCTGTTCATCTGCGTATTTTTTGACACTATCAGCGACTAACTCGTCGTACACCGATTCATGTATTGCCAATCCAGCAAACTCACTTAACAACGGTATAAGCCAGCATTCCTTAAAGTCTGTAAACGAATACGCTCTTACCTTTGCTACCTCACTCCTATCAGGAGGAATAAAGAAATTGGCATCCAGAAATACCTTCTTCCCAGGATTTTGTATTATGCTCTGAAAAGCTAGATTGACCTCTTTTGTATCTACCTTCATTAGTCATCCCCGCTTTCAAAAAAATCCTTCAGTTCATCATCAATCTCTGTGTCCATACATAATCCATAATCTTCTGGTTTTTTGTCAAACATTGCTAATGTACGAACAAATTCATCATCATCAATTAATCCATCTTCATAATTGCTGATAATAGTTTCTATTACTCTATTGGACACCCCCACAGTTTTCGTTTTCTTATTCAACAATTCTGATATCTCAGAATCAATATTTTTCAAAAGTCTTCTATATATCCCGTCTTCGTTTCTGCAATCAATAGCATATAATTTATCGTATTGATTTACATTTATATATCCCTCTTCGAACAATCTATTTATTATTGCCTGAAAAGGAAGCCACCAATCACATTGTATTCTTGCAATAAAACGCAACGCTCTATTATCAGTAACATCCCTCATATTTGAACTACCAAATGCATTCATCACAGCATCCTTCAGAGCCTCAGCCGGAAGTAATAACTCAGCTGCAAATCTGTCAGCCTGTTTTTCCGTAATTTTATCCTCATAGTCAATTTCAGGAGTATATGCTTTTCCAGACTTCGTAGTATAATGATATATTTCATGAGCTATAGCAAATATTTGTTCATCATAAAAACTTGAAGTATTCAAGCCAATAAATGTAATAGTGTCATTATCTGTCTTAAACCATGTAATATTTCCGTATGTGTGGGTTCCATTCGTATCTGGAAAAGGATATTCACATAACAAAATATCCTTTTTATCCAGAAGGAGACGAATATCATTCCCAATAGGAACATTTGGATGAACTCCAAAAAATTGTCTTGTTTCAGTAACTAATTTTTTTATTTCGTAAATTTGTTTGTCGTCCAATACAACCGAATTGCTCTTACTCATTAAGCATCGCCTTTCTCAAAAGAAGTTGTTGCTTAGAAGCCATCATCATCTCAAACATATGATCAACACCTGCTTTTTCTTCTTTAGACATACTTGAACTACGATATGCAGTATATACTGTTGGTTTATTTTCTTCAAATAAATCAGGGACACTAAAACCTAATACTTCCGCAAGTTTCTCTAACTGAGGAATAGACGGCATATACTCACACTTTTCTAATCTACCAATCATCTGCCTATTAATTCCTGTTTCTACGCTTAATTGCTCTTGTGTTAATTCTTTTGATTTTCTCAAACTTTTTACGATATTTACCATTTTTTCTTGAGATAAACGTTTCATGATAATTTCTCCCTCCATGAAAAACAACCAAATCATATGATACTATAAATACCACAAAACATCAAGTGCTTTATTATATTATACTACCATTCTTTCCATTTTGGTATAGAAAATACCATATTTTCAAAAAAACAGCCTCCTATTCAATTTTGCGACTGCACACGCAAGACCCACCCGCCGTTCTATGGTAAGCCGGTCTACAGAGATTTTGATACCCCCTACCGGTCATGCCAACGATCCCCACGTTTCGCATGAATCTGTGAATGACACGACTTACACAACGCAATCAGATTGCTCCGGTCATGTGTGCCGCCTTCACTCAAAGGAAGCTTGTGATGAATCTCCTCCACTGAAACCAGAACTCCTCGCTCATAGCACTTCTCACAGAACGGATGCCCAGCAGCATACTTATCACGAATCCTTTTCCATGCACGACCATATCTTCTCTTCGCATTTTTATCTCTTCCGTATTTCTCATAATCACTATTCACTTTTTTCGTATGCTCTGCACAGTACCGCCCTGTCACTAACGCAGGACAGCCTGGATAAGCACACGGTTTCTTCGGCTTGCTAGGCACAGTTACACTTCCTTCCATGCACTCGAAACAAATTTTCTCATTATCGCGACATTCGTCAAATGTCTGCTCATGCAAGCATGGCAGCTACTTTCCTCATTACTCATGCAAAAAAGCCCCGGGAAAATTTCTTCTCTCAAGGCTCTGTTCTGTCATACACTTTCGACACTATCATAATAACATATATGCTTCTGCCACGTTGTGACAAGGTGTGCCAACCTTATTCCGGTACGACAAAATTATTTAATGCCGATGCATGGATACGATGTACTGTTCTATAAGAAACATTCAGCTCGTAGGAAATATCTTCCCAACTCTCATTCTTCAGATAACGATATTTAAGAAGAAGTCTTTCCTCAGGATTCTCCATCTTCTCTATTGCTGCATTGATTTCAGAACGGAGATCCACCAGTCTGTTAATCTTCTTATCTATCTTCTGCTCGTACTCCCATATCTTCTCGATGGTCTTAATGAACGGAGCTTCCAAATTTCTATTCGGATTAGAACCAATCTTTTCCCCATAGCTGCATCCCTGAATGGTGCCACGCATCTCCCGAAGCTGCTCCAACTCCTTTACTTCTACCTGTATCTGTTTATCCAAAAGATACGCCTGCTTCAAATACTCTTTTGCTGTCATATGCTACCTCCGATAAAATAAAAATTTCCCTCGGATTTACTTTAATTGTCTTATTTCATCCTGAAGCCTTCTTATCAAAAACTCTCCATCCACTGAAGTCAGTTGCTGATACCACGGACTTCTGAAGAATTTCTCTATCCGCAAAGCCTCATCTATTGATGTCTTGCTTCCCTGATTACGCTTTGCCCTTTTGAGTGCGACTCTATAATCAGAAACCGCACTAAGAATAATAGCATTAGCAAGATGTTCATATGGATTTTCTGCTAAATTCTTACCTACCATGTGTTACCCTCGCTTTTACAGCAGCAATCAATCTGTTTTGTGTCATATCCTTATTGGCCAAAGCTTTCATGACATCTTCATCTATCGTTCCTGCAGTAATAATATGCTGGACCACAACAGTCTCAGCCGACTGTCCCTGCCTCCACAATCTAGCCACTGTCTGCTGATACAGTTCCAGGCTCCAGGTAGGTCCAAACCAGATTAAGATATTTCCGCCTGACTGCAGATTGAGACCATGCCCTGCTGATGCAGGATGAATCAGAGCCACCGGCAGTTCTCCTCTATTCCATTTACGTATACTTTCCTCAGAATCCAGCTTTTCAAAAGAAATCTTCCTCTCTGAAAGCCTCCTCCTAATTCTTGTCAGGTCATGCTTAAACCAATAAGCCACCATCACCGGCTTCCCGTTAGCAGCTTCTATCAAATCCTCCAGCGCATCTAACTTTTGATCATGGATCTGAATCTCATCGCCGTCATCAGAATAAACAGCACCATTTGCCATCTGTAACAGCTTTCCTGAAAGAGCCGCCGCATTAGCTGCAGTAATCTCACCAGTTCTAAGTGGAAGGAACATTTCTGCTTCCATGTCATCATATAAAGAAGCTTCATGCTCACTCATATAAACCGGATATTCATTACTGATAAGCTCCGGCATTTTCAAATGGTCAAGTGCCTTCATAGAAATCGTGATATCCGATATCTTGTTATAAATCTGTTCCTCGGCACCTTTTCTTAATCTGTAAGAATAAACAATCTGGCCATTAGTCTGATCTGGCACGAAATAATTCACTCTGTACTGACTGATAAATCTGCCAAGTCTCTCTCCCATATCCAGGCACTTGAATTCTGCAAAGAGATCCATCAACCCATTAGAAGAAGGTGTACCAGTGAGACCGATTACTCTCTTTACCTTTGGTCTCACCTTCATAAAAGCCTTAAAGCGTTTGCTGTTCCAGTTCTTAAAGGATGAAAGCTCATCCAGAACCACCATATCAAAATCAAAAGAAACACCACTCTGCTCAACCAGCCATTGCAGATTTTCACGATTAATTACATAAATATCTGCATCTGCTGCCAGAGCCTTCTTCCGATCTGCTGCTGTACCTAGAACGATCGAATATTTCAGATGCTTCAAATGCTCCCATTTGTGAATCTCATCACTCCAGGTGTTTCTTGCTACTCGAAGCGGAGCCACCACCAGGACCTTGTTTATCTCAAAGCTGTCATACATAAGCTGCTCGATGGCTGTCAACGTAATACTGGTCTTGCCAAGTCCCATCCCAAGTATTACGGCTGCTATCGGATGTTCCAATATATAATTGATTGCATACTGCTGATAATTATGCGGTTTGTATTGCATCTATAATTCCTCCAATCTGTCCCATATCATCCAGGACGAATACTTTATAACCAAGAGCACGAAGCTGTTCATGTCTGTGCACCTGAAGCTTTCTTGGCTTCTCACCGGGAGCCTTCACCTCCACGAACCCGATTTTCCAATCAGGTAATAAAACAATTCGGTCGGGCCAGCCTGAAGAACCAGAATTCCATTTTTCACACAAGCCACCTCGCTTCTTTACTTCTCGAACTAATTTCTGTTCAATATATTTTTCACGCATCGCACGCCTCCATCATTCTTAACAGGTGTGCAGGTCGAGTACCTCGTTCCGTAAAACTCCCTATAGCAGATTTTTTATAAATTCTCTCTAAAGGGACTTTTATGTAGAGAGGTTAACGACCTACACAAAAAGGATTAATTTAAAAAATCCTGTCCTTCTTTAAGCTTCAATCCCATGACCTGCACTCCCGTATTCTTGCGGATACGTTTAAAACCAGCTTTATCCATCGAAGAATAGAAATCTGTAGTACTGCGGATATATTCGCCATTCTGCATGCAATGCGCCCGATAAGCCTGATACAGCTCTCCCGATTTTTCTTTATATGACGGATCCATCTCACAACACTCCTCTAAAAACTGACCAAGCCAATCATTATCCTCGCGGTAAGCCTTAATCGCCGCCTCCACCACATCCGGAAGGTCTGTATGGAAATCCTTGTCGATAGCCTTCTTGGCACCTTCGATAATCCAACTCATAATGGCAGGCCCAGCATGTTCGAAAAGGTAATCTGCATAATTCTTAATGTCACTCTTACTGGTAATCTTCGCATTAAAAGGAATCACGATCAGCCTTCGCCAAATACCATCATCATTAGCTCCAACCTTCGGCAGATGGTTTGTATAAAGCACCAGCGTATGTGACGGAACAAAAGAAAACGGATCCTTGTACTTCTTCTCAGCCTGAATCTCATCTGTAGAGCAAAGCTGCTTCACAACTGCCGTATTAAGCCTCATCCCTTCCTCCATCTCCGAGGAAATGATGAGTCTCTTACCCTTAAGCTCAGCCATCTCCGGCTTCACATTTCTCTTACAGTTCATAGTGAGTGCTTCTGCTGAAAGCTTACCTGCGTAATTACCAAGCACCCGAAAAATCGTATTCCAAAAGGTACTCTTTCCATTGGCACCGCCACCGTAAGCAATAATCATATGCTCCTGATAAACCTTACCGATTGCAGCCATACCAACTGTCTCCTGCACATAATCGATGAGTTTCTGATCCTTGCAAAAGAAAAGCTTCAAAGCATCCAACCATATCTGTTTTCCTTCTTCACCCGGCGAACATCCCGTAATCTTAGTAATCAAATCCCCAGGATCATGAGGCTGTTCTCCTGCCAGTCCCTTCCTTAAATCAAAGGTGGCATAAGGCGTATTGATGAGATTCTCATCCTTGTCCAGGTCACTGACCGAAATTGCAATCATCGGCTTCGCAGTATTCGCTGCTGAAACAATGTACTTATAATCACGTCTTTTCTGCACAAACTTCAGATATGTCTGCGCACCCATGAGCATATAAACAAGCGGTAACAGCTGACCGTCCACTTCCTTCAGAAGCTCCTTCGGACCTGCCTGGATAGAAGCCTTTGGCACACCGGCATCCTCTAATGTCTTTTCTACTCTGGCAACCTCATCCATTGCATCCTGAAGCTGCAGATCCAAGAATTCCTCAACCGCGCCGATTGCCAACTGCTTATCCTCACGCCAGCAGTCACCATCAAATCTAAGAAAATCTGTTGCACTGGTGTACTTCAGCTCTTCGCCATACTCACGCACAAGAACCTTCGCCTGTCCGATATCGGAATAATCCTCAGGCTTCAAGGTGGCACCTTCGAAATCCGCATTATATTCCTCCGGCGGTACATATCCGTCCTGTGTCACAATACACTTCCTGTAAAACTTCACTGCACTGTTCCAGATAGACTTAAGCTCAGCATCTGGAAGCGGCGGATCACATTTTCTTGCATGCTCCAAAAAAGCTTCATGAGCCTTCTCTGTATCACCATACTTCTTAAGAATACGTCCTGCAAATCGGCTCATGGTGTTATTACGGCTTCCTTCTAAGATAGGACCGGTACTCTTACCACCTGACATCTCAGAATCAAAATCCTCTTCTTCGATATCAGAGGTATCTACCTCTTCATCCACCGTCATCCAACCATCGTGATAAATCACCTCATCACATTCCGCACCGAATATGAATCTGGCAGCATCCAGCGCATTTCCATCAAAGAAGGAATAAACACTCTGAATTGCTTTCTTCAGATTTGCGTACCTGCCAGCATCCGTTATCTCTGAAATAGGAAAATACATGTGATACCTCGGTCTCGCCGACTTGCCTTCCTTATCTAAAAGATGGTGGCGGCTCGGTGCCAGCAAGTATTCCACATTCGGAAACAATTCCTCCAGCTTCTCAGGTGTAATCCACTCAGCCGGTACTTCTGTGTGGTCATTATCGATATCCATGACAATCACATCTGATCTGATAAAATTCTCAACGCTTCGATAATTTCCTTTGAACTCTGCACAAACATGATCCTTCTTCACCGCTTCCTGCAGCTGCTCTAGCGTAACCACTGTCATCCTATTGGGATAGCTACAGTTCCCGGCTTGACCGACGCAGTTTGCTGTACAAATCGTTACCTGCATATTTCAAACCTCGCTTCTGTAAAAGTAAGAACCTACAAGTTCTCCTAATTTCCTAAGCGGGTTTGCCCTACACTTTTCCGGTCAGAACCAAAAATAATTTGCAAAAATCAGCCAGAGCAACATCGCTTCCTTATATAAAGCGAAATTTGCCCTGGCTATTTTCAAAACTTTTTTCAAAAAATATTCCCTCCGACCGGAAAAACAATCCCTGGATGCGCTTAGGAAGATAGAAAGGCAACAAAGCCCTTCGGAAAGCGAGGTGCTGCAGATGCAGACAGAAACGATTGATAAAAGCCAACAGGCCACACCACAGATTGAGGAAGAGCTCATTGATACTCTCATCGCAATCAGCGTTGTAGCAAAGCGACTGGCAGCCAATCTAAGACAACAAAATAAAGAAAACGGAGGAACCGAAAATGAGCAAAATGAGTGAATTATCTCAGATACTGGATGAAATGATTGCTTGCGGTGAAGGAATGATCAAAGCCACAAATACATTAAAGGATATCTTCTCTTCTACAGAAGAAGCTCCGGCAAAGACTGAGCCCGCTCCTACCTATACAAAGGAAGATGTTCGCGGAGTACTCGCTGCAAAATCAGCTGCAGGCTTTAAGAAGGAGGTAAAAGACCTTCTGGAAAAATTCGGAGCTCAGCAGTTAAAGCAGATTGATCCGAAAGATTACGCAGCCATTCTTAAGGAAGCAGAGGTGATTGGAAATGCCTAAGCACGCATACCTTTCCGCTTCTGCCAGCCACAGATGGTTAGCCTGTCCACCAAGCGCAAAGCTCTGTGCCAACATCCTGGACCAGGCTTCCGAATATGCACAGCAGGGAACCGATTGCCATGAGCTTTGTGCTTATCTGGTAGAAAAAGCACTTGGCAGAGATGTAATCGATCCAACGGAAAATCTCACCTACTACGATGCCGAAATGCAAAACTGTGCTGAGGAATACAGAAATTACGTATTAGAGCAGATTGAAGCAGCAAAAGAATTCTGCAAGGATCCGCAGGTCATGATCGAACAGAGACTGGATTTCTCCCGCTGGGTAGAAAATGGCTTCGGAACCGGCGACTGTGTCATCGTAGCCGATGAAGTATTGCAAATCATCGATTACAAGCACGGCCTCGGAATCCTCGTAAGTGCCGGTGACGATGAGCATGGCGGCAACAGCCAGATGATGTGCTATGCTTTAGGAGCTTTAGGAGCTTTAGAAGTATTCGGTGACATCTACGACATCAACCAGATTAAGATGACCATCTTCCAGCCAAGACGCGACAACATCAGCACCTACACCATCAGCAAGAAAAATCTGCTGAAATGGGCAGACGAAGTCCTGGCGCCAACTGCACAGCTTGCATACGTCGGCAAAGGCAAATTCAACGCCGGCGACCATTGTACCTTCTGCAAAGTAAAGGCAACCTGCCGCAAGCGTGCAGAATACAATCTGGAGCTTGCCAAATATGATTTCGAGATGCCTGCCACACTGGATGATACAGAAATCGCTGCCATCCTCGAAAAAGTAGATGAAATGATTTCATGGGGCAACGACATCAAAGACTATGCACTGCAACAGGCACAATCAGGCGTTCACTTCGAAGGCTGGAAAATTGTAGAAGGAAGATCCAACAGAAAATATACAGACGAAAATGCTGTAGCAGATACAGTAAAAGACGCAGGCTTCGATCCGTATGAGAAAAAGCTTCTCGGAATAACAGCCATGAGCACACTGCTCGGAAAGAAGAAATTCGAAGAGCTTTTAGGTGGGCTTATTTACAAACCACCTGGCAAACCCACATTGGTACCGGAATCAGATAAGAGACCGGCAATGAACACAGCAAAAGATGATTTTAAAGAGTAAAGGAGACAACAATTATGTCAAAGATTTCTAATCCTACAAAGGTAATCACAGGAGTAAACACACGTTGGAGCTATGCGAATGTATGGGATGCCAAGAGCATCAACGGAGGCACGCCTAAGTACAGCGTTTCCCTCATCATTCCCAAGTCCGACACTGTAACCGTAAACAAAATCAAAGCTGCAATCGCAGCCGCTTATGAAGAAGGTCAGAGCAAGCTCAAGGGTAATGGCAAGACCGTTCCTGCTCTCTCCGTACTCAAAACACCTCTCCGCGATGGTGATCTGGAGAGACCTGATGATCAGGCTTACGCAGACGCATACTTCATTAACGCCAACAGCGCTACAGCACCTGGCATCGTAGATGCAGACCGTCAGCCTATCCTTGAGAGATCCGAAGTGTATTCCGGCGTATACGGCAGAGCCAGCATTAACCTTTATGCCTTCAACAGCAATGGTAACAAGGGAATTGCCTGTGGACTCAACAATCTCCAGAAGATTCGTGACGGTGAGCCTCTCGGCGGCAAATCTCGTGCAGAAGATGATTTCGCAACTGATGATGAGGACGATTTCCTCAACTAAAAATTACACGACAATTACGGCAGTAGGACAAACCTGCTGACAATTTGAAGAAAGGTATAGTGACAACCTATGACAAAAGAATTATTAATGGTTCCAGCCTAAGACCGAAGATACTGATAAAAACTAATACACAGGCGGCGGTACCCACAAAGTGCCGCTGCCATTTTTGCAAAGGAAGGATTTATGATGAAAGAATTGTCAATTGATTTAGAAACTTACAGCGATATTGATATCTCCAAATGCGGAGCCTACAAGTACGCTGAGTCTGATAATTTTGAGATACTGCTCTTTGGTGTCTCTGTTAATAATGGGCCTGTTGTTGTCTATGACCTTACATCAGGTGATGAGATTCCAGCAGAAATCTTAGCAGCACTATCTGATGAAAATGTAACCAAATGGGCTTTCAATGCTTCCTTTGAAAGAGTCTGCTTATCCAACTGGCTCAGGAAGCATCACCCGAAATACTTTAAAACTTATAATACTCAAGGCGATCCGGTACAAAACTTCTTGGATCCAGCCTCATGGAAATGTACAATGATATGGTCCGCCTATATGGGCTTACCGCTTTCACTTGAAGGTGTCGGGTCTGTCCTTAAGCTCCAGAACCAGAAAATGAAAGAAGGCAAGGACTTAATCAAATACTTCTGCAGTCCCTGTAAGCCAACAAAGGTAAATGGCGGAAGAACCAGAAACCTCCCTGAACATGCACCTGATAAATGGGAAACCTTTAAGACCTATAATCGCAGGGATGTTGAGGTGGAGCTTGCCATCAAGCAGAGATTATCAAAGTTTCCGGTACCTGACTCAGTGTGGCATGAATATCATATTGATCAGGAAATCAACGACAGAGGCATAATGCTGGATATGGATGTTGTAGAAAATGCTATCGCCTTCGATGAAAAATCCAAATCAGATCTTATGATGGCAATGAAAAATATCACTAACCTGGATAATCCAAACAGCGTGGTTCAGATGAAGCAATGGCTCTCTGATAACGGTGTCGAAACAGAATCCCTTGGTAAAAAGGATGTTGCCGGTCTTATTAAAGAGACCGATGGCGATATCAGCAAAGCGCTTAAGCTGAGACTCCAGCTTGCCAAATCCTCTGTAAAGAAATACCAGGCAATGCAGAATACTGTTTGTAAAGACGGCAGAGCTCACGGTATGTTCCAGTTCTATGGAGCCAACCGCTCAGGAAGATGGGCCGGGCGCTTGATCCAGCTGCAAAACCTTCCGCAAAATCATATGTCCGACTTAGCTGAAGCTCGTGAGCTGGTTCGTACTGGTGATTATGATACTCTGGACATGCTTTATGATGACATCCCTGATACTTTAAGCCAGCTGATCCGTACAGCTTTCATCGCAAGACCTGGATATAAATTCATCGTAAGTGACTACTCTGCCATCGAAGCCAGGGTCCTTGCACATCTTGCCGGTGAGACCTGGCGTTCAAAAGTATTCGCTGAAGGCAAAGACATCTACTGTGCTTCTGCCAGTCAGATGTTTGGTGTTCCGGTTGAAAAACACGGTGTAAACTCTCACCTCAGGCAAAAAGGTAAAATCGCCGAGCTTCCCCTGGGATATGGCGGTTCAGTCGGTGCACTGAAATCCATGGGTGCACTGGAGATGGGCTTGACCGAAGAAGAATTGCAACCACTGGTAGATTCCTGGCGAAATTCAAATCCTATGATAACAGCTTTCTGGTGGGATGTTGATACTGCAGTCAAGACTGCTATCAAACAACGTATTCCTACAGAGGTTCGTGAAATTAAATTCTTTTACAGGAGCGGTATGCTTTTCATCAGGCTTCCTTCCGGTCGAATACTCAGCTATGTAAAACCTCGGATTGGAGAAAATCGTTTTGGCGGTGAATCCGTCACCTATGAAGGTATCGGCTCCACTAAGAAATGGGAACACATCGAATCCTATGGTCCGAAGTTCGTAGAAAATATTGTTCAGGCAGTCAGCAGGGACATCCTCTGCAATGCCATGAAGACTCTACGGCATTGCTTCATCGTCGGACACGTCCATGATGAGTTGATCATCGAATGTAGCTCTGGAGTTGACCTGAACGAAATCTGTAAGCAGATGGGGCGATCTCTGGACTGGATGCCTGGCATACTGCTTCGCGCCGATGGCTATGAGACCAATTTTTACAAAAAAGAATAACATGAAAATAGCGACCTACCAGCAATGTGTATTGGTAAGTCGCTACTTTTATTTAGTGTTAACGATGATTTATACAATATTTTCCTCGTGAAATACGCATTAATACACCTTTTTTAGTCAAGACGGACAAAAGAACGTTAGTACTATCATGGGTAATATTAAGTAAATTTTGAACATCAGCATTTCGAATTATTCCTTTTCTTTCGGCTAGTTCAATCACTTTTTCTTCCTGACTGTATGGAGGTAGACTTACATCTTTTCTGTTCTTAGTATATCTTGTGGTTTTGCCACGAGACACTCGTAATAATTCACCTGATTCTACAAAACTTTTCAGCAACGCTCCTGCTTGTGGCGGATTCAGATCAAGAACCTCCATAACATCACGTTTGGTAAAGAATACATTATTCTCAGCCATAGCGTGAATAATATCTGATTGCTGTTCTTCCAGCAGTTCAAAACACTCAAGCATAAATTCAGCCATTGACCTAATAACTGGGATAGAAACTGAGTTACCAAACTGTTTGTACTTCTGACCGTTCGTTGTATCTTCTGGGAAAGCGAAGCTATCCACCCCGTTTTCATCTACGAATCCATAGCCTATAAATCCCTGCAGTCTTCCCCATTCATTTGGAGTCATTACCCGGATTCCTTCAGAGTTAAGGACAGTCTTCTTGCCAGCGACCTTCTTCCCAGAAACACCCGGTTTCGGCTGATAAATTAAATTTCGCTCCTTCCCTGAACCGCCAGTTGCAAGAATTGTATATGCAATCGGATGGTCTTCATTACTTTTATTCACAACACAATATCCGAATCCATATCCATTTTTTTTCTGCCTTGCCTTATGTCGCTTTAATGTTTCTAAATAACCCTCAGCCATGTAGTATTTATCATCTACATTTGTGTCCAGAACTTCTGTCACATCCCTGAAGATAGTCTCATCTCTACTTATTGGTAACTGTGCATTGAGAAGCTTAATGGCATTTCCGTATATTTTTTTACTGAATGCCATAATATATACCCTTGGCCTATTTTGAGGGAGCCCGAATTCCCGTGTATTTCTTACGAGAGTAGCTCTACTGTAACTGTAATTTCCATTTTCATCTAAAGTAACACCTATTACCCTATATTCCAATTCTTCCTCTAAGGTCTTTATTATTGTCTCTATGGTATTGCCTTTGTCGTGAGAAACCAAGTTTTCTACATTTTCAAGAAACACTGCCCTCGGGTTCGTCCGAGAAATGATGTCCGCTATATCAAAAAATATAGTCCCCCTCGTTGTATCCCTGAACCCCAATTGCTTTCCGACCCTACTGAAGGCTTGGCATGGAAATCCAGCAAGTAATACGTCATATTCTGTGTTTACAACCTCATTTTTGAAATCTTCTGAGGTTAAATCATTTGTAGGATCCTCTCCGAAAAGATGCTTATATGTTAAGGCTGCATATGGATCTATTTCGGCCGATAATACATTTTCAAATAAGCCAGTCATCTCGAAACCGCGACGAATCCCTCCAATTCCGGCACATAAATCTATGGTCTTATATATCATGATTTTCCCCTTGCAACAGCGAAATCGGAGTCAGCCCCGATAGATCCACTGTATAGTTTATTTTTGTAATCCCCGTAGGCATAACTCCACCGACAAATGAAGCTGGTGTTATGGTCGGAAAACTATCATCTATTATGTAAAGAAGCATTTCATGCAGAATAAAATTTTTTTTGCGTGCACTCATTCCTGCCTCAAAACCCTTTTTCTCCAATTTTTGATTAAGAAGAGCCGTGTTATAACCGATTGAGTCAAACTCTGAAATAATGCTGTCAATCGATTTTCCAGACATAACGGTTGGTTCAAAGCAACACAAAACTAAAACCAACGGCTTCCCGTTCGGAAACAATTGAAATTGGCTGCTTATTGTCACTTCACGCTTCTCTCTGTTAATACTCGATTTTACCTCAATAAATCTTGTAGAAGTTTCTATGTCATATGTTGCCCCATCCGGACCGTTCCACTCACTTTCTTCACCTCTGTCTACAACATATTTCAGAACACATAATTCCCCCAGAACATCATAGATTCTGTCATCAATATTTCTGTTACCAAGAAGTTCCTTCCATTCTTTCCACCACATTACGGGCGATGCTTCTATAAGTATTCTGTGAATACCATTCTCTCCAGGATCTACCAACGCTTCACAAAGAGACGCAAAAGGAGTCTTTATATCAACAGAATCCGTCGTCAATAAAATAACTCTTTTTACCTCTCCTGTCAGAACTCTTATTTCTGTGCTTCGAATTCGGGCATTTGCAAAACTCTCATTAATCTCTTCCCTCCCACTATAAGGTATGGCAACTCCATATGAATCATCCAGTTTTACTGTCCAAGCCGGATAATCAGTATGCTTCAAGAGAGAGATATTCTGCGCATATCCTAAAATGTCAGTATCCCAATTATTCAATATCGCTTCCTTCATCATCGTGGACTGACACCTCCTTATCGTATACCTCATCAAACAGCATTTTAGAATATTGTGTTTCACCGCCGTCTGTCAAAGCAGGTTCTAAGGAAACGCATTTTGCCAGATTAAGTTTAGCTGCAGCTCGGAATGTTTTATCCCTTTGTTCCGGCAGCATTGAAAATGCATATAACATACATCGAAAAAGTTGCTCCCTATATCCTCTGCCTGGTCTTTCTATGAAATGGCTTATTATATTAGTTCCGTTATTCTTCAAAACTTCGTAAGTGCTTTTAGAATCCCCTTGCCATCCTAAATGGATGTACCACCACAGTGTCTTCAACCAAATCCTTCTTGTATGTGAGTAAAACCTCTTCTTTTTTAATCTTACACTATCTTTTTCCGTCTTTACACCTATCGCATAGGAAAGATTCGGTATGTACTCACTTATTATTCTTACATCATCCCTTTGATTCGGATATCTGATAAATGTAATGTCAGGCATCACAATCACAGAAATATATCTCCATATATCATCATCATTCGCTTCTATAACAGTAAAATCGTCCAGAGGATTCAGGAGCTCATATAATCTGATTCCCACCTTCAAATCTAAATTATAGTCAATACGGTTTCCACTCTCAGCAAGTACTGTCTTGAATGTCTCAACAACACCGTCTCTGATTAACTTGTACTCTATCCCGTAATTGTCTACAGGAACATCAAACATCGCCCAATGCCTTATTTGGTCGCTGAACTCCGTATCACTCATATAATCATATGCTTCAATTTTATTCTTAGCATCATTGAATGAAAGTTTATATCTGTTGAAATCCATCACTCGCGTTCCTCCCGAAGTTTCATCCTTATATTCTTTTGCAAGCTTTTCAAAAGCTTTTCGGAAGACTCCCAATGCAATTCTTCATAACAGTCTTCTATAAACTGATGAAGAATACTACATATGGAATTATTTGCAAGTCCTATGTTTTGCTTCGTAGCTTTTAAATCTTCATCACTCAGCCTTTGAAATATCAACAAATAAGTCTGCGCCAAAATGTCAACCATCATATCAAAATTTTTAATCGAGTCCCCGTTCTCATTTGTTGATGGAGCTGGGCACCCCTCATAGTACGGATTCAAATACAGACATAAACTGTCTTTTGAAAACATGTCTACGGTTTTTGGATCTTCCCACTGTGAAAATTCAACCCACCATAAAGGTTCATTTTCAGATTTGTATTCTTCAATTGGGAACTCCATATATAAGCTATTGAAATCTAAGACTATATGTTCAATTTCTCCTACCGAGACACCATCTTCATTAATCAAATCTGCTTCGTCTTCCTGAACAATACCCGCTTTTTTCTTGATATAAAATATGATGCTGAGTTCCATGTCTCCCGATATATACCCTGGCTTGAAGGTATGATAAAACTTGCATACCCTTCCCTGACTTGTAATCACATCTGAAGTCGGAAGAATATATCCTGTCTGTGTCAGCTTTTTATTCACCCAGATAATACAGATGCCTAAATCAGCATCCCTACAAGCAATTCCTGTCTTTCCTTTCAGAAGATTTGGATAAGCCACTCGAACTGTCTTTTCAAAGATTAATCCTTCCGTCTCTATCTTCCAGATATCCAACGGATCAGACAGTTTTATCGTGGCAGTCCCCTTCTGTTGCAGTCCGAATATCTTATCTTGATAAGAATATGTAAATCTGTATTTATCAATGTTTATCCCACTTGCTTCCGACATTTCAGGAGTTAGTGTCGGATAAAACAACATACCTTCCATAATATTCCTCCTCACTCAATCCTGAATGTATACTGATATTTTTTATCATATGCACGAATCCTTATTTTTCCATTTATCTCAGGATTGATGAGATGTGGAGAAATCTGAATCTGGGTAAAAATATCATCACCATTTTCAGAGATTATTGCTACTGTAATTTCCTCTGCTTCAACAGAAACGTTATCTGAATCACAGTTTTGTTTAATTTCTATAGGGTAATCCGAAACAGACGTTCTCACCGTATCAATAAAACAGTTGGTGACTCTTACTGGAAATTCTGTTCCTATATCATCTTTCCAAGATTTCGCATCTATCCATCCCGCCTCAGAAGCAATCATTAAAGACACGGCTGCATTCTTCTTTCCGTGCATCATCTTCAGGATAAAATCCATCTCTACTTCATTTCCACGTATAACTTGGGATGTAATCTGAAAACTGATATTTGTTATTTTTGTTCCTGTTCCGCCTCCACCACCAGTGCCACCAGAAGGTTTCTTCTTTCCATATCCGATTCTGGGAAGCAAATTTTTCCCCAGCCGGTTCGAAAGTTTACTTGCTGTAGCGTCTACATTTACTATTGAACTCTTTTTTATATGGCCAATGATTGCGTTAATAGTATTTCTCTGTATTCTCTGCACTATCTGCATTTTAACAGGATCAATCCAGGCCATATGATCAGAAGCTTCGCAATCACGCAAATATTCTCCTAGCGTCTTTCCCGCATACTCCGGAACTCCTAAATCACTTTTGATTCTTTTTTCAGTAGTCGGTACATAGAAAGCAAATAGGAAATCTTCCGGACTTTCGGGTGGTGGTACATTCTTCACCCAGGCACCAGTAATTGCATAATCAATTACCATTCCCGGGTCTCTTGCAAACATTACGATAGGTTCATTTAATCCTCCGTCAGCTTCAAACTTTCCGATATAATCATATGGGCTGAGCACATTTTCTGTACCATTCAACTCTGTCTGCGAAATCCTGGCTATTGCTACATAACCCGAAACCATTCCGCTTTCAAAGTACGACCTGATATTCACCGGAAGAATTGTTATGTTGTCAAATTCATCACTTGTATATTCATGGTCATATGACTTTGCCAATGCGCAAGTATATAAATCTTGTGTCAATCTGAAAAATGGCAACATATCTTGTTTGCTGATTGGAACATTATCAACTGAAACAAGAAGCCATTTGTTTTTACAGAACACAGGCAACTCTCTGTTATGAATTTTGGGTGCATACCATTTTTGAATTGCAAGCCGTAAATAAGAAGATACTGATGATGCCCAATTGTTTACAAAATGTTCCCTCACATCTTCTCTTATCTCTGCTTCTACCGGAATAATTCCGTCAAGTAATTCCTTGATTTTTATATACGGAATAACTATTGATGTTCCTGTCTCTTTTTCTTTAAAAGGCTTAATACCGAATACGTCAAGCACAGAGTTTATATGCTCATCGTCATTTAATGGGAGCAGATCTTCTCCGTTACGTATTCCCCACCACGCTTTACCTGCAGACAAAGGCTCTATAGCGTTTAATAACGTGCAGTCATTACCATACTGATCAACACGACTTTCATCCTCAACAAGTGTAATGATCAGCCTGTTTTCGTAGTTGCTTTCATCGACCTTTATGCGGCTATAGAAGATAACTATCCCTATTCCGACACGATAGTAAACACTTTTTCCAAAGCCCCAATTTCCTCCAGCATTCGATATAATTTGTCTTTTCCCTGTATCAAAAATCAGTTTAAAGAAATTACCGTGGTCATCCTTTTTAATCTCCGCTTTTCGTATGCTACCAGTCAATCCTGAAGTTTTTGTATCTCTTATTTCGAGATAGTCTGCTTCCTGATCCGGATATCGACCATTTAATATATCTTCTATTCCATACAATAACGAATTAAACCGTGCGGGTACAAACTTACCAGATTGAAAATTCACCGCATAGGACTTACCCTCTTCCATCAGAGCCGCGTCAGAACTGTTTTGGATTGCTTCTCTGACAAGCAAATCCAATTCTGGCACATTGTCATTCTGAAGAGACTTCAATGTCACACTTCCGTATGATACTCCGTAATCGGTTCTCAGAATCTCTCTGTCCAACATACTGCTTCTCCTTAGTTACAAGTTTATTCAGGTTGTCTAACCTGTACTGTTTTTATATAGTCTGATCCTGTCTCCTGACCGGAAACCACAATACTGAACCCGATAATATCCTGATTGGTTTCTATGCGAGATCTGTATTTAGAATCTTTTCCTTTATTCTTGTCGATACGATATAAAAGTAACAATGGCCTATCTTCCAAACCAAGTTCATGTCTGAGACGTATAAGGTTTTTTCCATTTTTCTTTCCAGTCTCAAACACAATTCCCTTATCCGAAGTAAGTTCACTGACACATATGTCGCTTAAAATGTCTCTGCCGGATCTCAATGATCCGATATCGATATAATTTTCCTGTTTTTTCTTTTTTGAACGTTCAATTTTTCCGACATCCGCCCCTGATATCTCCCATCTATCAGGAGATTTCTTGTCGCCAGCAACAGCAATATTCCATTTAAGGTATTTTCCTTCTCGGTTCATTTGTCTTAACCAGTCCACAAAAATCGGGATATCCACATGTAAAGGAGAACAATCAAAGATTGTGTACTTTTCGATAAATTCAGAAATAACTTTCTCTGAGTCTGTCCCGAACCATACATATGCGGAATCAATTGCATCCGATTTTTTTGCTTCACCCAACGACTGAAGAAATTCCTCTGTAATTCTGATATTCTCATTTAACTTGTCATCATTATTGTCAAACTGGGTCACCTCATAACTGTCACCACTAAAGTCAACATCACATGCAATCATGTTTTGTGATTTATTTTTAGATGTCAGTACAAATCTGGCAATTTTTGATGAGCTCATGATTCTCGGGCCAAACAAAGAAGGACTCTTTCCCTTCTTCATAAAATCTTCAAATTCTTCCTTCAGCTTCTCATCAATCTCTTCAATCAGCTCAAATTTTTGTTGAACCAATACCGGCATCCAAATTCTTTGTAGTAATTCATAGCCATGCCTATACCCAAACCATCTGGCCATCTGCATTAAAGTGTCTGCCTGATTAACATTTCTTGCAAAATAAGTACAAACAAGTCCTTCCAATGTCAACCCACGAGATAGTGTATTGCCTCCCATAACAATGAACACAGGAGCCTTTGTCATATATGATAGTTCTTCCCCTGTCGGATATACAATACGAAGGTATGTCCCTTCTTCAGTCACTCTATTTGCCCTACAATTATCAACACACAAATGTATTCCGTTTTCATGATATATCAGTTCCTTTTCCTCACCCATCTCGATATTCACAATATCGTTGAGCATCGCCGATATATCCGATTTAAAAGAATCAAAATCGGGAAATTCATCACATACGTTTTGTAGTTTGGAATACTTCGAGTATCCTTCCTCCAAGTCAGCAAGTCTAAACTCATCCCTTTCCGTGTAATATACCTGCTCGCAGAGAGATAGTATTTTCCCGGTTGAACGTTCCCGTAATAACCAATTTTTCAATGTATCATATTCTTCAAAATGCCCATTCTGTATAGAAGTTGTATGAATCAACATACTGATAGGTTTTTTATGCCCTCTGTTACGAAGTATGGCTGCAGCACATAAAAACCACGCCACCGATTTCTGAAACTCGTCAGGTAAAGTAAATGCTTGCCCCTTATGAAGCTGCTTAATTTCATTCATCTCCGAAGACGGTATTGTCCGTATAATGTTCAGTCCCGAATAATCTTCATCTGTCTTGCTCCCCCAAATCACCTTAGGTCCGAAATATTCGTTAGATTCCGGCAAGCTGCATATGAAATTGCTCGGATACAACGACTCTTTATATGCTTCATTTAATACATTCGCATAAGGAGTTGCCGTAAAACTGATATAATTTACAGCTTGAAATACCGCTGGTGAAAGATTTCCATCCTTATCACAGCCTTTTACAAGATCAATAATTAATTGGTTTACGGTTGTTCTCTCAATTTCTTCCTCATCTTGCGGATTACCCATTTTAACAGTGTTTATGCTTGCCTGATCAGCCTCATCATCAATAATTACTATTCTCATCCTTGCAGCCTTTGCAGGATCCGAGTGTAGCCACGTAATAAGATTCTGAAGTCTTCTTGAATTTTTCAGGCAAACAAATACATATCTGTACATCCACTGATTACTTGTCCTTCCGGACTGATAGATATTGAGTTTTAAATCCTCCGTCAGATATTTTTCCTTAGACAGTACATCAATCATATAATCCGAATTACTTGTATAATCTAATACTCTCCAACTTACACCTCCGCTCTGTGTAAGATCAGACATAAATCGATTTCGGGTCTGCTTCCGCAGATTATCAATCGTTCCTGACAACACAATAAAAATATTCCAATCATAATGTGCTGCCATTGTTACCAGTCCAATCATATTGGCTGTTTTTCCAGACTGAACGCTGCCCATCACCAGCCCTTTTACAGGACCGATACTTCTTGTATCACGTTCAAGATGATTCAACATCCAATGGCAATTGTTTTCAAGCATGTCAACAGCTTCCCCTGACATTTTTGGCTTTCCAGTATATCTGCCGAGAAGGTGTTCTTTATACTTGACCCATGCTGACCCGGAATCCGTAGGTACTGTTAAATTATTGGTTTCACCATCGGATATTCCGTAAATTTCTGTAATTTGTGTATAACTTCCTCTTATGGCTTCAACAAAAGTTTTCCAATCATCAAAATCCATATTCTGTGGAATAATCAATTCTTCATTCTGAAGTCTGTCGAATTCGTCTTCTTCGCATCCTTCCGAAACGCAAAGATTTGAGACATCATCCCACGTGGATCCATTTTGAATCATTTTAGCTGCCCATTGCTTGCATTTAATATATTCAGCACCAGCAAAATCTTTCATATAATCTCCATCCTTTATTCGTCTTTTGGAAAAGTCTTTACTAACCACTCTTGGATCTCGTCCTTAGTTTTTATCCCGGAATCATATAGTATTCTCAAAATATCCATACCTGAAATAATAACGATCGGATGACCGTCCTCTTTTATTTCTTGATACGCCTGTAATGCCACAAACGATGTAGTCACCAGAATCCCGAACTGTCTATGGCGGAGTCGCGATATTAATCTTGACACCTCTTTTACCCCGATGCCATCATTAGAAGAATAGCGTTTTGCTTCAAGTGCAAACTCAACATCTACTCCATCACACTGCCGTCCGATTCTATACAATCCGATAGCATCTCTCCCACCATCCCTTACAAATCGGGTATGTTTCAAAGAATGTATATTAGAATCCATCAATTGAACGATCTTCATTGCACATTTTTCAAATTCATATGGATTATCAAAATAATCATAAATAGATTGTAACTTCTGCTTATCGTCATCCTTAAAAGGCATCTGTTGATCTTGGGTACGATAATTTAAGACAGAATCACTTGCATATAGTGGTGTATAAACACCTTTGTCTATCCATTTTTTCCATTCTTTTGGTGCAAAGTCACTCTGATATCCGTTACCCGATAGCAAATCTTCCAACCATCCTCTGGAAACAGATGCAACATCCAAAATGGTAAATACTGCTTTATAATTTTGATATCGTTCTCCATTCTTCATCCGCCAAATAGCAACCAGCAACTCTTCAGGTTTAAATTTATCACTTCCGGGAACCAGCAAGCCAAGAAAGCGCCGATTGCGCCCTTCTTCACTTTCGAAATAAAAGAACGGAGGTATTTCCTGTCTTCGATTATCTTGCAACATCTCAAATACATCCCTAAGAACTTTATTTCCTCCTCTTTTAGAGTCATGCAGTTCTCTGCCAGGCTCCCTATTATCGCCGTAATACTGAATTATTCCTGATTCATAATCAATGTTATCAAGCCAATCAGGATGTTTATTTGTCGATTCAAGAACAATATAAGCGGCTTTTCCCTTTTGATTCCTTATATTCACGGGGCGGAATCCGCCTTGTGTTCCTACAGACATCAGTTTACTTAGTACATCACCATTAAGATTAGTAGCCCCATTTGACTCGTATACTGCATCAACAAACAGGTCTGCTGTCTTTAATTTCTCAAACACTATTCTTTGCATATCATCTGTTCCTTATTGCTTTTTCAATTATGTCAGCACATTCGCTAACATTCTTCTTAATATCTTTTCCCCAAAAGCGAAGTACTATCCAGCCCTCATTTTGCAGTCCTTCCGTTACCTCAATATCTCTTTGGATATTCCTTTCAATTTTCGGAATCCAAAATTCTCTTCGCGTATGAATATCATTTTTTCTGTTTTCCCAATCATACCCATGCCAAAACTCACTATCACAAAAAACAGCCACACGTTTCCCTATAAAGGCAATATCAGGATGACCCAAAACGGATTTCACATTCTTTCGATACCGGATTCCTCGTTTCCACAATTCTCTTCTGAGAAGCAGCTCGATATCAGAGTCCTTATTCCTTATAGCCTGCATGTTTTTATGTCGCTGTTCAGCCGTATGCCTGTCCACATTTACACACCTCTTTAAGTCAGTCCTAATGTTCCTCAATAATATAGTTGCATGCAATATGTCCCATAAAACGAACTTAGTCTATTTTCAACTATTCTCTTCCTCAGTTTCATTTGGAACTATCTCGACGATATCGGATATATCACAATTCAGAGCTTCACAAATCTTCACTAAAACATCCGTAGTTACATTTGCACCTTTCCCGAGTTTTGCAAGTGAAGCAGAGCTTATCTTTGCTTTCTTTGCAAACTCAGTTTTTTTCATCTCTCTCTCGACGAGCATTACCCATAATTTTTTATACGATAATTTCATACTTTCTCCTTCGGGAGATCCTTTCTCCAACTTGGCATAAAGCCATAAACATGTCCATTCTTCTCATCTTTATGATACGTAATTACATTGATTCCTTTCGCAGCAAAATCTATATCAGGTATGACGTTCAAGTTATCTACAATGATTACCTGACCATCCCCTCGATGGTTAATAAAATATTGATATAAGCCATTTTTGATCGTTTCTCCTTCAAATCCATCTTCATTTTCATCAAATCCCAGAAGCGGTGTATCGATCATCAAAATTCCCGGTTTAATATATACGCCATCCCTGTTGAAATAGTCGTAAAACATTAAGGCCACTACAGAATTCAAGAATGAACGATATCCCTTTCCCTGATCTTCTGATTTTGGAACCCCGTCCATGAGGATATCAAATCTCTTGAAATCCCAGCTCGCATAACCAACCGACCGATAGTTGCATTCTTTAAGAATACTGTTAAGCAACAAATCAAAGCCGTTTCCGACTTCTTCATGAAATTCATCTTTTGCGTGATAAAGCGGAGGATTTTTCTGCTTCTGTAATTCGGATATTTTCTTCTTACCTAATACTTCAAGCTGTTCATTCACAAAACTAATGCCATTCTGTATTGTTGTGTAATCACGAAAGCGTTCAAGGCCTGTTCGATAGTTCTGAATCTCACGATTCTTTTCATTCAGAACTCTATTAACCTCATTTCTGCGAATATGAAGTTCTTCAATGCTTCGCTTGATTTCTTCCTGCTCTTCTCTGACGTTTTTCTCTGTTGCAGCAATGACGGTCAGTTCTGAAGCAATCCGTCTTATCTCTGCGTTGATAGCTTCAACATAACTATCATCTTCTTCTGCATGAATTTCTCCACCACAGAACGGACATACCCCATTAGCTGGCAATCCTTTAACAACTTTTTCCCCTTTTGAAATAAAATCCAGTCTCTGTAAATCCGCTTTATACTGGCTGATTAGCGTTTCATATCTATCAAGAAGCACCTTGCAATTTGCATCTTCCTGTTGATATTCTGCCATCTGTCTAACTATCGCTGCATTTTCTTCAATAAGATCGTTTATTTCCTGTTATACGTCCTGAATATGATCTGTAAGATCCCGCATCTCTTTTTCGATATCCATACCAGTCAGCTCTTCCAATTGCATAATATATCTGACACGTTTTTGAGTAAGGGAACCGACCTGTTCCTCAATATAATCTAATACTCCTTGTTTTCTGGCATTGGCCACTTCCTTTTTCGGTATCTCCGCAATGCCTTCCTTATAGTCTCCAGTAAGCAAAAAGTATAAAGATGCAATCAAAGGTGTCTCGTATCTGGAATCTTCAATTACAATAGAATCTGATTTGTCTATTTCATTCTCATCCGCGAAGAACACGCTTGCTATATTTGTCCAGGAAATCCTCTCACGCGCATATCTGGCATTAGATGGAACTTTTATGGTTTCATCCAAGCCGATAATTCGGAGCCACAAATCATTCAAATACTTCTGCCCTTCTTTTTTATAATTAGTAGCATACTCTCCGTCTAAAATCTCTTCGTTATCAGCAATGACCATCACCGTCTCTTCATCAAGTTTACGAGATATCTTAATGCGTCCATAACGTTTCGTCATGAACACCCCTTCAATATCTGTATAGCCTGTCAATGGCGAATATGGTCTTGTGTCAGAGCTAAAAAGATAATAAATACATTTAAGTATCCACGTCTTTCCAGTGTTTGATCTACCCTGGATGATATTAAGCCCATCAGTAAACTCAACTATACCTTCAATCTTTCCAGCTCCAGATACACGTAATTTTTCAATCATGAAAGCCTGCATCCTCAGCCCTCCTTTGACTCCGTCGATCTATCACTTATATATTGCAGAATTCCGTCATCGGCATAATTTGCAAATCTTCTACAAACAATCTTTGCCCCAACCACATAAGAACGTGCATATGGTGATTGGATTCCTTTGACGACTTCCTTACCACGGTCACTAATACTATAAACAAAGCCCTGATCTGTGTTTGCAACGTTGACGAAACTATTTCTAACCGAGAGCTTTATTGCCTCAGTTATTTTCCTCTGCTTATTTGCAAATTCTGAAAAACCGAACTTATTGTCTCCATGAAGATTCTTATCAAGCACCTTGCACTTTTTTCCATAGATACAGATGAAATCCAAAGCCGCTATTCTATCCGCATTTGCAGGCACATTCATAGTGTCAATTAAGAGCAAGATTCTCAGCATATTTTCAAATGTCGTATTAAACACCCCATTCCTCATACGGATCCACCCACGATACCATCGTCTTGTCATTCACAAGAATATGAATAATACCAAGCCTTTCCAAGTTTCCTATAAGATTTTTGATCAACATGAGTTTAGACTTCGTCAGCTGAACATCTGATATTTTCTTCAAGACCTCTATCAAGCGGCGATAGCCATTATCGTAATCATCATAATATGTAGTCTGAATGCCGCCGAAAGCATCCTCCTTCAAAATATCGAACTGATTTTCTCCATCTTCGTATACTTCGCTGATTGACCTCTGGATACTTTCTGCACTCAGGTACGCCTTGCGCTGGTCATAAAAGTTTTTCTGATATTTTTGGGGGAGTGATGGTATATCGTCTACAGTCAATTCATCACGGGACAGCACTTCTGCATAAGCACCACACAGAGCGGAAATATATCCAGATTCAAAGTCATAAATCTGAGCATCGCTCAACCGAATCGGCAGTTCTATAACATCACCATCTATATAAAGCTTCCCGTCCTCACAATAGATCCTGTCCCCAGCTAGATTCTTTATACTTGGCTTCAAATCATGTATGGTGAGCCTGATCTCGACATCATGAATACCCTTTGCGAGACCATGAAACATCTGATTCAGAACATCCTGTACTGCAGAACCCACTTCGTCAATTTCTACATCAATGCCTTTATTCGCAAGGAATGTTTGAAGGTGCTCTTTATCAGCATCATATAAATTATCAATTTCTTCAGCAAAATCCTGCCCATCATATCTGCTGCATATTAAACCAGCTTTTGCTTTTGAAATAAACCTTGTCCCTCCATAGATTTGATCCAGCATGTTTATAGATATTCCACTGGCCAACGGATTAAACTTTTTCTCTTTTTCCATTTGAACTTCTTCATCGGTCATGGGTTCTCGGAGTGTATCGCCAACTAAAGCGACTACGAAATTCCCACCCCTTCCAGTCGGATCCATGTATGTTTTAAGTTCACTCACAATCTCATGAAGAAACACTACCGCTCAACCTCCCTTTTGACCTTTTTTGTCAAACCGCTGTCATCAGTGGCGAGATTCTAAAAATTCTATTCTTGTACAATGAAAGAAATCAGTCTTAACCGACAAAAAACTCTTTTGATACTATACCACTGATTTAAGCGTTTTTCAATGTATTTCAAGTTATCGCTAACATTTAATCTGCGAACGTAAAGATTTATTTTAGCAAGAATCAGCCGTGACAACATCAGACTTCAAATGTTGCGCAACTCATGGAACTTAGGGCTTGAGCCATAATATCCTGCAAAATGTTTTAATGAACTCTAAAGCATCGAAGCTGATTAACATTGAGAATTTGTCCAGGACATGACACTAAACTGCTCCTTCACATTCAGCTGCCGGACGCGGCATCTTCTTAGAACTGCAATGTGATGAACCTATTAACCGCATCAGGGGCTAAGAAGCCTGATTGCTTATTTTACGGAGCGGAGACGGATCCATGAATAAGACAATCGATGCAAATCTGAAGTTCATATCGAAACCTTCGTTCCGCACACAGCGGGCGGAGGCCGCAAGATATGAAATTCAATGAAAATATACAGACAAGTACTGAAAATCAACAGACAACCAATGACAACCATAACTACGATAACAGACGTAGTTACAACAACCTTCCTCTTCATAAAGGAGAATGCCTCGTACCAATCCGCGTAGACTGGGAAATGGTCAAGCACTTCAATATGTGCCAGGATAATCTTGAAACTTGGCATATCAGTCCTAACAAAGTTCTGGTAGCTTTTGCGCCTGTAGCAATTGCAGACAAGCCTGCTGCCCTTAAGCAGTTCAACGCTGATGTCAGAGAGCACTTTGCTTCATTTAAAACAGATGATGTTCTCTCGCTTGACCAGTTTATGGATGAAGCCACATCAGAAGACGGCAAAGGCTTTGAACCTGCATCACCAGAGAACCTTGATGAAACCGTTATACTTCGTATGGTTATTCAGGATCTTTTGAAAAAGATTCATGAGCTTAATCCTAAGTATGGTCGTATTCTGGATCTCATTTGTGAAGATTACACCAAAGGGCAGATTCTCGAAGAACTGCACCTTGGCAAATCACAGGGCTACGCTGATATCAAGGCGGCACAAGAGCTTGCAAAGAAGCTTTATTTCGGAGAATAAGTTTCTGACTTAACCCGAAAACAGCGGTATCCTCACCCCGAAGATACCGCTGCCATTTTTAGGTTATACGCACTTTCTGACTTCTAACTGATATTTATCATGCCCCTTTATACTTCTCACTGCCTGGTTCAGAGTATTGGCTCTGCCATGCTGATAATAAGGACACTTGAAAAAGTGTTTATGAAATATGATGAGCGATTGTTCCATCGGATATTCCGTGCAGTGCAGGTACCAGTAATGACCGGTATTACTGCTCTGAATGGTAATATCCTTATCATCCATCAATATGATATTGAAGTATCTGGAATCGATTTTCTTAAGGCTCTCCGCATCAAACATCGGCACCATCCTTCCCTTTATGGAACCAGGCTTCTAATGCCTGCTCTACAATACTGTCCACCTTATTAGGATCCATTCCAACAAAGTATTTTTCCACAATTCTTGCTGGCACCTTATAGCATTTCTTCTTTACCGGCTCTGTACAGAGATACCGCCTTACCATTGCATCGGTCAATGCTCCTGAATGGCTGCGAAGCTTCATCACCATTTCAATCGTAATCTTGGTCTTCTTTTCCTTAATCACGTTATACACCATATTCTGTTCTTCCTCCGGAAGGAATGCCAACTGCAGAGCAACCTTTGTATAAAGGGCACCTCTGTCTACCATATCCTTAAATGGCTTGATGAGATCATTCAGCTTCAGCAATCTACCAACAGAACTTCCGGACAGTTCATATTCCTTGCCGATAGAATCCCTGGTCTTCAACTTGTGGTCACCGTGACCACAAGTTACATCATCCAAAGACTTACCTTCAAGACTGGCAATTTCTCTTAGGATATCATTCCTTTTTCCCTGATTAGATACTCTCTCATATCTCGCTTTCAGCACTGCTGCCTTTTCCGATATCAGTAAATCCGAAAAGGATCTCTGCATCAGATTTGTCTCAATAACATAAACATAAGCCTCTTCCTCTGACAGATCTGTTTTCACGATTGCCGGTATTTCCTTCAATCCGACAAGCTTAGCTGCATTCATCCGATTATGTCTGGAAAGCATTTCATATCCGCCGTCAATCTCCTGAACAATTACCGGATTAAGAATTCCATGCTCCCTTACACTGGCAACCATGTCTTCCAAACGATCTCCTTCGTACAGATGAAATGGATGATCATGGAAAGGCCGAATTTTCTTTATCGGAAGCATACGCAATCCGCCAGCTGCCGTTTTTTCCTTAATATTCTCCATTAACAGGTCCACTGCGTCACCAAATACTTTTCTTCTATTATTGGCCTTCATAGTCGATCAACTCCTTTGCAAATTTTCTATAAGCGATTCCTGCTGATGCCTTTTTACTGTACAAAGCAATCGGCATGGAATAATAAATGCTCTCTCCAACCTTTACGGTAGATGGAATCCTATTCTTAAATATTTTAATCTGTCCCTGGAAACTTCCGGTCACTTCTTCGGTTAATACCTTACAGAGAGTCGTTCTTCCATCACACATCGTAAGCAAAATACCGGCAATCGTTAATTTCGGATTGATGCGTTTCTTGATCTTACCGACTGTTCTCAGAAAATCCTGCAATCCCATCATTGCCAGAAGCTGCGGATTCACAGTAATGACCACCTCATCTGCTGCCGCCAACGCATTGACAGTAAGCATCCCAAGGGAAGGTGCCGTATCCACCAGCACATAATCATATCTGTCTCTGATTGGCGCCAATACCTCTGCCAGCATTCTCTCTGCTCCCATTTCTGTTCTAAGCTTCGCCTCCACAGCAGATAGATAAATAGAAGAAGGAATAAAATCCACTCCATCCTTGCTCTGAATATAAAGCTCCAGCTCTTCCGGTTCCTCTTCCTCGATCTGTGCCATCAGCAGATGACCAATCGTATATTCCAGGTCCTTTGTATTCTCAATGCCATAACAAGTGCTGAGATTTGCCTGACTGTCGAAATCAATGGCAAGAACCTTCTTTCCCATACTGCAAAGAGAATATGCCAGATTCAGCGTGGTCGTGGTTTTGCCCACGCCACCCTTCTGTGATCCGATTACAATAACCTTACTCATAATTACCGCTCCTCCTTCTCTGCCATATACTGTGCCTTTTTCTCAGCTACAAACTGCGCATACAGCTCTTCCTTTTCTCTTTGGAATCGCTTCCGCAGCTTCTTAGTTTCCTTTTCCATAAAATCAGCCTTCATCTGCTCCAGCTCCGCTCTTTCAGTATCCGGCGTAATCACCAGTTTCCCATTCTCACAGCTGACGGAAATATAATCTCCGATTGCAAATCCCATCTCTTCCAACCACTGACCCTTCAGGATAATTGTTGGTGTCGCTTTATAATTTCTTCCATTCTGGGAATATACCTTCATACTTCTGTTTTTTTGCTTCTTCATAAGCTCTGTCTCCTTTTTAATTTGGAATTTTACATGGTCTCATGTACCATTTTGTGTTATACTCTTCTTAGATTTGCAACAACACATAGTCGGAGGAAATACCATGAGTGAAGAAAAAAACACCCATTCAAAGCTTTCAGAAGCTCGCAGACGAGCAAATAAGAAATACAATGATCGATTCGTTGAAATAAAAGTTCGTGTAACCCCAGAGAAACGTTCCATCATCAAGGAACACGCTGAAGCTATGGGAGAAAGTGCAACTGCCTTTATCAACCGAGCCATCGACGAAGCCATGAAACGGGATAGCACCAAATAGCAGTGTATTCGCATTTCGCACCCGGAAAACAAAAAAATCCGGTGACGTATGGATACAATTCCACATATCACCGGACGATTTTTATCCTCATAAATTTTCTCATGAGCAATCTCCAATGTGTACTTTTCTACATAAACAATATCATGTACAAGGCTTCCCATTTGATAATTTTTGTCTCATTTTTTACACATTTCAAATGGTCTAAACCTGGTCTAAACTCAACCTTTCCCCTTTGGCGAACAGCTGAAAAATCCAGTAAAATCAAGCGTTCCAAGCACTTCATCAAATCATTGCCAGTATATTGCCGTGGCAGACGAAAAGCACTCGTATCATATTTTAAATTCCTCCTAATTTGCGTTAGTTTGCCCTGTTTTGCCGCAATTTGCCGGATATGTAGCTGCCGCTGTGATTGTTTAAACAATCACAAAATAAGCAAAACGGGGCAAAATGCGGCAAGTTGAGGCCGTCAAAAGTAGTAAAAACGTAGTAGGAATGGGGGTGTGTTACTACTCTTGGTTTTGAGCATATCTTGCCTTCTTAATATCCCTCTTCATGTTATTTTACACCAAAACTTTTGTATACACCCATCCGACAAACAGCTTCTTGATAATAATAAATTCATTGAAAGCAATATTCTCATTATTTTTTTGGAAAAAATAGCCCCACAGAATTCTCACCTAAATGCTATGCAAACTGATTATTAATTAGATTCCAAAAAACCTTGCGATTGTTGTCAGTCCTGCTAAAGCAGAAATCAATTTTTGAGCCGTATTTCCTGCAAAGATAAGGAATGTTGAAAATCTATTTTTGCTTGATGAAGCCTTCTCTTTAGAGTTTTCTTGAACGCTTTCCTTTGCTTCTTCTAAAATGCTCTGTACTTCTTTTTTCTGTACTTCATCCAGCTCGCTTGATGCTACCAATCTAATTGCTTCTGTTATTTCTTTCATAAATACATCTGTATTCTCTGCAAAAAAATCACCTGAAATAGTTGTTCCGCTACTATCAACAACCATACTCTGCTGAACATTTGTTGCTCCGTTAGCATTTTGAACATATTTGTTAAACGGACGGTCTTTATTTCTTCTTTCTTCCCCCATGTCGTTTACTCCTTCCACAATTTCATTTATTGTTTTTCCTTCGATAATCAAATCTACAATTCCTCCGTTACCTGCAATCATATAATAAACGTCTTCAACCGACAATTCATTAATCGGAATACACATAGACTCATCCATGTTCTCTTTCCAAAGTGCAATGCAAGGTAATTTCGCATGAAATTTTTCCGGCAAATAATGCAATTGCTTCATCAAATCCTGCCCTGATTCACCATAATTCACAAAACAATAGTATATATCCAAATAATCGGCAGAAGTATCGTTTAAATCCTTCCATCGATTAGTCACCAACTCGTGAAATTTATCATAATCTGCTTCAATTGGTAATAACACACATTTATAAATTGCTTTATCTGCCAAATAACGTTGGGATACATATCTAAAATTTCTCTTTCGATATGCATTATCATAGGGAAGTAATCTACTAAGTCTAAGTTAGCAACCACCAGTTCAACTGGTGGTTTATTATTAGCCCTCCAAAGGG